>ENA-ORSL01000758-ORSL01000758.1-human-gut-metagenome-genome-assembly--contig:-NODE-758-length-30986-cov-3.013094_pt1 | contig 30986 bp, 24 predicted proteins | sample MGYA00242190_ERZ509157 | MGnify/ENA primary metagenome ERZ509157 (study PRJEB26280, sample SAMEA2338664) | human gut metagenome | biome: human gut; feature: human-associated habitat; material: faeces...
ATAGAGATGAATATACTGGGGGTTCTGCATGGATTGCATAACTGTAACGGCACCTGCAAAGATAAATCTATATCTTGACGTGACCGGAAGGCGAGAAGACGGATATCATGATATTTTGAGTGTCATGCAAACTGTGTCTCTTTGTGACAACATAGCACTGTCACTGAAATCGGGCGGTGGGATTTGTCTTGATTGCGGCAACTCGGTACTGCGCTGTGACGAAAGCAATCTTGCATATCGCGCGGCGGACCTGATGCTCAGTAAAACAGGCGCATGTGTCGGTGTTGATATCACGCTTGACAAGCATATACCGCTTGAAGCCGGACTCGGCGGCGGCAGCAGTGACGCAGCAGGGGTGTTGCGCGGACTTAATGCGCTTCTGGGGCATCCGTTAGGGCTCGAAGAGCTGTGCAGGCTCGGAGCTGAGCTTGGGGCCGATGTGCCGTTCTGCGTTATGGGTGGCTGTGCCTGCGCTACCGGTATAGGCGAACGGTTGGAACGGTTGCCGGATATGCCTGGCTGTTTTATTGTGATATGTTGCCCGGAGGAGCGTATAAGTACCCCGTGGGCATATGGTGAGCTTGACAGAATACACGGTATGTTTGGTTTCTACGCAGCAGATACTCAGCGTGCCGACAGCATGAAGCGCGGCATGCGCATATCACTGATTGAAAACATCATTCATAATATGTACAATATTTTTGAAAATGTGATCGGGGATCGCAAAGACATACTTGCCGTCAAGTCAATCATGTGTGAGCAGGGGGCACTGCGTGCCATGCTTAGCGGAAGCGGACCGTCGGTGTTCGGGATATTTAATAATGAGCGGCAAGCTCAGGCTTGCGCGGATATGCTTGCAGCGTCATGCAACACGGTGCATTTGTGCATACCATGCGGCGTCAACAATATATAAGAGAGAAGGTAACGCAAATGTCGGAAATTTATTACGGTCGCGGCAACGAAATGCTGTATGACGACTACATGGATTTCATTAACTATGTTTTCGGCTTCAACGGCAACGGACAGGATTTCAAAAAGCTGTTGCCAAAGCTGTACAAACCGGCCTTCAAGCCGGTCGAAAGCTCGTATATCACGCTTGAGGACGGAAAGCTGAGAGCGGCCGTCGGCGCTTTTGATCATAAACTGATGGTGTGCGGCACAGAGTTGAAATGCCGCGGAATAGGCAATGTGGCAGTACATCCTTACCACCGCTCCCGCGGATTTATGCGTGCCCTTATGAACATGTCGGTTGACGATATGATTGCCGATGGCGTGGTGCTGTCCGAGTTGGGAGGACGTCGCCAGCGGTACAATTATTTTTCATATGAAAAAACCGGAACGGCGTATCATTTCAGTGTGAATTCCGACAACATACGTCACTGCTTCGGTGCAGAACCGGATAAATACCGTACTGTGTCGCTTCGTCGTCTGAGCGCAGACGACACGGGATTTTTGTCGGATATCAGTCGGTTGCTGGCATCACAGCCATATAATCCCTGCCGTCCGTCCGCGGAGCTGTACGATATCATGTCATCATGGGGGTGTTGTGTATATGCCGTACTCAAGGCGGATACATTTGCCGGATATGCCGTGGCAGGCTCTAAGTCTGTGCATGAAATCATGCTGGCTGATGACGATGATTTTATTCCCGCAATAATTGCGCTATATGAAAAATTTGGCGGGGCGTATAGTATAACATTGCCGCCTTTTCGCCCCGAATACATCAAAAAGCTGTACCGTGTATGCGAGGGCTACGAAATCGTAACGGACAAGAGCTTTTCGGTGCTTAACTACCGTGTTGTGACAGAGGCATTTGCAAAGCTAAAGCTGACGTATACCGAGGTGCCTGACGGCGAGCTGACTTTGCTTGTTCACGGACGTGCGGGTGATGAAAGACTGCGTATAGCCGTTTGCGGCGGAGAGGCATCTGTCAGCGAGCACTCAGGTACATGCGAGCTGGAGCTTGACCATATCGATGCCATGAACATGCTGTTCTCACCCATGTGTCCCGGACGAGAGGTGCTGTCTGATTTTGCGCGGCTACTTTTGCCGTTGCCTATCTGGCTGTACTATGCCGATGCGGTCTGAATAAGCCGGGAGGGTGTCGTGATTTCATTTAATCAATGCTTATATACGGTGTTGGATCAGCATTTCACGCTGAGCAGTTCCGCCAAAATTGCGCTTATGATAGCGCTTATGCTGGCCAGCGCCGCGGTGGCTTATCTGTTGGGCAGTATCAACAGTGCGGTGATCATTTCAAAACTTATGCACCATGAGGACATACGCACTCGCGGAAGCGGCAATGCCGGCGCTACCAATATGCTGCGTACCTACGGTAAGCTACCGGCTGCCCTTACTTTGATAGGCGATATGTTGAAATGCGCAGCGGCGGTGATTGTCGGTGCTCTTCTTTGGATAGACGGAGCCTATATTGCCGGGGTGTTCTGCGTGTTGGGGCATGTTTTTCCGTGTTGGCACGGCTTGCGCGGCGGAAAGGGCGTTGCGGTCACTGCAATGGTAGTGCTGATAACCAGCCCTGTCGTTTTTCTGGTGCTGTTGCTGGTATTCCTCATTGTTCTTTTTGGTACGAAATTTGTGTCCCTGGCATCGATTATGGCAGCACTTATGTATCCCGTGTTTTTGTCATCATGGAACACTATTGTTGGTGATGAGGGCAATCTGAACGTTGTCATGGCATTTTTGCTGACAGCGATCATTTTGATCATGCACCGGGAAAATATAAAACGTCTGCTGAACAAGACTGAGCCGAAAATCTCATTGGGCAAAAAGCACAGTGAGAATGAAGAACAGCAACAAACGGATGATGTACAGGATTCGGATTTTGCTCCGCATTATGTTGAACGCAAAAAAAAGAAAAAGGGAAAAAAGGGCAGAAAATAATGACTAAAGATGCACGCCCGGCAGCGACACGGTTGGCCGAGCTTATCGATTCCTCTGCCGAAATGGGACTGTTGCGCCGCGCGGTACTGTCCCGGCCTGATGACAGCGGAGTAAAGCGGGCTGAACTGCGCCCGGTATCGCTGTCACGTGGTCGGGCGCTTCAGATTGAGCTGTTCAGCTCGGATAACAAGGCATATCAGCGTAACATTATGCTTCCTCACCGCCCGGGCGAGCTGGAGGAGATAATTGCCGGGTACCGTCAGGTAAACCTAATAACCGGGGCGGGTGAGTGTGAGTACCGACGGTCAAAGTCCGGCAACTCGGTACTGCTGGGCGGCGAAAAACTGCTTGCTGCGCTGGCAAGCTCAACAGAAAAAGGCTGTTTTGCGACTACCAACGATAGGGTAAAGTCGCACATACTCACCGGTGGAGAACCTTTTTTGAAGTTGCTCGGAGTGAGCGACGCGAACGGACGTGTTTATGACAAAAAACAGTCAAAATTCCGACAGATAAATAAATTTCTGGAGCACATCCAACAGGTTGAGAAATACCTGCCGGACGATTGCATACGAATTTGTGATCTCTGCTGCGGAAAGAGCTATCTGTCGTTTGCGGTGTATCATTATTTTCGGTTTATCCGGGGTATGCGTGTGAGCATGACGGGCGTGGATTTAAAGCCGGATGTTATTGAATACTGCTCACAGATCGCAAATAAACTTGATTTTGACGGGCTTGAATTTTTGTGCGGTGATATCAACGACTACCGGACTGATGATCGTCCGCATTTGGTTATATCGTTGCATGCCTGCGATGTGGCGACGGATATCGTATTGCGTAAGGCAGTATCGTGGCGCACTCCGGTGATACTGTCGACACCCTGTTGCCACCATGAGCTTAACCACACGATGTGTTGTCCCGAATTGGATTTCATTGCGGAATATTCCATGCTGCGGCAAAAGCTGTGTGACGCCGCAACTGATGCGCTGAGGCTGTGTTTACTCGAGGCACATGGGTACACTACAGCCGCGCTTGAGCTGATCGATCCTGAGGAAACACCGAAAAATATTATGCTTCGTGCCATACTTCGCCGAGATTTTGACCCGTCAGGTCCCGAGGCAGTTAAGCTGATGGCGAGATACGAGCGTGCCAAGGCTTTTCTGCTCCAAAATAAATGAGCTTCTGGCTGAAACTGTGTTTTGTAGCTAAAAAGCAAAATCTCCGTAGGCTTTGCCGTGCGGAGATTTTGCTTTTTTACCGTGTCTTCCATTGAGCATGGGCAGTCGCTTTGAACTCACCGGCGCTCAGGTGTGTGTAATCTGAGTATTCAGCCACCGGTCGCTTTTGTCATTTGTACATATGGTGTTTACGCCTTGGATCGGCTCCTGAATATCAATGCTGCAAGATAGCCGAATATAAGCGCGGCTGCCGTACCGCCCGCGGCGGCGCGAAGCCCACCGGTGAATATGCCTAGCAGTCCGCTTTTGTCAACATCCTCGGAAATTCCCTTTGATATAAGATAGCCGAATCCAGTGAGAGGAGTGGTAGCGCCCGCTCCCGCAAATTCGGCAAACGGCTTGTAAACTCCAACCGCACCGAGAATCACGCCGGCAACAACATAACCTACAAGTATACGTGCGGGTGTCAGCCGGGTTCGATCTATCAGTATTTGTGCGACAACGCACAAAAGTCCGCCGAAAATAAACGCCCAGACAAAATCCATGATCATTATATTTCCTCCTTTGCTCAGGATTCCAAACGCACAAGATGTGCCACAGCAGGAATTCCGTCGCCTTGCTGAACAGTCATAGGGCTCATCATGGCTCCTGTACCGACAAACAAGACCTGTCGCAATTCCCGTTTCCACAGCCGCGGTATGAAATAGGATGCCATTACCGCAGCCGAACAGCCACAGCCTGAGCCGCCGCTGTGAACGTCCTGTGTGTTGGGATCGTAAATCAACTGACCGCAGTCGGTCAGCTTGTCCGAAATTGTTTTATCGGCAATGAGGTCGCGCAGAATTGCGCTGCCTTCAAAGCCCAGATCCCCGGTGACGATACAATCAACAAGCTCGCAATCCCGACATTGATCAAAGTATCGCAGAATTGTGTCGGCCGCCGGAGCCATGGCGGCACCCATATTGTTTGCATCACGCACGCCCATTTCGCGGACAATACCGGGCAGTGCACCGGTTACGGTAACGCGGCCTTCACGGCCGACAATAAATGCTCCAGCTCCGGTAACAGTCCATTGGGCTGTCGGCGGGCGCTGTGAGCCGTACTCGAGCGGCGAGCGGTACTGGCGTTCTGCCGTGCAATAATGCGATGATGCGATTGATGCGACCGTGTTCAGAGCTCCGCCGCTGACTGCCATAGCCGCCAGCATAAGTCCTTCTGCTGCGGTGGAGCAGGCACCGTAAAGGCCGAAATACGGAATTTCATATCCGAGCATACCAAAAGCCGAGCCGGTGCATTGATTCATCAGGTCGCCGGCAAAAATTGCATCAATATCGCTTTCCGATAATCCCGATTTAGCTATGGCCGTGTTCATGGCTGCCCGCTGCATGGACGATTCGGCATGCTCGTAGCTGTCCTCGCCGAACTTTTCACTTTCGTCGTGTATGTCAAAATAACTGCCCAACGGGCCGCTGTATTCCAGTTTGCCGACCGCCGAGGCGGAGGCTATGACGGCGGCGTCAAGTTTTATAATTTTGTTCAACTCTGTGCTTCCTTTACGCTTGATTTTTGATGTGAAGTGTGATATACTAATAATATATTTATGTTTGATATGCGTGGCAATCACGCAGGAAAGGCAAGACATATCATGATACGTGAAATACACAACGACATTCTCCGTGTCCGTGTCAACGAGCACGGTGCCGAGCTTTATTCCGTCGTACGTAATGACGGTACCGAGTATATCTGGCAGGGATGCGCGCCTTATTGGGACGGGCGTGCTATGAACATTTTCCCTAACTGCGGACGCTTTTTCGACGGCAGATATACTTACCGCGGCAAGGAATACTCAATTAAATGTCATGGCGTTGCGCGTGATGCAGACTTTGTGCTTATGCCCGACAGTAGCGCTGACACGCTGGTGTTCGGCCTTGACAGCAATGATGTCACACGTGCTTCATATCCCTTTGACTTTTCTCTCAGAATAAGCTATCATCTTGACGGTGAGCGCCTTGAGTGCCGTAACTTCGTCACAAACACAGGAGACGATATCCTGCCTTTTTCCACCGGTGCACACCCCGGCTTCAATGTCCCGCTGACGGCCGGAAACAAGTTCAGTGACTACCGGGTTGACTTCGGCAATGTCGGTCAGCTCGTACGTACACCTATAAATGGCAAAGGCTTTATTGAAGGTGAGGCCACTTGGTATCCGCTGATGGACGGAAGGTATATCGAGCTTGATCATCATCTGTTCGATAACGATGCCATTTTCTTTGAAAATGTTCCGTCGTCGGTGAGCATAGTGTCTGATAAAGACAGACGCTCGGTTACATTGACCTGTCCGCAGGTACGGCGTCTCGGCCTGTGGCATACAAATCAGACAGACGCACCGTTTGTCTGCATAGAGCCTTGGCTGGGCGTACCGAGCCGGCAAGGTGTTATTGACGATCTTGCCACAAGACCGGACATGATACGCCTGACTCCCGGCGACAGCTTTGCCTTTGATTACACTATCAGCTTCAACTGATATTCGGAATATATTATGCCCCGGGATTCCGGCTTTAATGATACTTGTCAGCCAGATACCCGGGGTAATTATTGTTTTGAAAGGGGCATAATTCCATGTTGAAAAGCGATGCGCTTCAATATCACATAAATATCTGTCCGGCTGATGCCGGCGGTTATGCCATACTTCCCGGAGACCCGGGGCGCGTGCCTAAGATCGCCGCACTGCTTGACGGTGCCGAGCATGTGTCAACCAACAGAGAGTACAATATATGGCGCGGCACGCTGGATGGAGAACGGGTGTTGGTATGTTCAACCGGAATCGGCGGACCGTCTGCCGCAATTGCCGTTGAAGAGCTGGCAGCTTGCGGCGTTCATACCATGATACGCATAGGAACCTGCGGGGGAATCGCTCTTAAAGTGAAATGCGGCGATATTGTTATAGCGTCGGGAGCCGTTCGCCATGAGGGAACCAGCCGGGAGTATGCTCCTATTGAGTTTCCCGCCGTGCCGGATACCGATGTGCTGTTTGCTTTGCGCGGCGCCGCGACCGGACTGGGGATTACCGCTCACACCGGAATTGTGCAATGCAAGGATTCATTTTACGGTCAGCACAGCCCGGGACGTATGCCTGTGTACTACGAGTTGGAGGCAAAATGGGAGGCGTGGAAGCGACTTGGTGTACTGGCCAGTGAGATGGAGTCTTCCACACTGTTTACTGTTGGGGCGGCGTTGGGACTGAAAACCGGTGCTGTGTTCACGGCAGTGTGGAATCAGGAGCGTGTCAACGCAGGGATTGACAGTGACACTGATGAGACGCATGATTCCGGTAATGCCATTCGTGTAGCGGTTGAGGCTATGCGCACGCTGATTGCGGCACAAAGGCATATCGGTTAGTTAAGGCACATTGCTTATAGCATGCCAAGATAGTCTAAGATACCGTAATATACTCCCTGCGCGAACAGATCCGGCTGTGTGTTCATGAGCGTAGCGTCGTAATAATTGCTGATAAATCCAAGCTCAACAAGAACGGCAGGCATCTGTGTCTTTCGCAGGACGTACAGGCCGGGCCGGGCGAACACTCCCCGGTTTTTCAGTCCTGTGATCTGGTTGAGCCAGTACAGTATGCGTTCGGCAAGCGGGTATGCTGCGCTGCCGGCCGAATAAACGTAAGCCTCACTGCCGGTTGCGGTGGGGAACTCGGAGGCGTTGGTGTGCAGACTGATGAAGTAGTCTGCTCCCCAGGAGTTTGCATCATTGACGCGGGCGCTCAGGCTGGTTGCATTTGAAGTACCCAGCTGTGTTGTCGGCTCGGGACGCGACAGCCGCACCGAAAAATTACCGTTTGCCCTCAGCAGCCTGGCAAGGCTTTGACCTATGGTGTATACTATGTCCTGTTCCCGCAGGCCGTTGCCCTCGGCACCGGCGTTGGGATTGACCGGGTTGTGACCTTGGTCTATGTAAATTTTTATGGCCATATGCACCTCACACAAATTAAAGCTACATTACAAAGTATATTCACCGGTACGCCGTAAGGTGTACCGGGAAAGGCGGTTATTTATGTCCGACAAACACTGTTCCGGCAGAGCGGAAAAAAACAACACCCGAAGAGGGTGCCTGTATCTTGTCGCAACGCCGATAGGTAATCTCGCGGATATGTCGGAGAGGGGACTTAAGGTGCTGTCCGAGGTTGACTTTATAGCCGCCGAAGATACCCGCAATTCACTGCGTTTGCTTACGCATTTCGGAATTTCAAAGCCGATGGTATCATATTATGAGCACAACAAGCGTGAGCGCGGCGAGGAGCTGGTCGACCGTATACGCGGAGGCGAGTCCTGCGCACTGATAACCGATGCCGGTACTCCCGGCATCAGCGATCCGGGTGAAGATATTGTAAGGCTGTGTGCAGAAGCGGGCATAGACGTGATCCCGGTTCCCGGAGCCTGTGCTGCGGTCTGTGCTCTAATTGTTTCGGGACTTCCCACCTCAAGATTTTGTTTTGAGGGCTTTCTTCCCGTCGACAAGTCGGACAGGCGGTCTCGTCTCGAACTGCTACGCCGTGAGCAACGTACCATTATACTTCACGAGGCGCCTCACAAGCTACGTCAGACGCTTGCCGATCTGTGCCGTGAATTGGGAAGTGAGCGCCGCATATCGCTTTGCCGCGAGCTTACCAAGCTGAATGAGCAGGTGCTTCGTACAACGCTCGGTGGAGCAGTGGAGTATTACAGTACAAATGAGCCGCGCGGAGAATATGTGTTGGTAATTGATGGCGCAGACACCGCCTCAGATGACTGCTTCTGGCGTGAGATGACAATAGAACAGCATTTTGAATATTATATAAACAGCGGAATGGAGCGCCGCGAGGCTGTCAAAGCGGTGGCGCACGATCGCGGAGTTACCAAAAATGACATATATCAGAAGTTTGTCACAAAACAATAATTGTAGATAATACACATTGACTTCAGTACAGTAATATGTTATCATATTAATAATTTGAAATCAGTGTTTACAAAGAGGATATCATTTATGAACAAACTCAGAGCAGGCGTCATAGGCGCCACGGGTATGGTCGGTCAGAGGTTTCTGACACTGCTTGATAACCACCCATATTTTGAAGTTACGGCGCTGGCTGCCTCGGCCCGGTCAGCCGGCAAAACATACGAGCAGGCACTTGACGGCCGTTGGAAGCTGGATGTTCCCATGCCTGATTATGCACGCAACATGAAAGTTATTGATGCCTCCGATATTGATACAATGGCATCTATGGTTGACATGGTCTTTTGTGCCGTTGACATGAAAAAAGAAGAAATCAAGGCGCTTGAGGAGGCTTATGCCAGGGCGGAGATACCGGTTGTATCCAACAACTCGGCTAATCGCTGGACTGATGATGTTCCGATGGTTATCCCGGAGATCAATCCTGAGCATCTTGAAGTCATCAAGGCACAGCGTGCCCGCCTCGGTACACGCCGCGGCTTTATAGCCGTCAAGCCAAATTGCTCAATTCAGTCATACGTTCCCATGCTGACACCGCTGCTTAAGTATAAGCCTACTAAAATTGTTGCTACGACCTATCAGGCAATTTCCGGTGCAGGCAAGACGTTCCGTGAGTGGCCTGAAATGCAGGACAACGTCATTCCGTTCATCGGTGGCGAGGAGGAAAAGAGCGAGCAGGAGCCGCTGCGAGTCTGGGGACATGTGGAGAATGGTGTTATCGTCAAGGCAGACGCGCCGCTGATCACTACGCAGTGTATACGTGTTCCGGTAACAAACGGACATACTGCTGCGGTGTTCATGAGCTTTGAGGAAACCCCAACCAAACAGCAGATACTTGACGCATGGCGTGATTTCAGTGGACTTCCGCAACAGCTTGAGCTGCCGCATGCTCCGCGTCAGTTTATCACGTATTTTGACGAGGACAACCGCCCTCAGTGCCGTCTTGACCGGGACATTTACGGCGGTATGGGTGTCTGTGCCGGACGTCTGCGCCCCGACACCGTGTTTGACTACAAATTCGTCGGTCTGTCGCACAACACGCTTCGCGGTGCTGCCGGTGGCGCGGTGCTTATTGCCGAGCTGTTGTTCAGACTGGGCTATTTTGACTGAACCTATGCATAAATTAACAGCCCCTTGCTTTCTGTGCGATAACACAGCAGAGCAGGGGGCTTTGCAGTTGCAATTGATCATGCTTATATTTAATGTCCGTGCATTATATTTTTTCAAGAGTCCCCGGCAACAGCCGGGGACTCTTGAAAATCAGTTATTATTGCCTTTTTTGTAGAAAAACAGCGATACCAGCATAATTATGACAAACACGGCCAAATACCAGATAGTCGCGGTCTTATGAGCCCAAACGGCGGCGAATATCATGAAAACACAGCTTGCAACCGCCAGAGGAGCTAGCACAAACCGCTTAAACGGGTGCAGATCCTTTTCCTTGAGAATCATGACAATAAATATAGGAATGTAAAATGCGTAAATCGTGACGATAGGCAATTCGGACGAGTCAAATGCAACCGGACCGAACCAACATTCCGGTGCAAGATTTGCTCCGTAAAAGTAAACCAACCAGGCTGCGCAAACCAGTACTCCGACTACAGATGAGTTGGTAGGCATGTTTGTTTTTTCGTCAACCTCACCGAACAGATCAGGGCGCGGTCCGATATCACGTACGGCGATAGAGTAAAGTCCGCGCGTTGAAGCCAGCATGAGTCCGTTGAGCGTGCCGAGACAGGAAATCACAACCAACACGAACAGTCCGACGCCGGCGGCATTGCCGAAGATCTTTTGAAACGCCAGCTTGGCTCCCGCCTCGCCGCTTTCCATAAGCTCGGCGTTGGTGGCTCCTCCGGCAAGACCGATGTAGTAAAGTATATAAGTTACAATAATGATTATTGATCCGAGAACCAGCGCGATGGGAAGATTTCGTTTTGCGTTTTTCAACTCGGCATTGATACTGGTAGCGATGATCCAGCCCTCATACGCAAATGCCGTTGCGACTACTGCGGTCAGCAGGGCTCCGCCGTTTCCACCCGAAACTGTTGTTACAACTGTGGTGAAATTTTCAACAGTGAGGCCGTTTGACAGTCCGGCAATTGTGCCGACAATAGCCATGGCAAACAGCGGGATCAATTTGATAATTGTTGTTGAAACCTGAAATTTTCCTGCGAGTACAGGGGAAAGAGCATTGAGCGCGTAGCTTGCGATGAGCAGAAATCCGGCAAGCAGCATTACGGAGCCGCCGGTGATGTCCCATCCTAATATGACGCCGATATAACGTGCCGAAACCCACGCCAGGACCGAGGTCAAGGAAGGATAGTAAATAAACGTCAGAAACCAGCCGACGGTGTAGGCATATCCGCGTCCGACAGTGATCTCGGCATAATCGACAAGCCCGTTTACTTTAACGTAACGTGTTGCCATAATAGCGAACGTGCAGGCGCATATTATCATGACCACGCCACCGATTCCCCATGCCAGAATGCCTAAAGGAAGATTTCCGCCGGTAGCGGTCAGAACCTTTTCGGCTTTGAAGAATACTCCGCTTCCTATAACTATACCGACGACCATGGCGATAGCGGTAAGCAGGCCGTATTTTTCTTTCATCTGATTTTTCATGCAGTTATTCTCCTATATGTTGTATTATGACCGCCGGTCATGATTTTTTCTTGCCGAGATAGGCTTCCTTGACTGTGTCGTTTTCCAGCAGTTCAGCTCCGCTGCCGGACATTGTTATTTGTCCGGTTTCAAGGACGAATGCTCGGCCGGCAACCTTGAGCGCCATATTGGCGTTCTGCTCAATAAGCAGGACAGTGATGCCGTTTTTGTTTATCTCACGTATAATATCGAAAATTCCCCTGACGACCAGTGGGGCAAGCCCGAGTGACGGCTCGTCCATCATCATAACCTTAGGTCTTGACATGAGTGCCCGGCCGACGGCCAACATCTGCTGTTCTCCACCTGACAGTGTACCTGCCATTTGCCATTCTCTCTCCTTAAGCCGTGGAAACAGTGAATAGACATACCGGAAGTCGTCATCAAGCGAGTCACGACGCAGGTAAGCGCCGACGCGCAGGTTTTCCTTGACAGTCAGATTAGGGAACACACGCCGTCCCTCGGGTACCAGCACTATGCCGCTTTTGACGATATTGTCGGGCGACTTGCCGACTATATCATTTCCTTCGTATAGAATTGATGCGTTGTGCGGCCGAACCAGCCCCGAAATGCACTTGAGCGTGGTACTCTTTCCTGCACCGTTCGCACCTATCAGTGTGACGATCTCGCCGCGCGGCACGTCAAACGATATGCCTTTTACGGCTTCGATACCGCCGTAGGATACCGCAAGGTTTTTGATTTCAAGTATGTTGTCACTCATCGTCGCTGACCCCCAGATAGGCCTTGATAACAAGGTCGTTGTTCTGTACCTCCTCAGGCGAGCCTTGAGCGATGAGCTTGCCGAAGTCGATAACATATATACGGTTTGAAATATCCATGACCAGATTCATATGGTGCTCGATGATAAGTATTGTAAGTCCCATTTCGTCACGGATATGGTTGATGAAGGCAGTAAGCTCTGCTGTTTCCTGCGGATTCATTCCGGCGGCCGGCTCGTCCAGTAGCAGAAGCCGTGGCTCGGTTGCCAGCGCGCGGGCAATTTCAAGATGCCGCTGCTTACCGTAGGGAAGAGAGGTAGCTTTTTCGTCTTTGACGTCCTCAAGTCCGACCCGGCGTAGCAGCTCAAGTGACTGCTCACGCATACGTCGCTCCTCGGCTGAATTTATTCTCAGCGTTGCGGACAGAAGTCCTGCCTTGCATCTGACATGCTTGGCTAAAAGCACGTTTTCAAAAACAGTCATTGATTTGAACAGTCTGATATTCTGGAAGGTGCGTGCAATTCCGGTTGCGGTGATGCGGTCAGGGGTGTTGTATATCACCTTATTGTACTTGCCGGAATTTTCGCCGGCATACAGCTTTTTCATTTTTCCGTGCGGATAGTCTTCAGCTATTACGTCGCCGCAGAAGCAAATCTGTCCGTTGGTGACGCGGTAAACACCTGTTATTGCATTGAATACGGTGGTTTTTCCGGCACCGTTAGGCCCGATCAGAGATACTATCTCGCCTTCATTTACTTCCATAGAAAGGTTGTTGACGGCAACGACACCGCCGAACTGCATTGATACGTCGTTAAGTCGAAGGATATTATTCATTTTTTGTCCTCCGCTTTCCGTCTGAATATTTTGCAGAACAGTTTTTTGATATTTTTCCAGATCGCCACGACATCGAACTCATGATCTCCCATTATACCGCGGCGGAAGAACAGCACAAACACCATAATTATGACCGAGAACACAACCAGCCGGAAGCCGTTGCGGAATATCGGCAGGCTGAATCCGAGAAATTCGCCGCTGTCAAGTCCGCGCAGCCACCATTCGGACGAGGCAATAAACAGTGTGCTTGCCAGCACTGAGCCGGTGATGGAGCCGATTCCCCCGATGACCACGATGAGCAGTATCTCGTATGTCATGGAAGAAGTGAAGGGAGCTGCCGAAACCGAACCCTGATAAACTGCGAACAGCGCACCGCCGATCCCGGCAAAGAAGGAACTTGTTACAAAGCTGATCATTTTATGGCGCGCAAGGTTGATGCCCATAGCTTCGGCAGCGATCTCATCGTCGCGTATAGCCTTGAGTGCCCGGCCGTACGACGAGCGGATCATGAGTACGATTATCAGTATGCACACGACCGCGAACAGAAAATACGGCATGACCAGCGAAAATTTTTCAAATACAGTGCCATCAAGCACTGACTTGAAGGTTCTGAGTCTTGAGAGTGGGAAGGAGCCGTTGGTGAGCGGGCCGAGCTTATCCCATACTATTATTGTGCGGACGATTTCCGCAAAGCCGAGAGTGGCGATAGCGAGGTAGTCGCTTTTGAGCTTGAGTACCGGCAAGCCAATGAGAAATGCAAACAGTGCCGCTACAAGTCCTCCGAGCAGTATTGCCACCAGCAGAGGTAGCTCAAAATTGATAATAGGTGTCGTGCCTTCGGGAATTGAGAAGCTGTATACCATCTGACGGTATTCGTCCGGAATGATGAAAACTGCGCAGGTGTAAGCACCCAACAGCATAAATCCCGCCTGGCCGAGCGAAAACAGCCCGGTAAATCCGTTGAGCAGGTTCATTGAGACCGCAACGATAGAGTATACGCATACCTTCTGTGCGACCTTGACTATCATATCGTAGGAATTGGAAGTGCAGTCGATTATCATAACGATGGCAAACAGCACTATTATCGCGGCGAGGTTGGCCAGAGCACGCTTAGAAATCTTTTTTTCGTTCAACATAATGCTGCCCCCTTACACCTTGTCGATATTTTCTTCTCCGAAAAGCCCGGTGGGCTTTACACAGAGAATTATGATAAGCAGAAGAAAGGTGAAGGCGTCTGAGAAGATAGTGTAGCCGGTAGCCTTGACCAGGTTTTCACACAGTCCTATTATGAAGGCACCCACAACCGCTCCGGGGATAGAACCGATTCCGCCAACAACCGCAGCAACAAAAGCGCGCAGTCCGGGCATGGCTCCCGACGTAGGTGTGACGGAAGGGTAGTTGGAAAAATAAAGAATTGAACCGACCGCAGCTAAAAATGAGCCGAGCACAAATGTGAAGCTTATGACGCGGTTGATCTTGATGCCCATCAGTTGAGATGTTGTGAAGTCTTTGGAGACCGCTCTCATGGCCATACCCACCTTGGTGTATTTTATCAGACATACCAAGGCTATTACGAGAACTATAACAAGCACGGGAGTTATGACGGTAACGCGTTTTGTAACTGCGCCGAATATAGTTATGTTTTCCTGAAGAAAGGGAATGGAGGGATAAGTTTTTGCAAGTCCGCCTGTGACAAACAGCGCTACGTTCTGAAGCAGATATGATACACCGATTGCCGATATCATAGCAGACATACGCGGCGCTGAGCGAAGTGGCTTGTATGCAACGCGCTCAATTGTCAGACCTACCACGGAGGTTACTACGAGCACGAATGGGATCGATAGGTAAAGCGGCATTGCCGTGGTCGCATAAACCATTATGAGTCCTGCAACCATGAAAACGTCGCCGTGTGCGAAGTTGATAAGTCGCAGAATTCCGTATACGAGGGTATATCCTATTGCAATAAGTGCGTACTGACCGCCTACCGATATACCCGCCAGAATATATTCCATAATAAAGTAATTCCTTTCTGTTACCATGCGGGGAAAGAAAGCCGGAGCTTCGTGTGACTCCGGTGTGCATAATACATTTAAGGCAACACCGCGCAATTCTGATACTAATAGTATAAAGCGGAAGCCGGGAACGTCAGGAGTTCCGCAGCGCCCGGCAGAATTGTGCGGTGCTGCCTTAAACCACAATGCCTCAACGCGTCTGAGCATTGAGGCATTGTGTGATTTTACCGGAAATCAGCCGATGCCTTGTTCTTTTACGAACTCCCAAAGGCCGGTGGTATTGTTGGCCTTCTTTATGTATGCAATGTTGCGGTCAGCGTCACCGTTGACCTGTTCGAATTTGATGTTTCCGGTCACGCCCTTGAATTCGACGCCCCACAGAGCCTGCTTGATAGCAGCGCGGTCAGCCGAACCGGCGGCTTTGATAGCCTCGAGAGCGGTGAAGTATGCGTCATAGCCCATGGCAGAGACGGCCGAAATTATGTCATTGCCGCCATTGGCAGTCAGATATTTTTCGTTGCCTGCGGCATTGAGCCATGCCTTGAAGCCGCTGTCAAATTCGGCGTTTGCGCCTTCCTGATAGAAGGTGGTGACTTCTATGGAAACATTGGTGCCTTTAGCGGCGTTGAGAATTACGTTGGAATCCCATGTATCGCCGGCAAGCAGGGGAATGTTTGCGCCCTGAGCGGAAACGGCTTTGATAATAAGCTGAGCATATTCGATAGAGGTGGGGGCGAACATGACATCTGCCTCACCCTTGACGGCGTTGGTCACGAAGGAGGTGAAGTCAGCTGTGCCGGTGGTGAAGTTTTCGGCGATGACCTTGCCACCCAGCTTTTCAAAGGCGGTCTTGAAGCTACTGGTCAGACCAAGGTCATAAGGGTTGCCGGCCTCAGCCAGTGTATATGCTACCTTCGCGCCGTCGTCCCACGCTTTTTTTGCAAGAACTGCTCCCTGGAAGTCATCAAGGAAGCAGATACGGAAGTAGTGCTTGTTGCCGGCAGTAACCTGAGTATTGGTGCAGGTAATACCGATTGCGGCAACACCGGCTTCCTCAAATGTGGGAGATGCGGCAATTGAAACGCCTGAGCCGTACGAACCGAGGACTACGGAAACGCCCTTGTTTACCAATTCGGAGGCGGCGGTTATACCCTTGGCATTATCGGACTGGTTGTCCACTTCGACTAGCTCGATTTTGTAAGTTTCTCCTCCGATTTCGATTGTGTTCTGAATTGAGTGAGCGTAAATCACTCCGAGTGTTTCCTGCTTTCCGCCCGGGCCGTTTGAGCCGGAAGCGGGCTCATAAACGCCAATTTTTATGACCTTGTCGCCGGACTTATTGCCGCAGGACGAAAGGGTAAGGATGCAGGTGCAGGCAAGCATCAGTGCGAGTGTCAGACAGATAAATCGTTTCATTGATGTTTTTCTCCTTAGTAATTTTACATAGTCTATTCAAATCCTGCTTGTAAAAGCATAAATTTGTTATGACGATTTTACTACCGTTTTGCATATTTGTCAATAGGAAAATGCAAATTTTTGCATTTTGTATTCAAAAAAGTCTGGCTTTTTTGATTTTTATGACGCGGAACCGACTTCAAAACGTCATTGTTTGTGAATATTTGATTTCGGATAAAAAGTAAAAAATAATCATTTACATTGCAGTATGTGGAGATACAGTTATTTAAGGACAATATCCTTCCGGCTTTAAAAGTCAGACTGAGCGTTGGAAACATACAGTTAAAAACAAAAATCACCTTACCGTCCCAACGGCAAGGTGATTTTTGTTTGGCAGACTGTGCTGCACTTATAATCGATTATGCTGCCAATGCTGATTCAATCATTAGCTTTCATAGCCTCTACCATGTCCACACGGCGGATCTGACGACGCATAATGCAGTTGACCAACAGCGTAAATATCACTGAAATCATAAACGCTGCAAGATAACTCAGCGGGTAAATATCCCGACCGAACATTACCATGTCTACCTCGACCGTCCGCACGACAAACGAGTGCAACCAGATGCCGACGGCAAGCCCCGCCAGCGAGCCGATAAAGCTGAGCAGATTGGTTTCGCGGAAAATATACTGCTCGACCTCAATTTTGTGGAAACCGAGCACACGGATCGTGGCAAGCTCGCGGCGGCGCTCACAGATGTTGACGTTCGTGAGATTGTACAGCACTACTGCCGACAACAACCCGGCGGCAAGTATCAGCACGATCACCACTCCGTTTATGCTTTTGATAGAGTCGGCAAATGAGTCCTTGAGAGATACCGATGAGCTGGCGTAGAACACGTGCCCGGTAGCCATTACGTCAGAGATAAGCCCATCGGCAGCGGTATTGTCGGTAAGAATGCATAACAGTGTTGTGTAATCGGGGGCGGTCCCGAACATATCGCGGTATGTCGCTTCAGACAGGTATGCGTGTGATGAAATATAGTTTTCGGTAACACCTGCGACGGTGGTCGTGCTCTGTATCCCGTCTGCATTTTCCAGTGTTACCTCGTCTCCGGCTTTTATGCCGAGCTCCTCACACAGCTTTTCCGTAAGTACAACTCCACTGTCCGGGAAGGCAATGCCGTCACCGGACCGGCGCTCACGCAACGTTATAAAGTCACCGAATTTGTCCGGAGCTTGCGGTATACACAGTGTTACGGCGCTTTGCTTATCACCCGAAATTGCTTTTCCGCTGCTGTCGGATACCACAGTCCAGCTGTCAACCGCAGTTGTATCGGAGAGAAGTGAAACAAGCTCGGGATCGGCTGCGGCAGCTGTTGCGTCATCGGCCATTATGCTCAGCTGATACTTGTAAATCTCTCCGTATTGTTTATCAACAATGTCGTTTATCGAATCGTGCAGGCCGAAGCCGGTAAGCAACAGTGCCGAACAGCCTGCCACTCCGATCACAGTCATGAAAAATCGCTTTTTGTAACGGAACAGATTGCGGCAGGTAACTTTGTGTGTGAAGCTCATGCGGTTCCATATGAAGGGCAGGTGCTCCAGCCATATCCGTTTTCCCGCTGCGGGGGCTTTGGGCTGCATAAGTGCTGCGGGAGCTGCCCTGTATTCACTGTAACAGGCCCAAAGTGTAGCCAGCATTATGCTGATTATTGTTACAGGAGCTACCCACAGCACTATGTCCGGACGTATGGGGGTCGAGACCTGCGGCATGTTGAACATCATGCTGTATGCCGAGCTGATGGCGAGAGGGAACAGCCGGAATCCGACTGCAAAACCAAGCACGCACCCCAGAACTGATGACAGCAGGCTGTACATAATGTACTCTCCGAGGATCTGACCGTTGGTAAAGCCGAGCGCCTTGAGCGTTCCCATTTGCCCGCGGTTTTCCTCTACCAGCCGCGTCATTGTCGTGAGCGCGACAAGCAGTGCAACCATGAAGAAAAACACAGGGAATATTTTGGACAGTGCGGCCACCTTGCCGACATTGCTGTCAACGCTGGAATATGCCGATGAATCGGCGCGGGTACGGATTATCCAGCGGCTGTCCTCAAGGCTGTTCAGCTTTTCTTGCGCATCGGCAATTTCGTCATCAAGGTCGGCAAGCATGTCATCGGCTTTGTCGGATGAGCTTTGCTCAAGTGTGGATCTTATGTTGTTAAGCGTGTCGCCCAGCAGTGAAGCGAGCACCGGAGATGACTGTGCGGTCATCGCCATTGTAGCGGCGGTCTGAGTCAGTCGTGAGACGGTATCCTCACCCAAGCTGCGATTGATCTCGAGCACCTGGCGCAGCAGTGCCGCAGAGTAGTTAAGACTGTCAAGACCTGACTGCGCGTCAGATTTTACCGCCTCGGTGCGTAGCTTTGACTGTGCCTCGCCCAAAGTCCTGATATCATCTGTGACAAGGTTGACCAGTTCTTCATATTGCTCGCTGAATGTATCGAGCGCTGCCGCGCCTTTCAGCGTTACAAAAACATCCGTATAATAATCGAATGAGAAAAGATCACGGCTGACATAAACATCAAGCGCGACCTTACCGGCACCGACATTAGTCGGCTCGGACACAATGCTGATGGCCATGGGACTTTCTACAAAACCGACAACAGTCAGTTCGGTAAGATTCATTGAATCGGTAAGGCTTTGATATCCGGCGTTGTCACGGGACAGCGACAGCTTGTCTCCAAGTGAAATGCTTCCGGAGGAATAGCGCCCCGAAACGATCTGGATTACACACTCTCCGGGGGCGGAAGGAAGGCGTCCCTCGGTCAGCCGAAAGCGGTTCAGTTCGCAGTCGCCAGCCTCGTCAAGCACGGCGTATACACGTGAGGCATAGGTTTTATCCTTAGGGCCGTCGAGCACCATGTCCATGACGCGCGCCGGCATAACCGTTTCCACCCTCTCAAGTCCGGCAACGGCGTCCGCGTCTTCTCCTGCCATACCGAGCGTCGCTTTGAGGTCAACATCATACCATGCAAGCTCATCCATGAAGCTGTCGGCAGTGGCGTACATATCCGGAGAGGTGGCGGCAAGTCCTGCCATAAAACCGGATCCCAATGCCACTATGAACATTATGGACAGAAACCTGTTAAGGCTGGTGCGTATACCTCGGAATATATTTTTGGCTCTTGTGCGCTTCATGCCTTACCACTCAATCCTTTCGACCGGCATAGGTTCCTGATTAAGCTCCACCGCTGTTGCCTGTCCGTTTTTGACGCGAATCACACGGTCGGCAATGCGGGTCAGTGCGCTGTTATGTGTTATTATTACAACTGTCTTTCCGGTGGAGCGGCAGGTATCCTGAAGCAACTTCAGGACTGCCTTGCCGGTATTATAATCCAGTGCTCCGGTAGGTTCGTCACAAAGTATCATTTTGGGATTTTTGGCCAGCGCACGGGCAATTGAAACGCGTTGCTGTTCACCGCCGGACAGCTGTGACGGGAAATTTTGCATACGCTCACAAAGGCCAACCTGAGTCAGCACCTGACGCGGGTCCAGACTGTGCGGACAGATCTCGGATGCCAGCTCGACGTTTTCAAGTGCGGTCAGGTTTTGTACAAGATTATAAAACTGGAATACGAATCCCACATCGGTGCGGCGGAAATCTGTCAGCTGACGCTCGTTCATACTGCTGATCTCACGGTCTCCAAGCCGTACTGTGCCGGATGTGGCTGAGTCCATACCGCCGAGTATATTGAGCAGTGTGGTTTTGCCGGCACCGCTCGGTCCGACTATCACACAAAGCTCACCCTGATTTATCGTGAAGCTCATATTGTTCAGCGCACGGATTTCATGCTCACCGCTTTTGTAAATTTTGCAGACGTTATCAAATTCAATGTATGACATTGCAGAGGCTCCTTATATCAGTCCGTCAGAGACGACAGCAGTATGTAGTATGTTGAGGGAAGATGCTGTGTCAGCACCTCGACGGCGATTTTTCCGTTGTCGGCCATTATATGATTTAACAATTCGGTCAGCGGAGCAAAATCGCTGTCAGATGAGATCGCGTCGAGCAGGTCGGTGTTGTTGCCAGAGCTTTGGGCATTATTATTTTGCAGACTGGCCGCAATGCCGAGCATGAATTCAAAAACAGTGATCCCTTTGTCCGGGTCCAGCCCTGCTGAGGTCAGAGAATGACGGCTGCTGTAGTATTCCGATATGGTGGGAGCAATGCTTTGAAGCGTATCAACCGCAACCTTTATGCGGCCGGCAGTGTCCGCTTCTCCTGGCAGTACAATATCATTTCCGAGTCTGTGGTATCCCCAGGCGGAAAACGGCACCTCGGTGACTATGTCACTTGGATTAATATGATTGAAGATGTTGGCGCAATCCACGCCGCAGTCCTCCCCCCGGAATGTCGCCGGGGTGGCGAAAGTATATGTCATGACGTTTTGCGTTCCGAGCTGTGTGTTGAGTAGCATGCCGAGCAGATTTGCACAGGCGGCTCCGCGACTGTGTCCGCAAACCAAAACAAGCGGTGCTTTACCGGTCTGTGCCGCACCCTGTAACGGCTCGATTATGCCGGTCAGCACGTCCTGAGCGGCAAACAGAAAGTTTTCCGCAAAAACGGTGCTGTCGCTGTGTGACGGAGCAAAGTCAAAGTTTGAGTACCACTCCCCGGCTTCTGTTCCTCTCACGGCAACGATAAACAGTGTCCGCGAGACTCCGTTGTGTGTCAGCTGGCGCTGCCCCAGCGTGTAGGCACAGGTATGGGCCGGGTCATCGGCTGATTTGTCGTAGTTGACCTGCTTCACTACCTCAAAGCCGGCGGCTTTGAGCAATTCTTCCTGCCGATCAACCGTATGTCCCGAGCACAGTGTCAGCGCCTCCATGGCCAGACTGCGGCTGTATTCGGTGGTATCGGAGGGCAGTGTTATGGTGTCTGACAGAGAGGGAAGTGTAAATCCTGAATCGACGCCGCTAAGCCAGTCCGGGCTTAGTGTTTGCGGTGCGTCAGTTTCGGGAGCGGAGGTGGAATATGTTCGTCGGGTTGTAACGGAAGGTTGTTCGCTCTGATGCTGTGAGGCACAGCCTGTGAACAGCAGAAGCAGAGCGGCCGACAGTGCGCACAGATGCCGCGCATGCCTGATAGTGGAGTGAGTCATTTAAAAACTCCTTATAAAAAGATGATGTTGATTCGGACCGGTGTATGGCAGTGGGACGGGATAATAAATTCCCCCGGCGGTTTGATGCCGGGGGAAAGTTCGCGGCCGACACCGGAGTTTTGCAAACAGTAATTATATCTCCGGTCGGTGTGCACTATATGACGGATTTGTGAATTTCTCAAGATGCTTTAAAGACGGACCCCCTGGTCGGTCAGGCGGCGGCGTAGCACTGATACGTTGATGCTGTCGAGCGGTGTTCCCGAACTGACTGCCATTGCCGCAGCAACGCCGGCGGCCTGCCCCAGCGCCATGCAGGGCGGCATTACGCGTATCGCCCCGGCAGCTTCGCTGTCGGCACTGACCGCACGTCCTGCAACCAGCAGATTCTCAAGTCCCACCGGCACCATAGTGCCATAGGGAACACCATAATATTTACCTGCGGGAAGTGCTATGTATTCATTGCTGCGGGGGCCGAATTTACCATGTACGTCAACGGAATTTGCCGCCAGCATGATAGAGTCGTCGGGTATGGAACAGCCAAGCAGATCATCAAGTGTCAGCCGGCGCAGGCCGGATATGTGCCGTGTTTCGCGTATGCCTACCGTGCTTCCCGTTTCAAGCAGACGCGCATTTTCACAGCCCGGCACATATTTGACCAAAAAGCGGAATATCTCTTCGGCCTGGCGTCGGCCTTCAAGCTCGGCATGTGTCAGGCTTTCGGAGCTTGTGCCGTCCACACCCATTATGCGCGAGGTGTTGATGCTCCACTCGTCCGGATCGACGCCGCGGAACAGTCCGACAGACACGCGGTCAAGCGTCCAGTCGCCGGCCTGGCGCGCCTTTTCGACCCACCAGTGCAGTGAGCGGTAGTTGACACCGTCGCGTCGGAAGAAATTGTCTTTATTGCGCTCGATGTCGGCTTGAATCTTGTCGCTGTCGACATTCCCTATACGAAAGAACATGGTTGCAGGCTGTAGCTTGCCGTCGGCGTTGCCGAGCGTGAAGGGAACTCCGGCATCTGCGGCTACGTCGGCATCTCCTGTGCAGTCGATTACGACTTTAGGTTCTATGCCGCACAGTCCCTGCTTGCGGTGTACTATGACACGTGTGATTTTACTTCCGCTGCGTTCGGCGGCCACGAAAGCCGTATGATACAGCACTTGGACCCCTGCCTCGATCAGCATACGGTCGGCTACGATCTTAAGGGTTTCGGCTTTGAAGGGCGTGACGTGGAGGTGCCCGATCTTGATGTAGGAAGTGAATGCTGTTCCCGCATCGATCTCCGACGGCTGTATTGCGCCGCCCAGTGCGCACATGCGGTCTACGATCTCTTCAAAAAGTCCGCGTATGAGCCGCTCGGTACCTCCGCTGTCGTAGCATGTCATGAAGGGGGCGACCAATCCTGCCGTTGCCATACCGCCGCAGAAGCCGCCCTGTTCAACAAGCATAGTATGTGCCCCGTTGCGCGCGGCCGCAAGTGCGGCGCAAAGTCCTGCAACCCCGCCGCCGATCACCAGTACTGCGGGGCGGCAGACAACCTCTAACTTGCGCTGAAAATCAAAGTCCTGCATAAAATATCTCCGTGTTTGTGTTATTACTTGGTTTCTACGAACCCGGATGACGATACGCCGTAGGCATATGCCGCGGCGGCAAGCGCCGCTATCTTTTCGGATCTCATAGCGCCTGTATAGCATCCGACGCTGTATGACACAGACGCACCCGGTATTCCTTCACGGTAGGCTGTTAAGGTCAGCATTTTATCAAAGTCACAGGCGGAAATAGCCGGGGTGATCACGCTGTAGCCATTTGACTCGTGCATTATTGGCAATGTAATATTGACTCCGCTTCCGGTTGTCAGGCGCAGTTCAAGCCCATCTGCATCATCGGTACGGAAATAAAAAATTATGTAGGTTTTGCTGTCGTATGCCAGTGCCGCACCTGTGAAGGTAACGTGGACACCGTTGCCGGTAAGTATTTTGGAAGGAACACCGTCCGACATTGTACCGGAAGCTTCAATACCCTCGGATACCAGGCTGTCTGTTTTATAACCGACATAGCGTTGTGCGGCTCCGCCGTATATCAGAAGGTCTTTGACCACGTTTTTCATGGCATTGAATTTATCTTCACTGTATCCGAAATCCGAGGCAGAGCCCGCAAGAAGTGTGTGACAGTAGTCCGCTACGGTGTATTCAGGGCGGGTGTCGAGCACGCTGCCGTTCAGAATAAGTGCCGCGGATATGTTGTCTCCGATGCACTGCGGTGCGACACCGCAATAATCATAAACGTAATAATCACCCATTTTGGTGCCGGAAACAGTTGATGATGAACCGTTCATGTTGAATGTTATTTTGGCATCTGCGGCGGCACCGTTCAGCCGGGCGTAGTAGCGCACGGTTATGTCAGTCCCCAGAAGCACCGATACCATGACTATTTTGTTTAGTGTAATGCCGCAGCTGTCGCACAGGCCGTTGTTGTCGGCATCTGTGTGATCGGCAGCAAATACATCGGCTTCGGTGTTTGTAAGCAATTCATGTGCGGAACAAGATGTGCTACAGCCGGAATAATATGTGCGAAGGTAGACCGTATCAATGCCGCCTGGAGAGGGGAATTCATCTGTTCCTATGAGCTGACTCCAGCCTGCCTCGCTGTCTGCCTCGTTTAGAATACAGGCGGCGCGGCCATCACTCAGCCCGCTTTTGCTGTAGCCGTAAAGGCCGGATGAATTTCCGTTGTTCACTCCGATCGGAGCGGCCAACTCACCCTCGACATAACAGCATCCGGTTACGCTTCCGTTTGCGTTTTCTCCGCAGATGTATCCTATCCGGCTGTATGTGCCCGTGCGTGTGTTGCTTCCGATGCTCAGACAGCCGACAATACTGCCGCCCGCCAGCTTACCGCATATGCCGCCGTTACCGCCGGAACAGCCGGACACCTCGCCCGCGTTCAGACAGCCGCGTATTATGCCTGAGCATTGACCGCATATGCCTCCCACACAGGCCTCATCATAATTCGGAGCGCTTATGTTGGCGCTGTTGACACAACGCATTATCTCTCCCGTACTGAATCCGCATATGCCGCCGATGTTGTAGGCTGCCATGCCGCCCCGGACTGAGGTGCCGTTGTTGTGGCAGTCGGTAATAATTCCTTCATTGCTGCCGCATATGCCTCCCGCGTTTTTTGCTGAAATTACAATATAGCCGTCACCGGCTGAACAAGCCGAGATCGTTCCCGAGTTGATACCGCAAATCCCGCCTGCGTCAGAACCGGAATGAATGAAATACCGCTCAACATTCAGATTGCGTATTGTGCCCGAGCTCGAGCCGAACAGTCCGGTCTGTCCGGTGCCGGTATTGTTGAAATACAGGCCGGATACGGTGTGACCGTTGCCGTCGAAATCGCCGGAAAATCCGTTTATCGGTGTCCATTCACGAGGAGACCCGATGTCTGTACCTCCGGAGCAGTAGCTTACTCCCGGGTTGAGGTCTATGTCACAGACCAGCACTGCCCGCGCGTCGCGCTCTCCGTTGTTTACCGCCAGAGCAAAGTCATAAAGTCCGGTGGCGTCCGATATGAGAAAGCGACCGGAAATATCACGTGGCAGCGAAGGGCTGTCTGCATGACATGGAATCGATATTAACATACAAACGGAGGTGATAATCAGCAACATGGATGTCAGCCTGTGCAGAAAACGATGACGTATCATACAGTTCTCCTTTATATGTAAATAAATTTATTCAAGCAAAATATAGCATAAAAGATTCGGTTTGTCAACCTATACCGGGAATATATATGATATAATATACTCAATCTGTATTTTATAGGGTGGGCACGGACATGTTTGAAAAGCAATGTTATATAGATATTATGGACATGGCGGCAAGGGCGTACAGCCGGGAGAGTATTGAGGAGTATTACCGCCGCGTCCGCGACGGAGGGTTGAGAGAGCACGGGTTCGCACGTCTTGCCGCAAATCTCGGGATCCTTATCGCACACGGCCGGAGGGAAGAACTATTATCTCTGTTCTGTGATATGATGTCGCTGTGCTGTGAGCAGATACCGGCTCGGTGCGGTGCGGCCAATGATTTTTCGGTAAAAGAAATTATGCTGTGTCTTATGGAGGTCGGACGAGCCGGCATTGTGCCGGGCAGTCTGCTTGAACGCTGGCTTGACGGTATGAAAAACATTGACCCGCTTAAATGCTATGATGCCGTAGTAATACCCGGCGGAAAGCAGCGCTATAACTGGGCTGTGTTCTGCGCGGTAAGTGAGTATATGAGACAGTACTGCGGTCTCGGAGACACAGAGGAATTTGTCCGGCGGCAGTTGGTCTCTCAGCGCAGTCATTTTGATGATAACGGCATGTATACCGATCCGCATGAGCCGATCCTCTACGATATATGCACACGTGAACAGATAGCACTGCTTTTGCATTTGGGTTACGACGGACCTGAGCTTGAATTTTTGCGTGAACAGCTGGTCAGGTCTGCCGATCTGACACTTAAGGCACAGTCGGTGACCGGTGAGATCGCATACGGTGGCCGCAGCAATCAGATGCTTTTCAACGAGGCCATGCAGGCGGCGCTTTGCGAGTATTACGCGGCGTACTTCAAGGCACTTGGTGACATCAATGCCGCCGGTGAATTCAAGCGGTCGGCGGAGCTTGCCGCAAATGCGTTGTTGGGGTGGCTGGTTAGAGAGCCACGCACACATGTTAAAAACCGCTGGCCCTATGACAGCAGAATGGGCTGCGAGAAGTACGCATATTTTGATAAATACATGATAACCGTGGCGTCAAACGCGTATATGGCGTATATTATGGCAGATGACGGTATAACACCACTGTCCTGCCCGGCAGATAAAGGCGGTTATATTTGCCGCACGGGTGAAATGTTTCATAAGACGTTCTGCAATGCCGGAGGATATTTCATTGAAATTGATACGCGGCCGGATCCGGCTTACGATGCGGCGGGTGTCGGTCGCGTACACCGGGCAGGCGCGCCGTCAGCCCTGTGTCTGTCGGTGCCGTTTGCTGCTCATCCTGGGTATTATATCGGCAAGGACAACCCAGGTTATCTGTCATTGTGCCCGGCACGGCTTGAGAACGGTGAATGGCGGCTCGGGGCTGATCCGGAAACAGAATATGTCCCGCTAAAGGACTGCGCTGACAGGCTCAGCGCCGGCGTGGAGTTCCGTTGCAATATTGCCGGCGGAATTGTTGATTTCCGCTGTTCTGCGGCGGAGGACGGTGTAAGGCTGAGTGTGTCGGGGAGCGGCAAGGTGGGGATTTTTGTTCCGTTATTTGAGTCGGACGGTGCCGAAAGCACTGAAATATTTATGTCGGACCGTACGGCGCGTGTGACATACGGGCGGTGGTATTGCGATTATACAACAAACGGCATATTTACTGATACCGCGGAGGTTTATACCAATCTCAACGGTGTCTACCGTGCAGCCGTTGCTTCGGCAGACGGGAGTGTGACAGTTCATATCCGAATGGACAGCCACACTGTTGTTTTATGACTGCTCTTAACAGAAAAGGCCCCTTTACGAATGAAGGGGCCTTATACGCCAAATAACGGATACGTGCGTCGGGCGTCAGTCCTCGTAGACCAGATTGCGTATTATAGGGTGCAGCATGCGGTACATGTATCCGCAGCCCAGTATGTGTGAGGCGAGGTAAAGTGCCAGCCGGTTTTTACGGTCCACCATTGCAAACGCTCCGGCGGCACCGTCCCAGCCGAACTCTCCTACAGGAGACAGCGACAGTGAATAGGCGGGATTTATATGTACGCGGCCGCAGTATCCCCAACCGTATCCGTACAATCTGCCGTTTACAAAATCGTTGTTGGCCTCGGGACACAGGCGGTTTTTCTCCATCATGGCTACCGTTTCGGGACGCAGTATTCCGCGCCCTGCGGGTGTTCCGGAGCAGGACAGTGCGCTGAGCATTTTTATATATTCGTCGGCGCGGGTGAATATTCCGGCACCGCCGCTTTCATATTCCGGGGTGAATCGGTAGCCGTTTGCATTGTCGCATGGTATACAGGTGCCGTTGTAGTTTACAAATTTATATGTGGCGGAAAAGCGGCTGAGCTGTTGCTCTGTAGGACGGAAGCCGATCTCCTCCATTTCACATGGATCGAAAATGTTGGCCCTAAGATAGTCCGAAAAACGCATACCGCTGGCGATCTCAACGACCGCCGCCAGTACGTCATGGCACAGGCTGTAACGATAACGTGTACCGGGTTCAAAGCCAAGCGGAATCTTGGCCATGGCGCGAACAATGTCAACGGTTCCGGCACCGGGGACAGAGGCCTCGACAATTGCCGGGTGCTTTATGTCGTAGCTCATGCCGGCAGTCATGGTGAAAAGATGCTCGAGCAGTATGGGAGCAGCGGCATCTGTCAGGCTACCGTCACGGTGCTGAATCTTCATGTGGGAAAACTCAGGAATGTAACGGTCAAGACGGTCCGACGGAGATATGATCCCACGTTCAACCAGCTGCATTGCGGCTACGCAGGTTATGACTTTTGAGGTAGAAAAGCACCAATAGAGATCGTCAGGCGATACAGGACGGGTATGTGCTACGTCGGCGTAGCCCGACATATGGCGGTAGATCTGTTTTGAATCCTGTGTGACGATAAGGTCACAGGCGGGAACACCGCGCTCGGGCATGGTGTCGAGCAGTCGGTTCAGTTTGTCAATGTTCATGATGACATACCTTCTTTGAGATTAGTTGTTGAGTTGATTATACTACAGTTAGGACGGTTTGTCAAAGGATTATTGATTTTCAGCGGGATATATGCTATAATTTGTTATTGTAAAGTACGTATTTGGACAGAGTGTAATAATGATACTGATAATTGCCGAAAAGCCGAGCCTCGGCCGCAACATCGCCGCGGCTATCGGCGAAAATATGAAAAAACGTGACGGCTATCTTGAATGTGACGGCTACTATGTCAGCTGGGCCTTCGGACACCTTTTTTCGCTGTGCGATGTAGAGCATTACAGCGGTGTGCCGTCCGGGGAGAAGCGGCGCTGGACAATGGACGGCTTGCCGTGTATTCCGGACAGCTTTGATTTTGAGCTGAAAAAGACCAACGGCACCGACAAGCCGGATGCCGGAGTTCAGAAACAGTTCAGAACGATATGCCGGCTTGCTGCAAGCCCGGAGGTTGAGGCAATAGTCAATGCGGGTGATGCAGACCGTGAGGGTGAGATCATTGTCCGTCTGTGCATACGCTATGCCGCACAGTCCGAGCCGGCCATAGCGCAAAAGCCGGTATACCGGCTGTGGCTTCCCGACCAGACGCCTCAGACTGTCCGTGCACAGCTTGCCGACATGAGTCCTGACTCAAAATATGACAGCCTTGCCTCCGAGGGCTTTGCGCGTACATATGTGGACTGGCTTTACGGCGTTAATCTGACGCGTTATGCCACGCTCAGAACCGGCAAGCTTTTGCGCGTCGGTAGGGTGATAGTACCTATTGTGAAGGCGATATATGACCGCGACATGGCCATACGCAATTTTGTCCCGGGAAAATATCTGGCGCCTGTCAGCCGTGAACAAACGGGTGGACAAGACATTGAGCTTGTCTCAAAGCGGCAGTTTGAGCCTGAGCGTGAGGCCGATGCACGACGGCTGTGCGAAAGCTACAACGCCGCAGGTGCTGTAGTGACGGCGGTCAAGCGTAAAAAGGATACGCTGGCCCCGGGTAAGCTGTATTCGCTTACAAAGCTGCAGAACTATCTCGGTAAAAAATACAAAATGCCCATGGAAACGTCACTTAAGCTGGCGCAGAAGCTGTACGAGGAAGGCTATCTTACCTATCCGCGTACCAACTCCGAATACCTTGCCACAGCCGAAAAGGACAAAATGAAAAAAATCATCGCCGGATGTGCGGCACTGGGATATCCGGTAGAATTCAAAGACAGCAAAAACATATTCGACGATTCCAAAATTGAGTCACATTCGGCGCTGACGCCTACATATAAAATACCCAAAAAAGAAAAACTGAGTGAGGATGAGTACCGTGTGTATTCTGCGGTGATGAGACGCTTTGTGGCAGTGTTTTGCGCCAAGCCCTGCATTGTCAGCCGGACACAGATAAATGTATTGGTGGATGCATCCGAACCGGAGGAGTTCGTGCTCAAGGGCACGACAATACTTGAGCCGGGGTGGACAGCGTATGACGATTCCAGCCTCAAGGACAAGCTACTTCCTGAGCTTAAAAAGGGCGACATAGTCAACATTGACTTCAAACCCGTGGAGAAACAGACATCTGCACCACGGCACTACACTATTGAGACGCTCAATAATTACCTCAAAAATCCGTTCAAGGAGGATAAGGCGCGGGCGGCCGAGGCGGCCGCGGCAGAGGAGGGAGGTACTGTCAGTGACGAAGATGATTACCGTGCCATATTTGAAGGCCTAGAGCTTGGTACCGAGGCCACTCGGACCGGCATTATTGACAATGCCAAAAAGAGCCGGTATATTGATCTAAAAAAGGATACATATTATATTCTTCCGGACGGCGAGTATCTTATTGAGTCGCTTACGCGGCTTAATATATCAATGGACAAGTACAAGACCTCAACTCTCGGCCGGGCGCTAAAGCGTGTATACCGTGCAGACATGACGGTGGGGCAGTGCGTGGGACTTGCCGGGAAGGAAATACACGAAATATTCGCGGCAGCAGCCCCAGGAGGAGATAATGATGTCGGCTTTTTCGGTGATTGCGTCGGAAATTGTCCGCTGTGCGGCAAGCCGGTTGAGCAGAGAGGGCGGTTTTACGGGTGTTCCGGCTGGCGCGAGGGCTGCAAGTTTTCGGTCAACACATATATATGTTCACGTGCTATCTCGACAGATGCAATGCGGCGGCTTCTCCGGGAGGGGACGACCGGAGTTATAGACGGGTTTGTTTCACGTAAGTCAGGCAAAACATTTTCGGCGGCGCTGGTATTGCGTGACGGCCGCGCGGTGTTTGATTTTCCGTCCGACTACGGTGCCGTGCCGGTTTCTGATGCTGCACGGGGCATACCCGCTACACAATCCACACCTGCAGAACAGTTGTCTTCCGTTGCGCCGCCGGGTACCGATTTGCCGGATTACGGCAGCTGTCCGCTGTG
>ENA-ORSL01000762-ORSL01000762.1-human-gut-metagenome-genome-assembly--contig:-NODE-762-length-30879-cov-13.326337_pt1 | contig 30879 bp, 29 predicted proteins | sample MGYA00242190_ERZ509157 | MGnify/ENA primary metagenome ERZ509157 (study PRJEB26280, sample SAMEA2338664) | human gut metagenome | biome: human gut; feature: human-associated habitat; material: faeces...
TGGTGTGTGGTAACTTCATTCTACCAGAGCCTGCAAGCTATGTCTTCTTTTTTGCGGTTTTCAATTTGCGCAACTTATTGTACATTATCTATCTTTATTGCGTCAACATCGTCCGGGGAGATGACTTGTATATCCACCACTTCGTACTTCATCAGCGTCCAGATGTTGTCTATGTACACAAGGTCGCCGATTTGAAGCTCATCAAGGTTCAGAAAATACGGATAGCCGTTCCACCCGCGATGACCTGCAATTACGGAATTGGTATTGACACCGCCGATGGGGACGCTCGTCTGGCCAAGTACTGCTGCGCCGTTTGCCATGTTCTCATCGTTCGCACCGAGATACAGCGGCAGAGTTACCTCAAGCTTCGGAATGTAGATTATTCCGAAGGTCTCATCCTGCAAGCCATACTGCGTGAGGATGAATGCTGGCTGCTCATAAGCTGCCGCATTTGTGAGAGCTATCTGCTTGCCTTCGTACAGCCAAGTGTTGTATTGCTCTATCTGCTCGCGGAGCTGCGCATATGGGGTTGCTTCAGGTGTATAGCCGACGCTCCCGGCCGAGCTGCCTGCACCCGGACTGAATCCCGCAGCGAAGGTCTGCATTTGCAAGTTCTGCGTAGCCATCAACGCCCCTGCCACGCCGTGCAGGTCTATCCCTTCGTTCCTCTGGTTTATACCCTGCACCCAGCTCATCTCGAACAGCTCCGCGCCCATGCTGCCCATCTCGGCGAAGAAGTTTCCGAGGAAGCCTACGATCTGGCAGTAGAGCCAGTCGAGTATCTCATCCAGTATCTTCGATGAGACAAAATCCCATATAAATATTGATCATCACCGCCTCTCTCGGCTGCAAATTCTCACAGCCCGACGATGCCCCAGATGTAATTGGGAGCGGTGAGAGTGAAGACGAGACAGGCAAAGAGTATAGCCGGTGCAGTCCATTCAAACTGTCCGGTCTTCCGAAAATCGAAATACGCCGTCCCCAGTTTGGCAAAGAAAAATACGGCGAGAATGAGGTCGATTGCGGGGAAGACGACGTTGTCCACAACGGTTTTTATCTGCTGGGATGCAGTCGACCACGTGCTCTCGACCGCACCGGCAACATCCCCGCTGGCGTAGGCGGGGATGGACAGCAGCGAGACAAACACCGCCGTCATGATGAGTACTGAGTATATCTTTTTTCTGCGCATTGGTTTTTCCTCCTATATGAAAATAGCTCTCAGTGCATAGCCTGAGAGCAGTGTTTGACGACCCAGTCCGGGTCAAAATCGCTGCGGCTTTCTGCCGAGCCGGATTCCATGAGAGCTTGAAGCATCGAATGAGCAGACAGTGTCTGGCGTTATCATTGTGCTGGATTGCGTTTTTGTTCTCTGCGATAAAGTCATAATCCGCCAGCAGCGCATGGCTGAACTGCTCAAAACGTGGGGCAGGTAACTCAATGACCTTGTCAATGACACAGGCCTCGCCTTCGTATTCGGACTGCTTTCGTCTCAGCTCTGCCTGAATGATCATTTTTGCACCTCCCTCATTTCAGTTCTCAGACACTTGCCGTTGCCGTGCCAACAGATGAAACCGTGCGCAGGATAATTGCACCCATCGCACTGATCATATTCGCGGCACATCACCGGCTCGTTGTCCGGTAATCCGGCGTCCGGCAGATTCTTGAACGCCTGTTTGATTTCATATTTTCTCACTTGAATTCCTCCTATTTCATCTTTATCTCAAAAAACTGCGCTTTCTGAACGATCATACCATCCCTACCATCTCCGTGTGGCTGCTTTGACTGCCATCCATAATTTCCTCAAGGCTGAAATACCCCTTGTAGGCGATATAGCCCCGGTCGGTAAACATCCCGTCCTCGTCGTTTAAGCGCTGCTGAGCGTAGCCTTCGTAGACATAGAACTCATCTAAATTCTCGTCGAACTCGTAATGACCGGACTGCTGGATCATATATTTTCCATATTCTGCCTGGGAATGTGCGTCTGGAGCAAAGTCAAACAGGTCGAGATTCTCCACGAGATTTTTGGCCTGCTCCGCATTCTGAGGCTTCGCCAGAGTTACAGCAGCGCCCAGTTTCTTGATGTTGTCCGTGGAAAGCGTACCTGTTGCCTGTGCCAGTGCGTTGAGATCCGCAAGGCTCTCATGTTCCATATCCAGCAGCACATTCACTTCATCTGGCAGTTGACTGTGTTCCAGCCGGAGCCGGGCATCCGCAGAATCCGCGATTCCCGACCGCTGGAGAACACGGTCAATTTCCTCCTGCGCCATCGGGAGATATAGCCATGTGATGTGCTCGGTATTCTCCGGCTCGGATTTGGGAGTCGCCGCAACCATAGTGGCACGCGGCTCATAGTAATAACAGGGGAAGAATTGACCGTCATATACTTGCTCCAGCTTCATGCCATTGTCGTAGACCACACCGTAGGGCGTGACTGTGCCGCTGCTGCCCTCAATGAGCTGTTTTGCCGTTCCCTCACCGTCCAACACCTCCAACTCAGCAACAGTTGCACAGCCTCCGTGCAGGTTCATATAGTGGTCACGGCCAACAGCGGCGAGGTCAGAAAAATCCGTAATGACTGTGGTCTCCTGACAACAGAAGGTCAGATTGATAAGATCCTTCAGCTCGGAAAGCTCCAGCTTGTGTGCCATTGCCTGAAACTGAGCAGCTTCTCCGACATCGAAACTATCCAGCCGCTTGGCAAGATAGTTGAGCTCCTCCACATTAACCGGAAGCATCTCTGTGCGTTTGAGTGCAGAGTAAAAGCTATTGATCTCCTGCACCTGACAGTCAGCTTTGACTGCATCGCCAATTTCCAATGCCTCCAGCAGCTCCATGCAGTGTGCGTACTGGTCATGTGGGATGGGGAACGGAATAGTTGCAACACCGTATTCCGGGTGGTTTGGATTGCCGAGTACAGCATGTATTATCATATTTTCGCCTCCCTCATTTCAGTTCTCAGACATTTTCCGTCGCCGTGCCAGCAGATAAAACCATGCGCAGGGTAATTGCACCCTTCGCACTGCTCGTATTCGCGGCACATCACCGTATCGTTATCTGGCAGCCCAGCATCCGGCAGGTTCTTGAATGCCTGTTTGATTTCATAATTCTTCACTTCGATACCCCCTTTAGAATGCAAAAAGGCCGGAACCTTTGATTTCTCAAAAGTTCCGGCTTCACCGATTTAATGTTTTGTTGTTTATCTCACTCACTTGCTCATTAACTCACCTCCAGATATGACAAAAGCGCCGGAGCGTTGATTCTGCAAAACCAACGACCCGGCGCTTAAATTCTTGTGATATTTATTTTTTGAGAATCGCAGTGCTTTCATACGACAAGTGTGCTTACCACACCTCAAGTTGCGCATAAAATGGCTCTGTCGCGGTTCAAGTCCGCAACGCTGCGTAAAAACGGCGTTTGTCATCAATGGAAAAATAAAAAAATTTCCGAGCTGAAAAAGCCCGGAAAGCCTTGATGACACTGCGTTTGACGCAGTGTCATCAAAATTGGCTGACCATGATGGCAAGGTCAGCCAATTTTGAGGACAGGAGCCTACGCTCAAATATTGCGTATCCTGTAGGATAATGCCCTATCACCGAAAAATCACAATCTCGTTGCTGTTCCATCAGACTCTACCAAAAACAGGTACGGCGTGGGACCCTTGGTCAATAGCTCGTGCCCATACTTCTTCAGAGTATAATCGAGGATTTCATCTGTCGACATATCTGATACAAAGTCCAGCTTTTTATACCAAGGGAATTCTTTGATATTAATTCCAGAATTGTGCCGTTTAATTTCTTCTACTGTTGGATAACTACATGCTACGATATATCTACACATTGCATTAAGACTCCTTTCACTTTCAACTTAGATAAATAATCAGTTATTCATCAAAAATGTAGACATTTCCTTTTGCTCTCGTTATGGCAACATATAGTTTGTTTTTTGTTAGCTGTGCTAATTCGGATAATGTCCCCGAAGACATCCTTTTTGAGGTGGCCTTATTAAGCAGTACACAAACATCCATATATTTATCTTCACCCTTCGTCTCGCCCCAGTTCTTATGCATATATCCATTTTTTGAACCATTTTGATAATGCAGCTTTATTATGTCGTTGTTCGACAGAAGCTCAGAGATTATCAAGGGATCAGATACTAACTCAATGCGTGTATTATCTTCTTCTGGCCTATTAGAGCATATGTGGATACCTAAATTCTCAGTAACAAATTGACAAACATTTTTGCTGCAGCGCCAACTGTTAACTAAGCTTGTATTATCACATATAAATCCTTTTGCAGTAAAACGCGATTCATATTTTGATTTACTGTTAAATAGTGTGCTGTTTGTTGCACCATCACGGCTGGTGTCAAATGTGTGCTGATAGAAATCACCTACAAATAACATGTTGATATTGGCTTCCATAATAGCCTCAAGAAAGTTGAAGTCCCGTCCGCCAATATCTTGTATTTCGTCAATGATGAGCTCGTCAAAATACTTCTCAAGCCTGTTCGTTATCTTTGATATTATGTTTTCTCTTTCAAAATAGAATGCGAGCCTGTTGCTATATAAAAGACCTGATGAACTTAGAAAATATTTTTGTTCAGTACAACGGTCATATCTGTTAGGATTGCTCTTAAAAGTAATTCCCTTAGCGTGGGTTTTATCTGCAAGATACGGCTTATAGCAGAAGTTATAGAGAAACGAGAAATACGTCATCAATGTAACAGTATTGGGCCAAACTCCATTGAACTTGCCGAGTATCTTCCGCGAAAGATTGTCGTAATTGCCATCTGTGTAGGTTAAAATCAAAGATTTCTTTTGAAAAGACAGACTGTTAACAATATATGTTGTTTTTCCCGATCCTGCGACGGCAAAGATTACTTTCTTATCCATTCAATTGCCTCTTTTATGTATGCGGGAACAGTGATGTCTTTATCTTGGCAGAGCAATGTATATGCTGCCTCCGTCTTATTATTCAGCATATATTGTTGAGCACTGTTCGAAAATAATTCATCGCAAAGTTCTTTGTTGTCCCAATATAAAACAATTTCAAATGTGTGTTTCGATTCGTCAGTATCATAGCAGATTTTTATGTTGGCATTATCAGAATAACCGGCGTATTTCTCAATACAGTTTTCGTGGACATCGCCATCATTGTCTGTTACGACAGCAACTTTTCCTTTTGTAAGACGTGCAATATCAAGATAACGCTTAAAACTCAGTCCACGTACATCCAATATTTGTATACCGTCGTCTTCGGGCCTGTGGTTAGATACGGTCTCGTAGAATTTCTCAAAAAGAATGTATTCTGCGGGACCTTCTACAAGAATAGACTTCCTTGAAAGAGCAAATTCTGTGATACTTGCCGGCGGCACTTTTCTGAAATACTTTGCTGTGTCCGCGCTCAAGTCTTTGAGAACAACTGGCCTATTATCACTGTCGCAGTGAAGAATAATAACATTGTTAAGTTCAAGCCTCGTGCTAATAAGGCTGTTATGTGTTGCAATGAAAAGCTGACCATTTTGCGTTTCGGCAATTTTTCGGACCAATTTTCTAAGATTCACATGGCTTAAGTGCGTTTCAGGCTCCTCGAGCAAAATAACGTCTACATTTGAACCTGAATGCTCCAAAGCGAAGTCAGTCTTAATAAAAATCTGTTTTCCAGTGCCCTTATTGTTAATGCTAATTTCATCTTCATATATCATCAAATTGTTTTCAAAATCAGTAGCAACGCTGCTTTTTAGCCCAAAGGTGTAGTGCTTGTCTTGCGGAACTCGCCCATTCAATGGAACTAAACTATTAGCGCGAAAATTGTTCTTCATCTGGCGGTACTTGCTCTTGAATATGGCTCGCTCTTTTGGGTCACCTTCCGTGTATTGATAGTAAGTTCTCTTTATAAAGTCGTTTGTTGCATATTCGGAGTCCATTTTATCGCTGTTCACCATTGCGCAGCGCAGCTTCTTCTTGTATCCTGTATATGCCTGATCTGCGAATGTAGAGAAGCGCATGGAGTAGTATTCATAAGGAAAATAGTCGACTTGAGTAAGCAGTGCTTCTGTTATTTCGGTTCGATAGTCTTCGTTTGGCTCACAGACGAGTTTAATACCGTCGCACTCTTTTTTGTCTGAATTGTTCTCGCCATTAACGGTTGGATCAGATGTTTCGCTGAGGTATAGTTCAATTCTAAGTTTTGGCAAGTCATTATAGCAACGGCTTCCATTAACAAACTCTGTAACTGCCTCTATGTTCATTAAGTTGTCTAGGCCAATTGCTTCCAATCTGCGCATATTTCCACTTGAGACTAAATCAATTGCCTCAAGGATAGTGCTTTTGCCAGATTCGTTGTCTCCGATGAGAATATTGCACTTTTCATTTGGCTCGATAACGTATTCCCTAAATCGGCGGAAATTGTACAATTTTATTTTTGTAATAAGGACTGACATATGGTTCCTCCAATTCTTCTAGGGATGACCATCTACGGCAATTATATTTTCTTCAAACTTTTCCTGCACGAAGAATAAACGAATCTAAAATGATTCGCTCTACCTGCCTTCATATTATTCTCAAGTGTAGCAGACTACCCATTTACCTTCCAGTATCCACTGCGATCTGAACCAACTCTTTCAATGGCACCTTTCTCTTTGAGCTTTTTCAAGCGACTTGCAATGGACTTTCTGCTCACGCTCAATTTCTCCGCTAACTGTTGCATGGTATATCCGGGGTCTTCTTCCAACAAGAGAATGACTGCTCGCTCGTTTTCAGTCACCCTATCAGTCACCCTATCAGTCACCCTTTCGGCAACCTTAACGATCCTATCTCCCTGCGCAGTGAACTTGACCATGATGTCTCCGGGATTGATGGTGTACTCAGGCTGCGGAACTCCGTCATTTTTGCAGGCTGAACATATCTTCTCTATTCCGCGTCCCCAGCTTTCTATAAATCCAGCCAGATAAAAGACATGTGCAATATTGGGGTTATATGGGCTGGATGCGTGTTTGCGCATCAGGTTCTCAAGCGTCCAATTTTCCGGGAGACGCCCGCAATTTGCAATATACAACTTGTCCGCGTACACGCTGATCTGAATCGGAACACCCGACTGATATTCCTTATGGCACAGTGCGTTAAGCAGAGCCTCGCGCAGAGCGGCTTCCGGCACAAAGTATCGTTCTATGCGCTGCATACCGTCGTAGGCTATCTTTGCACGCATATATTTCAGATAGACGAGCTCAACGATTTTATCAATCTGCTCCAAGATGGAACCATGCACCTCATCCTGATATAGCAAATCAGCATCGTTTTCAAAGTAGCCTATTTTTACATAGGCACCGAGCTGCCAGCGTTCCGGATCTTTGCTAAACAGCAGCATAGCGGCGTTAGTCAGGTAAGCACCATTTGTAAGATGAAGCTTTTCCATAAGAGTATCTTTCGGCTCGTCAAGTACACCGTTATCTATACGACCCTTTTTAGATGCCCACTGCTTGAAATGCTCGACGATATTGTCATCAACATCATCAAGTGAGAAAGCCGGGAGCGGAAGATTGTCCCATGTAGCCCCGCGCTTACGCATCAGAAACGCTTCGAGTGCCGGACCTGTTAACACTTGTTTTGTGCTTCCACTGCGGTAATAGTATACGCCCTTGCAGGATATACCTATGGGATATGTCGGAACATCAATTTCAATGTAGTCCCTACCGCTTTCGGTCAGGAGATTGACGCCAACGATAATGCCCATCGCATCCCGCACTTTGTTAGGGATATCTTCAAGGAGCTTGCGGGCATTGCTCAAGCCAATTACATTTCCCTCGTCATCACAGCCGATATATATTTTACCGCCCTGAGCATTTGCGTAGCCGCAAATCCACTCAAGGTATTCGTCTTTCCATTTGCTTTTCCATTCAATGTTCTGGCTTTCAGGCATATATATCAACCTTTCTGAGATGTAATTAACTCTAATTATATTATAACAGACAAGGCAGTAAAATCAACCGATATAGTTTTGTGAAAATGTGTTTAGGCATACCGCAGAGAGTATACCTAGGAGCAAAGCTACCGCAAGAGCGCAGATCAATACATTCGATTTTACAATGAGTGCCGTCCACATCGAACCTTAAAATACAAGACATCTCAAGCGTTTGAAAATGCATATATGGCGGAGGTATATGAAAAAGCAGTGTTCAAATAACGGCCTTTCCTAAAAATATTAGTTTTGTGTTTTTAGAGTTTTGCGCCTGTGCGCCCCTCCGAAGGGAAAAGTTCTGCTCTTTCAAAGCTTTGAATATAAGAAGAACCCTGCTTTTCAGCAAATTTGTCCGAAAAGCGGAGTTCGTTCGATCTTACTCTAACAGTGAAAGATATTCCTTCTTTCTTTCATCTAATGCTGCTCTTTTTTCTTATTAAAATTGCGTTTGAAAAGGTTTATTGCCCAGTTATCCTTTCCAAAAAAACGGCCATGCTCCCTGTACAGTAGTTACAAGAGTAATGAGTAATAAAGCATAGCTTATTTTCCCATCAACCGAGTTTATAAAACTGTAAATTGAAGCACATACAAAACACAGCGCTATTACTACTGCAACATTTTTATGGTTCTGATGCCTTTAATCTCTTTTTTCGCATACTCTTTATCAATCTCCGTTTCAGCTCTCTTACAAGCTTTATTTTTTCTGATTTGTATAAATTTCTTCGCTTCTTCCACTGCTTCTTTCTTTCCCTTATCAAGACCCTCTTGATAACTCTGCTCCTTCATTATACATCTTATTTCATCAACTACAATCTCATCAACTGCCGCAGGATTTCCGTGAGTTATGCTCATAAGCTCTGTTCTTGCAAAATGTTCTATGCGCAAAAGGGTCGCTTCATCTTGGGAAATTGAGCCCCTTTTTTCCAAAGAATTTATATGGCCCAAATATGCTATAAGTTCTGGAGTCGGATTGATAGCAGCCAACACATTTTCCAAAAGCCTCATCTTAGGAAGATTGTTGCTTATCTCGAAATTCTTAAGCCATCTCTATGATTTGTTGGAGAAGTAGATAGGATCCTGAAAAGGCAAAATAATACTATACAAATCACGTCTTTTCTGCTATACTGCAGAAAAGATGGAAATCTTAGGAGATGCAGAACAGTTAGTAAACCATCCTTGCAGTAGCGGCAAAAGCTGGATAAAAACTACGCGACATAATGAATCGTAAACAGAAGCTGATGCGAAGTTCATTGGTCAAAAGGAGGTTATCTTCAATTGAAAATGAATGATGCCGGGATGAAAGCTATAATTAAAAAATTTTTTTACCGCAGGAGCATTCCCAATTGGATGCTCTCTATATTCATTATAGTATTGATTGTATTTGTGGCGTCTGGATGGAAAATCGTATATAATCCCACATTGAAAAACGACTGGGGCGCAATTGATGCCGTTGGAGGGTGGACTTCGGCAGTGATTTCGGGTGTCGCAATCTGGTTTGCGGTATCCGCGCCAAAGCGTATAGCGCAGAGGCAAAACGCCATTGCACTATTTGACTTGAGATTCTCAAGCTATATTATTTATCTTAAATATATTTCATTTGCTGAAGCAATTCGGGAGATAGATACTCCAAATCAACTCAACCAAGCGTTTTCGTTATATTTTATGGAATACGGCAGTATGCTTGATTTAAAAGAGTTAGTGATGAATATTAGAAGTGATGAGAGGAAGCTGATGTCAGGATTATTTTTGTTCTCGAATTTTTGCGACGGCAAAACTATACAAGGTATTGTTCTGGACATGTTTGAAGTTATAGAATTGACACAACATAAAGGGCTGGAGTTCTTGGAAGAAGATAAGGCTAAAGTTACGTCGTTTTGCGATAAATGCAAGTCCTTTGGTGATAAATATATGGAGGAAATGCGTCGACAGATGGTGCTCAGCAACCCATAACCCTGTTTGGTAGGATGTTGTCAAGGGAAGCATATCATAATAGCTGAGAGGTCACGGTAATGCAGTGGGAAAAAGAGACAGAAAAGAGAAGCGATAAAACAGCATATACACTGGTTAATCCCGGCATTGCTCTACCCCCCGTGGAGGAAAAAGGAGGGGGCAAGCAATGTGATGATGCGTACCAGAAGTCTGGAAAGATAGTTCTCCAAGTCAATGATTTGGAGAAAAGAGTATGTTATTTCTCGTTGGCCGGTGACCAAGCGCTGAAAGCATTTGAAAAATTCCATATTGAAGGGCATGATTCAGAAGGAAGCTATAAAAAGCTTAAGGCACAGGTGACACAAAGACTATATTTTGCTGTTATTATGTTTGATATTGTGATTCTTCATTGTTCTGACCCTCTTCGCAGCCCTTTGATTAAAGAAATTCTGAACGATCACATCGACTGGATTGAAACAGGACGAATTCGCTTTATTGCCAGTAATGACATAAATGATTGGCAGCAGGACTATGAAAAATACATAAACAGAAAATATACCGAGTATCAAACCGGGTATTTTGCGAGCCTTGAGGCAGAATCATTACGGCAGGATCATATCACCGAAGCCTACAAGCAGAGCGTAAAGGATCTTCTTGGCAAATCCAAATATTATATTCGAAAGGATTCAACAATCAGCAGCCAATTTGAAGAGCTTCTAAAATTGGATATTAAGCATAATAATGAACAAATTGTTATTAGCCTTGACAGTGAAGAGGACAATATGTTTGCCCAGACAAAAAAGTTTGCTGTAGAAAAAACAGTATATCAATTGCTTCACGCGCAATATTACAGTTTGAGCACAAATAATAATATACAAAACGTGTTTGATTCAAATAGCGTGGACACTGTTTTTTCAAGAATCAGAAGAGCATTGGGAAAGGGACAGGCGGTTGCGCGGCCGGCTTTAGTGGAGGCAATCAGGGAGCTGATTGCTGACCCAAGTGAGCTGCAGGATGTACTTCTGGATGCAATTACGTTGCGTATGGATTTGTTGTACTGTAGGATGAATGCTGGCAAACATCTGATACTGGAATTTCATCCGTCATATGAAAGCCAGACATTATACAGGTTGGAATGCTTTGACTTCTACCTGAAAAAATTTGAACACCGTTGTTCCTTAGATACGTTAACAGTGGAGTCTGTAAACAAAATGATAAACTCTAATGAGATTGATAATTTTCGAAGGATTTTCTTGGCAAGCATGGCGGATATGCATGAACAGAACAATTTTACCATTAAGATGTGGACCACCAAAACCGTGTTTGAGGATCGGTGCAAAAGGCTGCTTCCATCAAACGTGAGCGGCGCATTCGCTGAGATATGTGCCGCATTAAAGGCTTAACAGGAGGAGGCACAATTATGGAATATATTTATGCAGCAACTGATGGGGAAGCATGGCTTGCGGCTATGAAGATGGTTATGCAGAGGGGGAAGAACATCTTTGATGAAGACGTTCCACTGCGTGAGATTCGGAATTTATATATTACAATTAAAAAAATCGACGAGGCAGATCTCATTTTGCAAAAATACGCAGATAAAGACAGAATCTTACTAATGAAGCAGAAATATGCTACCTGCGGATTGGTCGGAAACTACAAAATGGATTATGGTAGCTATATCTATAATAATAACGGTATTAACCAGATAGATTGGGTGATTAAACGTATCCGGAAAAAGCCGGAAACAAAATCCGCAACAATAACGTTACATAAACCAGGCGAAGAAATGCTCGCCTGCCTGTCTATGCTTGATTTTAAGTATAGAGACGGCGTACTGGATATGACGGTGATTTATAGGAGTCAGAATATATTCTGGAGCCATCCGGGCAATATGTTGGCACTGCATCAAATTCATCAGGACGTTGCGGATGCCTTGGGGTATATGCTTGGAAAGGTCGAGCTGATTGTGATATCCGCTCATATATATGAGCGCGATTTTGAAAAGGTGAATTTCATCTTAGCCGATGCTGAACAATAATGTGCCGCCCATGTCGACATTGGGGCAATAAGCTTGTGAGTATCGCTCCCCCTCCCGCGGATACCGAGTTTACCCTGCACAATCCAAATCAGTTCAGTAATGGTTTGCTGCACTAATTTGGCGGTTTGCTATAAGCAGTATAGTGGGTGTTCTTATTTTGCAGTATGTATAGATGGCATGCTTGTATACGCCTGACTCCACCTCGACTTAAAGCCCCAAAACGGGAGTTACTAGTGAGATCCAGATACACACCACTTTTAGTTTTGGATTTTTATTGATACATGTTTGAATATGTCATCATGTCTACATGGGATAATATATACTTCAAGTTCCACAGTAGATTTTTGCCAAAATCCCTTGTTTGAATTTTCTGCTATATTCCTACTTACAAAAACGAGAAATTCGTCTGTCCTGTCAACATTATGTCTGTGTGCAGGGCTGCTTCGTAGCTGTTTTGCCTAATTTTTTAAGTTTGTTCTGTGGATATGCATTCAAGTACTTCATCCAAATCATGATAGTTTTCAGGTTAATATACCATCGAGCAAGATTAAATCATTTTTTGCCATAACGTACCGCTTGGTGGACTTGCTGGCTGGGCGTTCCTAATAGCTACCTATTTATTTTCTAGTACCCACTGCATTTTTTCAATGAACCACGTTTCTTTGAGCTTTTTCATGCATTTTGCGATGGATTTTCTACTAACACTCGACTCTCTGCCAACATTTACATAATAATATATCTAGGAGCGGGGAAAAACTACTTGCCTATTTTCAGTCACCATATCGGCAACCGTGACGCTCCCATCTTCCGGTGTAACGAACTTGATTATAACATTTTCAGGATTAATGATGTTCTTAGGCTGCGGAGCACTGTCATTCTTGCGAGCCAAGCATATTTTCTCTATTCTACGGCCACGGCTTTCTACAAATCTGCTCAAGCCAAAAATATACGGTAATGTTTGGGGCTATGGATTGGATACACGCCTGCGCATCAAATTTTCAGTTGCACGTTTTAAGGGTGAGACTTCCGCGGTTTACAGTATGTGAGAGGCGGCATTGAAGAAGCATTAAGATACTGCAGCTTCCAAAGTGGACATTAGCGTATACCAACTGTAGCCGAACGACTAAGCCGCAAAATCCAACGTAGGGCTTGAGTGGTAGGGACATTTTCTGATGGAAGTTCTGCTCTGATGCTGGCCTGCGCAAGATTGTGCCACATGGGGTAGAAACTTAGCAAGGCGGCAAGAAATACATGAACACGAAGCACTTAGATGTGGATTTGAATGACGCCCCCTTTGCCGACTATCTTCATTTAGGCGAAGTCTGCAAACAATTTTACGCATAATCCTTAACGTACCATTTTATCATATCTGGTAAAATGATGAAAGAAAGAGGCTGTAGCGACTCCTTTCTTTCGCTACAGCCCCTTTCCGTAATAAGAATCCCGCTTTTCAACGATTTGCTCAAAAAACGAGTTTCATTCAACTCGAAATAGACTGACTACTATCATGTAATTAAGATATCTCATACTCACGTAAAATGTAAGTACATGTCCCATACAAATGATTCATGATTGATCTCGGATCGTCAACTAATAGTTTTAGTGGTTTACCCACATCAATTACTGGGATTCCTTCCTGTAATCGTAACGTGTTCTTAGATACAAATCGTTCATCAGAAACCACACCACCTTTTTCTTTAGAGGCTAACGAGAGTTTTTTTCTAAATTCCTCTTCTGGAATTTCGGATGTAAAACCGCGAGAATGGAACAGCATCAAACGATTTTCATCCGTTGAATCCAAACGCGAGTATATATCCGTAGAAGATAATCTTTTATATGCCTCTTTCTTGTCACTCAATGTATAAATTATTTCCCCGTTTGGAGCAGTTTCAAATTCTTGATAGTGAGAAAGTCGCTTATGTATAGTAACTGCATAATCGGCAATATACCCCTTCAAATCTTTCTCGGAAACACTGTCAACCTGTGCCCAAAAAGCTCTGTCGGTAAATGTCAAATAATCGTCATTTTGTGTGTGCATTTCAATTTGTTTAATCAAGGTGTCAGACTTCGGATATGCAGACTTATCCAGCTTGACGAATTTAGCAGATAACACCTCAGCCATCTTGTCAAAAATAGCCACATGCCTATTAAATATAACCTGCGTATAAGAGAAATATTTACTTATCAAGTACTGATCAACAACAGAAATGCCCTTAGGTCTAATACCTACAATATCCACATCACCATATTTTTTTACTGCCAGATTTCGTAACAGCAGTCCAAGTTCAAATCCGCCATAACTTGTTCCGGAAAATGTTGCGTCACGCATGACATAATCAATACCATCTGCATCCAACTCAGAGTGAATTAGTTGGACCATTGCGGAAATTGATGGATTTCTATCGACGCAGCCAACAATAATATCTTCAATATCGTGCAAATCAATAAAAGGGCAATACTTTCCAATTATTAATTTGATATCTGGATCATTTTCAATTACTCTAGTACCCATAGTTTCATGGTGCATGGGCTTAGAATACCTGCTCTTCATATAATCGGCAGAATCCACCACATCATTATTAAGCGCGTCTATATTTTGCTTTATACGATTGTTATGGGTATACAGATTACCATCATTCTCAAACAAGTTGTTCACATAAACGTATTCTGTAACATGTGACAGTGGATAGTGACCGATGTCATGAAGCAATCCTGCAAGCCTTAGAACCTGACGTTGACCATCGGTAAATACCGGTTTAAAGTTCTCGTCCTTTAGATTAGAAGCCATCAAATCAGCTATATACATCACGCCAAGCGAATGCATATAGCGAGTATGTTCTGCACCAGGGAAAACCCAGTTAGTAAGGCTAAGTTGTTTTAAACTTTGCATACGCTTAAATATTGGAAGCTGAATGATTTCTTTTTCAACCTGGGTAAGATCAATAAAACCATGGACAGGATCAAGAACCCTGTCCACAAACTCAATTTTATATATTTTTTGCTGATATTCTATATCTGCTTTTGTTGCTTCCATAATCTATATACCTACCTTAATTGCACTTGCAATTTGCAGGGCGCGCTCATTGGCCTTGTTGTCAGACAAATATGGTTTTCTTCGTACCAACTCCGCAATGGCAGAATCTTCATCAACGCGGAAAACATTTCTCAGATAATGCAAAGAAGCAATGCACTCCATCCAATAGGAAGTATCATACCCAGACTCGGTCTCGGCAATCTCCTTCAACCGTTTAAACGAATCCTCTGCAAACCTACTAAAAGTACGTGTATGCGCTATAGAAACAATACCATCCAGTTGACTTGCTTCACAATCTAAGCCGAGTGAATACGGCCCATATGAATCCCACGAAAAACTATAATCCCCTACGTTGACTCCCATATTCTCCAACAAATATATTGCTTTTTGCAACTTTTTCCTATCTTCAAAACTGTCATAGGAAAAAGGGCATCCATAAATCTTTTCGTAGATTGCAGACAGTGAGTTATTCATAAAACAACCCCTCATTGAACTAATTATTAGCAACTACAGGCACAGTAATAGCGTACCCGTATTATTATATGAATAGCTTATTTATTTTAGCACGCGATTGTAGTAAAATCAAGTTTTTTCTTTCAGATTATCCCGCAATTTGCACACGACTGCATAAATTGCTTGGTATAATATAGCTATGTATACCGTGCAAATGCATATGAGCCATTAATCAAAACAATATATCCGCATATCAGAAATTATTTATTTTTCAATAGCCACCGGAGCTTGAACCGCCTCTCTCAATGACTCCTTTTTAATTGAACAGCCAGTTTACTATCCATTTCTACCGTCACACTCTCAACTACCTGACGGATCAACGCTTCATCCCACTCAGTTATGGTCGCTGGTATTGATTCCGCTGCTTGCCGGCATTGATCTATATGGGCTGCGGCTTTACCACTCTCAACCAACATCCCTTGTATCTTATCGCGCTGGGCTTTCAATGCAGTTTGCTTCTGCATAATCTCGCGGAATCTATCGCTATACACTGCTTGGTCTCCGCTTTCGGATGCCTCGGCAAGCACTTTGCTGAACTCGATATTTAGCTGTTCAAGCTGGTTATCTATCTCAGACAGACTGAGCTGCTGCCCCGCAACCGGAGCAAGTTCCTTTTCCATCGCACTCTTGAGATTATAGATAATGGTATCTTTATCCTTGACCGCGCTGTTTATAGCGGCAAGGATGGCTCTGTGCAGAGGCTCCTCATCCAGCGTCGGCGAGTCGTGACAGTATGTGTTGCCGTAGTCTACCCGGCTGACACAGCGCCAGACGATGCGCTTGCTGCCGTCGCGGTTGCGCCATGTACAGCGCTGATACCGTGTGCCGCACTCGCCGCAATACAGCCTATCCGACAGCGCGTACTTGCTGCTGTACCTGCTCCGACCGGTCGGAGCATTTTTCTTTGATGGACTTTTTCCTGCACTACGATGTGCAAGCTCAGCTTGAACGGCGTCAAAGATCTCGTGTCTTATTATCCCCTCGTGATGATTCTGTACCAGATACATCGGAAGCTGGCCGGTGTTTTTCTTGACTTTCTTGTTGATGCAGTCATCGATGTAGGTTTTCTGGAGCAGCACATCGCCGCAATATTTCTCATTTGTAAGTATGCTGTCTATTGCGCTCCGCGCCCATTTTGGCTCACCGTTTATGTTCGGAACGGCATTCTCATTCAGATACTCCTGTATCCCACGAACCGGTGTGCCGCTTAGGAACATGTCGTATATCTTTCTGACAACCTCTGCCTGATCCGGTATTATCTCAGGCTTTCCGTCATCGCCCTTGCGATAGCCATACAGATATTTGTACTGTATGGTGGCTTTGCCCTCTTTCATGGCCTGTCGAATACCCCATCGGACGTTGGCGGAGATGGATTCGCTCTCAGACTGCGCGAACGCGCCGAGCATGGTTATGAGTATCTCACTGTCAATTTCGAGAGTGTTCATATTCTCTTTCTCAAAGATGACCGCTATGCCAAGCTCTTTTAGAGCACGTACATAATTCAGGCAATCGACTGTGTTGCGGGCAAAGCGCGAGATGGATTTTGTAAGCACTATGTCTATCTTGCCCTGCTTGCACTGGCGGATCATACGTAGGAACTCAGGGCGCTTGCGGGCAGATGTGCCGGTTATACCCTCATCAGCGAAGATACCGGCCATAGTCCATTCTTTATTAGTCATGATCTTATCTGTGTAGTAATTTTTCTGCGCCTCGTAACTGGTGAGCTGCTCTTCATCATCGGTGGAGACTCGGCAGTAAGCCGCCACCCGGAGCTGACGCTTAGAAGCTCGCACAGCTTCGGGCTTGGCTGGAATACATATAACTGTTGGTGTTTTATCTTTCATAGCACTTCCTCCGAACTTATGGTCTGTCCATTCTTCAAGATCACTTGTGTAGAGAGTTTATTTACAATCACCTTATCGAGGACTTTTGCAAGAAGGTCTGCATCAAGCTCAGTCAATGGTTCACACTTGGATATGAGCCTTTGCAGTCGCGCAGTCTCATACTCGCTATTATCTATCGCGGAGTACTGCGCAGCCGCTATCTGAAATATGAGCCGCTTTGCTTTGACCTCCTCTATTGGCTGCACCAGAAGCAAGTCATCAAACTCCTGTTGCAGCTCAAATGTCTCAGTTACTTCCGGCGCAGTTTCTTGTTCTTTTATTAAACCCGGATCATGAATCAGTGCGTTTATAATACCGAGCACATCTGCCTCAGCCTGCACTGCAGGGCGCTTATCGCTCAGTTTATAGAGCAGCCTCTGGGCTTCTGTCCGCGTGTCTGTTTGGATTTTGGATGTTCGTATGCTCTCAGCCGCCTCGAACTCATTGCGGGGTAAAATCGGGGGATAGACATCTGTTCCCACATAACGTCTATCCCCCAAGATTCTCGCTATCATATTTTTGTTCCAAGCCTTATCCCCATCATAGGCAACCGGCTGATTCAGTAAACTCGATTTTATATCATTGAATGATGCGCCGCCTATATACGCTCGGAAGATATATTTCACGATGTCCGCCTCTGAACTATTAACAGATATCCGTCCGCCACATATCTGATACCCGAATGGCTGCCGCCTGATGCTCATCATCGCACCGCCCTTCTAATAGTCTCTCTGAACTCAAGACCATTTTTCAGTCTGAATCTCAGGTGAGTATTATCTTCAACTATGATCTTATCAACGAGTTCGTCGAATAGTTCCGCATCGAATTCCTCAAGGAAGTCCGGGATATCACGGATAACCTCTATGATCTGCTTTGTCTGAGATAATGTGTCATCCGTCTTTGATTCCAGCAGACGCTCTTTCGCAAGCTTCAGCTTGCGAAGCTGTTCAGCCAGCGCATTGGTCTTGGATATGAAAATGTCAGGATCAACGAGCCCCTGCTGTTTCAGTACGGCTAACATTTGATTCTGACTGATAATTTCAGATATTTTTTTGTTGAGTTCAATTATGTCAGGACTCCATAGCATCCGCCGGTTTTGGATTGTATTGAGCTTTTCCAATGTATCTTTAAGTATGAACTTATTATATTGAAGTTTGTTACACAATCTGAGGAATGCAGCTACTATCTCTGATTCAGGTATCTGAGGAACTGTACAATTATCTTTCCCACTTGCTCTATTGAGGCACATCCAGTATCTCAATGTTCTGCTGTTCTTTACTCTGAAAGGTGAACCACAGTTCCCGCAGATAAGCTTTCCATTAAACATATATTGTTTTTCAGGGCACATTACTTGGCGATTATCCGTTTTAGAACTTCGCAATTTTTGCACTGCTGCATATGTTTCGCTATCAATTATTGCCGGATGCGTATTTTGTGCGTAATACTGAGGCATCTCTCCAAGATTTTTCTTCTGATAGCGTGGGAGTGTAGAAGTATAGTAAGTTTTTTGCCACAGTGAGTCCCCAATATACTTCTCGTTCTCAAGAATATGCCCCACTGTGTATTTGGACCAGCTTTGCAAAGTGCCTCTATTATTAAATGGTATGCCGTCTGTATTCAGTGATGCTGCAATTTGCTCCATGTTCTTACCTATCAGATACTCGTTAAATATTCGCTTTACAATTTCAGCCTCTGCATCTACTATTGCGATCTTATAATCTGATCTACAGTAGCCATATGGCAAATGCGTTGGTACAAAGGTTCCCATCTGCATCCGCTTCTGGTAACTCCAGCGCATATTCTTCGAGATAGACTCGCTCTCGGCCTGTGCCAGCGATGCGAACACGGCGGTGAGCATCTCACCGGAAACCTTGCCGGTGTCAATTCCCTCTTTCTCAAAGTACACGCTTATGCCGCGAGATTTCAGAGAGCGCACCGTCTCTAGGCACTCGGTGGTGTTACGCGCAAATCTGGATATGGACTTCACGAGTATCCTGTCAATCAGCCCGCGCTCACAGTCTCGGAGCATACGCTTAAAGTCGTCGCGCTTTTCTATCGAAGTGCCTGTAATGCCCTCGTCTGCATAGATGTCTACAAGCTGCCAGTTGTCTTTGTTTGATATAAGCTCGGTATAGTATCGGTTCTGTGCGGCAAAAGAATTGAGCTGCTCGTCAGATGATGAACTGACGCGGGCGTAGGCTGCGACTCTCAGTCGTATATCCTGCGGCTGTTCGGTTGCCGCTATTGTTATAACTCTTGCGGTGTTTTCCTGTGCCATGTGCCTGTTCACCTCCCCCCTGCAGCAACACACAATATCACAACACCTCGCTAATAGCTACTGAAATATCAAAAAATGTGCAAGATAATAAGCAAGTTTTCTCTGGCTGTACTAACTCTCCCATGCTTTCTGATACGCAAGAGAGTACGCAAGTTAATAAGCAAGATGTTTCTACCCAAACCTATTTCCACTTGATTTTTTTCTCGATAGATGGTATAACTGACTTGAAAGTTGGGTAACATTTGTACTAAGTTTTAAGTGAACGGAGCTTGCCATGAGTAATATCATTAGAAGAGATTATTATCTTCAAAAACTTATCGATCGAAAAGAAAACGGGTTAGTAAAAGTCATAACCGGAATAAGACGGTGCGGGAAAAGCTTTCTGCTGTTCAATTTGTTTTATGACTATCTGATAGACAGTGGTGTCAAACCGGAGCAAATCATCTCGATTGCGCTCGATGACGACACCTTCGTAGACTACCGTGATCCAGCCGAGCTTTCCAAGTATATTCGCTCCAAGTTGGTCAATCCGGATATGTACTATATCCTTATCGATGAAGTGCAGTATGCCATTACAAAGGATGAACTTAAAGCCCCTGAAACGATTCGGCTTTATAATGTGCTCAACGGATTGATGCGTCTGCGGAATGTCGATATCTATGTTACTGGAAGCAATTCTAAAATGCTTACAAAAGATGTGCTGACTGTTTTTCGCGGCAGAGGCGATGAAGTTCGCGTATATCCAATCTCTTTTAAAGAGTATTACAGTTCCGTTGGTGGGGACAAATCCGAAGCATACGAGGAGTACGCTTTGTATGGCGGAATGCCGCTGGTTTTTTCAAAAAGGACCGACGCAGATAAAATGGCGTATCTGCAGAGTCTGTTCACCGAGGTGTATTTTAAGGACATTTCTGAGCGCTACGATATTGAACTTCCGGATGTACTCGAGGAGCTGACTGACGATCTATGCTCATCTATCGGCTCCCTGACTAATGCAAGCAAGATATCGAACACTCTCAAATCTATAAAGGGTATATCTGTTTCTGGTACTACGGTCTCAAACTATCTTGGCTATCTTACAGAGTCTTTCCTGTTCAGCAACGCCAAGCGCTACGATATAAAAGGCAAGAAGTATTTTGAGTATCCCTCAAAGTATTACTGCACAGACGTCGGACTGCGTAATGCAAGACTGAATTTCAGGCAACAGGAAGAAACTCACATCATGGAGAACATCATCTACAATGAACTTCTTTGCAGGGATTACTCCGTTGATGTGGGGGTTATAGAGATATCTGCCCGTGCCGATGGGAAAGTCTCAAAGAAGCAGTGCGAGATAGATTTCATTGCCGCAAGAGGCTCTAAGAAGTATTACATTCAATCGGCGCTCAATGTCAGCGACCCAGGTAAAATGGATACTGAGCTCAGACCGCTTAAAAATACAAATGACTTTTTCAAAAAAATCATCATCAGCAAAACCTCAATGAAACCTTGGACAGATGATGACGGTATTCTACATTTGGGCCTTTATGAATTTCTGCTGAATGAAGGATCCCTTGATTTGTGATTGGCTAAACGGAAATAATAAGCGTTGCGCCGGTCTGTTTGGCAACGCGGGAAAGGATCTTTTCAGCCTCTTTCTGCGTTATCAGTCCGTTGTCTCGCAGCTCTCTGAGGATTGTTGCTGTCACCCACAGGTCAATATCTACTGTCATATTTACCTCCAAATAATTCGAGCCGGGCGAGTGCCCGGCTCTTAGTCTATTCAATTACTCTCTCGCAGAAAACGAGGAGCCTTTGCCGACCACCGGTGTTCGGCGGATGGCAGGTCAGGAGGGTCACAAGGTCGCGCCCCTCCTGTATCTTTATTGCGTCAACATCATCCGGCGAGATGACCTGTATATCTACTACCTCGTACTCCATCAGCGTCCATACGTTATCTATGTACACAAGGTCGCTGATTTGGAGCTCATCAAGGTTCAGAAAATACGGATAGCCGTTCCAGCCGCGATGCCCTGCGATCACGGAGTTGGTATTGACGCCCCCGATGGGAACGCTCGTCTGCCCAAGCACTGCTGCGCCGTTTGCCATGTTCTCATCGTTCGCGCCGAGGTATATCGGCAGAGTCACTTCAAGTTTTGGAATGTAGATTATCCCGAAAGTCTCATCCTGCAAGCCATACTGCGTTAAGATGAATGCGGGCTGCTCGTATGCTGCCGCATTTGTGAGCGCTATCTGTTTTCCTTCATACAGCCAGGTGTTGTATTGCTCTATCTGCTCACGGAGCTGCGCATACGGCGTTGACTCAGGTGTATCCTGCTGTACGGATTGCATCTGCTCTAACTGCTGGATAAAGCTATCGTTGGCTTCGTCCACCTGCTTCTGCCGAGAGGCTCGCTCCATGAGCGGCTTGAAAGTCACAACGAGTCCAGCTGCGGCGAGGAGCGCCATAAGTGAGAGAAGAATTATCTTAGCCCTTTTCATGCAGACCTCGCTTTCTCCGCCTTGGACGTATGCGGTTTATCTCAAAGACTATCCCAATGGCGGCTATGCAGATAACGCCGAGCCCTATGCCCTTGAAATATTCCTGATGCCATGTGGACTGCGTGACACCCTCGCGCTCATTCCTCTCAGCCTTGAGATTTTCTACATACTTAGCTTGATCATTGCGGATGCGTGTCCCGCGCACCATGAGCCGATGGGTGTTGACACCGTATGGCGTGCATGTAACCAGCGTGCAGACATCATGCTCCGGAAGGATCACGAGCTTGGAAGTGTCCTCCGGGAGCACGGTGTTTATCTCCAGTACCATATACGCCATAGTCTCGTCAAGCGTGTGAATGTAGAATGTATCGCCGCACTCCAGCTTGTCTAAATCTGAGAACAGACGCAGTCCGGCAAGCCCTGAGTGCGCTGTCAGCACAGCATGGGACGTTTCACCGCCGACCGGCAGGGAGCTGCCGAGCAGATGCCCGACGCCGCGGTCAAGGCTATCATCACCAGTGCCGTGGTATATAGGCAGATTTACGTCTATCTTCGGGATCTCGACATAGCCCATGATCCCGTCACCTCGGATGTTCAGCAGGTTATCATAGTTCTCGGCGGCAGACTTAAGTGCTTCTTCTGAGAATGAGAGGTTATCTGCAACACCAGGAATCAGCGTTCGGTTATACGCCAAAGCCGCCTCCTTTGCCTTTTGCAGTTCTGTATCATCCATATTGCTGACAGCCTTCTCATATCTGGTCTGAACTATAGACTGGTACTTGACGGCGGTGAAATTACTTATGACAGGGTACAGGCAGAAGAGCAGAGCAATAATTAATATTGTTAGTCCTAATATAATCTTTGTTTTTCTGCTCATACGCGAAAGCGGGAAGCAGGTTTCTTAGCCTGCCTCCCTGACCTTTACTTATTTGTTTCTTTCTTCTTGTCTCTGAACGCGAAGTATATAACAACAACTGCGACAGCCACAAGACTCAGGCCAATAGCCGGGAACATCCAGTTGCCGTAACCGCCGGTCTTGGGGAGGTCAAAGCCCTTGGTGTTCACGACAGTCAAAGGTACAAACGCGTTCGCCGAGCCGTTGTCCGAACCGAGCGAGACCTGCTTGTTGTCCACCTTTGCCGATGCGGTCAGGAGCTTGTGATCCAGATGCTTCTGCGGCATATTGTGGAACAGCCCCTCTTCAACATCTGCGTAACGGGGATCGTTCTGGATGAGGCCGAGGACATCGGAGCTGTAAACATCACATACCGTGCTGCTTTCGCCGACGCTTATTACAAGACCTATGCCATTCTTGAGAAGAGTATATGCTCCGTCTGTCTTGAGCTCGGTTATGGTGTATACACGGTGCATATTCTTGTTGGCTGGCGGCAGAGCGAACGGCTTCACTTCAGCGCATTTTTCTGCGCGTTGAGGATAAGCAACACCCAGCTCGTCTCCGAGCAGCGTGGACACGGCTTCGGCATAACCGATACCGTAGTGCCGCTGCACGAAGCTAATTGCCGTGCCGCCTTTTTCCTCGGCATGATCGTACCACTCATTGCCGCGGATGGTTATGCTGTGGTCACTGGCAAGGCGCTTATCCCTGCCGGATGAAATAAGCCTTTCTCCGCGGCTGAGGAGAAAGGCTTCGAGGTCAACAGAAGCAGCGCGCTGCTTCTGCTCGTCTGTAAAATGTATGTAGGTTAAGTTGATCACCTCCGAGAATGTATCTACGCGGTATGCGTTTTCAAAAACTGCTTGAGCTTAGTTAGATCTGGGTCACAAAGCAGCGGCAGGATATCTGTCAAATGTTCTGGGGCAAGGTTCCACCACTGATAGCGGAGCAGCAGATCTTTTAATTCTTCATCAAAGCGCTCCTTGATTAGCCTTGCTGGGTTTCCGCCATACACAGTGTAAGCAGGAACATTTTTGCAACTACGGAGTAAGCAGCTATGATTGCTCCGTCGCCGATCTTCACGCCGGGCATAATGATGCTTTCACGCCCAATCCATACATCGTTTCCTATAACAGTATCGCCTTTATGTGGAAGCTGCTCCATGTGCGGTGGTGTGTTTTCAGACCATGCGCCGCCGAACACATTAAAGGGGTAGGTTGTGGCACTGCTGATTCGTAATCAGCAGGTCGTGTGTTCGAGTCACATTACTAGCTCCACGGAGAGTCCCGGATGACGCCGAAAGGCGCTTGTCTGGGACTTTTCTTGCATCTAAAAGTTCAGACCAAGCAGCGAGCAAAACCGCTTGACCCAAACCGTGACCCAAACGCAGATAGGAGCGAAAAGCACGGTACAGCACCCGACCTGCGTCAGATGAGCTGTACCGTGTGTTTTGATGATGTTTATCCGATTCCGTGCTGCCCTTCGACCTGTGAGGTGATGAAGCCGCCTATTCTTTTCGCAGCGTCATTCTGCATAGCTCTTGTTGCATGGCAGTATGTGTTCAACGTGAAGTCCGCCGAGTAGTGACCGAACATACATGATAGCGTTTTGACGTCAGCTCCGCTTTGCAGGGCGTATGTCGCGCAGCTATGTCTAATTCATGGAACTCTATTTCTGATTTTTATCGCACTATTTCCTGATATTTTGAAATAAATCAGGAAATCGTGCTTTTCTATTCTCCTTACCGATGATATACTGAAAATGACTTTTAGTTGTTGAGGTATATGTGATGCTGCCTTACACAGGTGATTAGATTGAGCACATCGAGCCCGGAAAGAACAGTCTCAAATTCTATTCTTTCACTCCTCGCCCCTTGATGCGGGGTCACATGTATCAGATGGATGACGAATTGGCTGCCTTGCTGATTGATGCCCATAGGAACATTGGCTTTCTGGAAGGGCTCATTAAGTATGCACCTAACAACGAAGCATTTGCTGAGCTAATGCTTTTGAAAGAGTGTACTTATTCTCGTATGATTGACTATGACAGTCCTGATTTCAAAGAGGTACTCACCAGTCGAGGAACTGGCAAAGGTAACATATCTCCGATCATAGACTTGGAAGCGGCATACAAAGCAGCGGTAAATATGGAAATCTGAGTTCCTGATTTGAGTCGAATTTGCGGCATCGCCTTTTACGGGGAATCAGAGGATAATCCGATGAGCGTTAGGGATCAGCAAACATTTTGGTTAGGAGCAAAGACGAACCTCAAAGGATACAATCCCACAGCACCGGATGCAGTACTGCCGGCACTGGCTGATATTTCTGCGTATCTCTATAACGATCAAAATACTGATCCGTTGATTAAGGCTGCCTTGGTGCATTACCAGTTTGAAATGATTCATCCATTTGAGCGATATAACGGTATTGTTGGGAGAATCATTGTGCCGATGATGCTGAGTGATGTCGCTATAGAAGCAAAGCTACTGATATGTTTGTCTGAGTATTTGTATCACAACAAGAATGAATATTTTGACTTGCTTCGGTCTACCCAATTCAGCGGTGGTTATATTCGGTGGATTAAGTTCTTTGTGAATGCTGTAGGTTAAGTAGCCAAAAAATCCGCCAAGCTAATGACACAATACGAGCGTATCATTGCACTGGATGAACATCGCCTTACGGAGATTGGCAAATCCACTAAAAATATATTAGAAATTTATAATTATCTCAAGGGTACTCCTATTACAACAATAACAGTTGCCGAAAGAAACCTGGGATTCTCTTTTAATACGGTATCTAAATTGTTTCATTCATTACAAGGCTATGGAATTGTTGAATGCCATCTACTTTCCTACAGAAATAGAGTTTTTCGATATTCTGAACTGGAAAACTTGATATGTGCTGATTAGCTGCACTTGTACATTAACAATAAGAAATTGAAAGGTGATGAATGTGGGAAAAGGAACGAACAAGAAAGGCAAAAAAGTTGCAGTTCCAAAAGCCAATATCCAAGAATTAAATGCTTCCAGAGATGGCGGACAAATCGCCCTCAGAGGCTACTCGTATCAATTCTTGTATTCGTGCTATTTAATTCTTTCGTCATCAAGTCCGGGCATTTCTTTTCAGCTTGAGGGAATTGAAGATATTGATTGTATTAAGCAGAAAAATGACAGCAGTGATGTCACGCATATACAGCTGAAATATTCCGTCAACAAACAGGATGCAAGTTTTTTGCCTGATGTGCTTAAAAACTTTCTTGAAGCATATTTGCTGGATCAAAATAGATCTTTTAAGCTGGTTTATGATTTCCCTGTTGCAAAAGGCAATCTAAGTAAGATATTTGCATCTGATCTGGACGAAAAATCACGCATCTATTGGACTGGTGTGATTTCAAATATCAAGCAAAACAATCCTTCTTGGAATTGGTCTGTATATGATTTCGATGAATTTATTTCACATTTGTCATTTGAGAAGATTGAAAAATCTATACTTGCTACTGAAATTGAAAAAGCCTTAATTGGAACTTATGAGATTAACACGGGCAATGTTTCTTTATTTGCAAACAGCATAAAAATCCTTTGCTTTGAAAAAATGGAGCAGCGGGCCTATGTAACCAAAGCGGAATTAGATTCCCAAATCCAATCTGTCAAAATAGATATCAGTAAGGGTCCTCAGAATCCAGCTCATAGTTGGATTCGTAAACTGGACTACTCTAAGCATAGTCTTGATGAAGGTCGTAGTTTTTACGAGGGGAAAAAAGCAACACCAGCAGATATAGCAAGTGAGTTTCCAATCAAACGACCAAGCTTAGAAGAAGATGTTATTAATTCCATTCGCGAAAACACAGTTACTGTAATTAAAGCTTCTAGCGGGCAAGGAAAAACCACGCTGGCTTTGCAGGCAGCATATATCCTCCAAAATGAATATATACCATATCAATTGCTATGGTGCGATGAAATCAAAGAGATTGGGAATATTGTCCAATATTTTAAAGCAAGAATTCAGCTTGGTGAAAAGATTCTCATCTTAATTGACAATTTGGATAACCATCTCAGCAAATGGAATTATCTTGTTCAACTCTTACAATCCGAATTGCATTGTCATTATAAGTTGCTCATCACATCGCGTGAGATTGATTGGTATAATTATAGTGGCGACTTGAGCAATATTCAGTCTTTGAAAGTAATTAAGCCGGCTTTAGAAGAAAAGGAAGCAATAGAGATATTCAATCTATTCAGAGAGGCTAAGCAGCTTCACCCAAGTATAACAAGCTGGCAAAGAGCATGGAATAAGATTGCAGAAAGACAACTACTTATAGAATATGTCTACTTGCTTACTCATGGCGAGATGTTATCAGAAAGAATAGCCTCACAAATATCCGAAATAGGACAATCATCTTCTGGCAAAGCAAAATGTGAAATCCTACGCAAAGTATGTTTTGCGGATCTTTGCGGAGTCAGTCTTTCTGTTGTCAACCTTTATGCGAGTCAATCAGAAGACTCTGGCTCGGATTTTGGGGAGCTCTTAAAAAGTATGGAATCCGAGTTTCTTGTGCACGTGAATGAAGAGAGCGGGTATATTGAGGGTCTGCATCCCATTCGGTCAAAGCATGTTGTAGAGAGACTGCATGAATTCCTGCCGATTGACGATACCGCCATTTCTGTTATGAAAATGGCGGACAAAGCGGACCTGCCGATACTGTTTTCCCATCTACCGGAGTTTACCCTGGACAAAGGGACATTTTTCTGCGATGCGGTCGAGAGCCTATGGGATGAAAAAGACCTTTCAAACTATACTTCTGCAATACAGGGGCTTTTTTCAGGGAATGTGATGCAGTATTTCCTTTCCAATCGGGCTGCGTTTGACGATGCAGATGCCCACGGCGGTCTTTTCCTTCTATCGACCGAAATGTGCCCATTTGCTGTATTCGAGGATTTCGGTGTGTCGATGGATACGCTGGACAAAATGCGTGAAACAATTCCGGATAATAAGAATATAGAATATCTTTGCCGATTGCGGGAGCGTATTCCCGCCTGTCATTTGCAGGATACGTATGTCTATGTTTTCTGCGGTTGTCTATATAGGAAACTGCGCGCCCTTCGTTTTGACGAAATAAAGGACTTCACGGCCTATGCCTCCATTTCTGAGTGGATCTATAACATCAATCCGGAGTGGAATGTGCCGGCCGGATTTTCTCTGGACGATCTTTGGAGCAAGTCGGAAAAATTGACGCTGGAGTGCATTTCTACGCTGATGTATCTCTCCTACTGCGGGAACAGAGAGAAATATATGGAATTTGTGGAACGAAATCTTAAGAGTATTCTTACGTACCTAAAGCAGCGGACAAGATCACATAGGGTATTTATTGATTCCGAAAAAAATGCGATTCATGTTGAGTATATCCTTCGATTACGCAATATCAAAACGGGAAATGAGCAGAGCGTCTCAAGGCTAAAATTTCTTTGCAAAACCCTGCCTATTTTTGATTTGTATTGTGCGGATGCACTCAAGCTGACAGTTGATTTGCTCTCAGCTTATCCTATTCCCGACGATGCACATAAAGCAATGCCCATTCGAAACATTGTGATCATGTTCCATCAAAACCTAACATCGTTATGGAATAAGACCATTATGAGCAATTACGAATTTGATACCGTAAGCGAATGGTTGGATTATTGGTTTAGTGTGAGAGAGAAGATATATCTGCTTGCCGATAAGTGCTGTGCCTGTATTTACAAACTCCTTGGCGGAAAACCATTAGGGAGTTTGGCCGGGGAGGTAGATCAGCTTCGGGAAGAATTTGCCCTAATTACTACTGGTGAAAAGCGATATCCCAAGGAAGATCCTCCTTTTGAAGAAAAAGCTACAGTGCCCGAGAGGTTAGGAAAAATAAAGAATAAATACTTTCAAAGCATACTAAACTTTACGAATCAGTTTGCAGGGTTCCTAATTAAGGATGAACAAAAGCAAAGATTGGCTATGGTTAACCTCACAACAGCCCAAAGTGCTCTTGTGACAATGCAGAATTACTTTGCAGAAATCGCAATTGATTTTGGCTTCCAGGAAAGACAGTTGGCTCTTTGTGTTATGGAAACACAGAGTATAGAGCGACTTACTATGTGCTGCAGCTATTATCTCGAACACATGCCAAGCAAATACTTTGATAAATATCAAATCAAGGATTGGTATGAAGAGCATTGCCGGGATGAGAGAGGAATCGCAGAAAAGGGATTTTCGAAATTAGCGTCCAAGTACTCGATTCATTTTCCTGATCAGATTTACATCATTGACATGTTGAGCTATGCAGCATCACATGAATGCCGTGAACATATGTGCCTGACAGACCGGGATTTTTCTCTTTCTGCGATACCCGTTCTATGCCGTGGTCGAGCAAATCATTGTACATTTTCTGAATCTGTCTGCCGGTCAGCTTGTTAAGCTTTATATCGCCGAGGCAGGGAACGATATGTTTCGTGATGTATCTATTGTAGTAGTCCGCGGTGCGCTCGCGCATGTTCGGCTTCGCGTATATCTCAAACCATAGTGCCGCCCATTCGCCGACAGTGTATAAATCGCTCTTTGACACGTCGAGAACTTTTATTTCTTCCAGCTTGGCTTTGAGCTTTTCTTTGACTTCCGCCTGAGTCTTACCGAGAACATTTTTCATTTTGACCTTGCCATTTTCATCGTAGCCGACAGTGTATCTGCCCACCCAGCGACCACCGCTGCGCTTGCGGATACTGCCTTCGCCGTTTGATCTTTTCTTTGCCATGTTTTCATCCCATTTCGCAGCAAACACAAATACCTCAAGTCCTCCGAAATAGCCAGAGAAACTTTTAGGGATTTTTCTTTGTATATTACGGCGTAGTTTTTAAGCATCCGTGTTTGCGTTTATCCACTCTATAAATCTTTCTTTCGGCACGATGATGCGGGACCCGATACGCAGTGACGGGAAGCTGTCACTGCGCACAAGTTCATACGCTCCTGCGCGGGATATGCCAAGGACGGATGCTACATTTGGCACGGATAGCATCAGCGGCAGATCATTGTAGTTTGTGTATTTCGATCTGCTCAAATGTTTTTTCCTTTCTTCTTGGTGTATAGAGATGATAGAGTTGCATTTTCTTTTCGTTGAGGGTATACTGACATTGAAATAATCTTGAGGGAGGTCAAGCCATGTCTGCTGTGTACACAATATCGGAAATAAAAAATATAGTTTGCCCTCTTGCAAAAGAGTACGGAGCTGAACGCGTATACCTATTTGGCTCATACGCCCGCGGAGAGTCTACAAAGAATAGCGATATAGATCTTCGTATAGACAAGGGCAATATAAAGGGTCTTGCTTTGGCAGGCCTGCTGCTCGACCTTGAAAAAGCACTTGGTTGTCCGGTTGACCTTATAACGACCACGAGTCTGGACAAAGAATTTTTGTCGTCCATCAAAAATGATGAGGTGTTGCTGTATGAAGCCCCTTGATAAAGACCTCAGCATCATCACTCATGTGTTGTCCTACTGCGAGCAGATAAATGAAACTATGGAACGGTTCGGACGTAGTCAGGACATTTTTATGAGCGACAAAATCTATCGCAATGCTGTTGCGCTGTGCATGGAACCTACTTTCATGGCCTGCTCCTGTGCAGGTGTAACGCCAAGGCGTTCGTTGTTGTAGTCCGCCAGTTCACGGTTCTGAGCGGGATCATCCGTAGACCAGTCGCTGGGGTAGTAGCCGTTCTCGCCGCGTTTGATGCAGATCAGTTCCCCTGTGCTGGGAAGTACCGAGAAGCACAGCTCCGGCAGTCCCTCCGCCAGCTTCGGTGTGAAGCGTTCCTGTTCCGTTTGGATGCCCCAGTCATCCGCATTCCAGAGGTGGACAT
>ENA-ORSL01000768-ORSL01000768.1-human-gut-metagenome-genome-assembly--contig:-NODE-768-length-30709-cov-4.769687_pt1 | contig 30709 bp, 39 predicted proteins | sample MGYA00242190_ERZ509157 | MGnify/ENA primary metagenome ERZ509157 (study PRJEB26280, sample SAMEA2338664) | human gut metagenome | biome: human gut; feature: human-associated habitat; material: faeces...
GCCAGCCTGTTTCATCTAATAATGCCCAACAAGAAAATGTACTTTGCATTTTTGCATAGTTTTCTTTTGTTTCATATCTTTCTATGTAATATTCCTTTTTATATAGCTCAAATTCAATATCTTCTTTTTCTTCTTTTGTTTTTGGTTCTTGTCCTTCTACATACGTTTCCCAAAATCTAATTGCTTTGTTATATGTGTTTTTAATTTCCATAGTTTTTTTAAAATCTATGTCTTTTATTTTGGCACCATTGCACCATTTATAACCATCTATACAATCCTTTTTTTTACATTCCCTATCAAACAATTCTTCAAGCATTGGTCTTCCAGTAATACAATCTTCAACATTTTTTCTCACAAGTAACATGTCTCTCCATCTTCCACCTATTTCATACCAATCCCATTTTGAATTAGGATTATATGTACTTAATTCATTTCCGTTGTTCATCATAAGTTTCATATTCATCTATTTCAGCCTTATATAATTCTTCATCTGTTTTTGCGTTTATATATTTTAATTGCCAATCACTTATTTTTTTACCTTCTTTTTGTTCCTTTAAATAATCTTCTTTTCGCTTTCTTGCTATTTCAATTATTTCCTTTTTTGTTCTCCATACATAAGGTTCTACTTCTAAGTTTTCATCATAAGGTGCTAACATTTCCTCTAATTTTTCTTTTTTTGCTGTTATAACAGCTACTGTAAAATGACTCATTATTCTTCTCCTCCTACTTTATAGCAATTAGCCTCAAACTGCTCTTTTGTTAGTATTTCTAATATGTGATAATTTTTATCACTCTTTATTTTTTGTAACATTTCTTCGTCTGATATATCTACAATCCCATCAATATAGCCTTTTGTCTCTAATGTTGTTGGAATATTATCTATTCTATATCTAATAACGTCTCCGACTTCTATTAAATCAATTAAATTAGACCTATGTTTTAATATCTCTGTGGTCTTAATATACGCATAGGATTTTCCTTCAAAATCTTCACCTATATAGTACAAATACTTATTTACTGTTTTATGATTATCTGTCATAGCAATTTGTCTTATCCCTTTGTTGGTTGTCCTAACGTATTCTCCAACTTTTATTTCTTCTAAACTATTCATTTTATACACACACCCAACTTGTTCATTTCTTTTACAATTGTTTCATAGTCATTTGTTTCTAGATGCCCTGTTCTAAATGCATCTATATTGTTGTAAATTTGTTTCATAATTCTTTGAAGTCTCTTTCTTCCAAAGCCCAATTTATAATTTATTGTATAAGCAGTCATATAAAACACTATATCTGTTACAGATTTCATCCCGTCTTTTACTCCTTGTTCATAAACGTCCGATAAAGTCTTGTCCATTATCATTTTGTTGCTAACACCTAAATGGTTACATCTTCTACGTTCTGATCTGTTCATTCTCATTCACCTCAAAACCGTAAGCTTTATAATATGCAATATGCGATTGTCTTTGTAATTGCAAATCTTCTTCATATCTTTTGCTTCTTTTTTGCCAATCTTCAAAGCATTTTTCACATAATGCCGAATTTAATACATAAATAAGATATACTGTATCTTCTATCTCTTTATTGCAGTCATCACAAATACATGCTCCTCCCCATTTGTAACATTCTTCCCTGGTGCATTCTATATATGAATATCCTTTGTCTGTATATTTAATTTCTTTTTTCACACTCTATCTCCTCTATTTCTAAAACGATTTTAAATTCTTTTGTATATTCAAAGTTATCTGTAAATGCAATAACACAGTTACGATTGTCATCTTTTAATTTGCCAGCTTTAACTAGTGCATCTAAAATAAACTTCTTTGCAAATGCTACGTTATCAATATCTCGCTTTTTATTACCCTCTATCCATGTGAAATTGATTTTTACTGGTCTTTCAAATTTAGGTAATGAGTTTATATACCACATGATGTCTTCTTCAATATTCGCCTTAAATTTTGCTCCTGCATATTTATTATTTCGGCAAGCTCGTATGTACTCGTTTAAGCTTGGAAGCTTTAATGGTATTTCAATTTTTATCATTCAATCACCTCCCAGCTAATTTATATTTAATGTAATCCTTTATTTTTCCGTTTTTTCTCTTGCGTACCCATTCTTTTTCGAATACATATCCGTCTTTTTGTAAGTTGTCTATTCTTGCTCCCAACTGAGTTATGCCTAAGTGAGCATAGGCTTCATAGCTGCTTATACTTCCGTGTTTTTGTATGTATTCAATAATCTGTGTTTTCTGATTTTTCATTTGTATATCACTCCTTTTTATAGTTCAGCTATAAATTTGAGCTTTTCTTCTTCAGTTAGCTGTTCCCATTCAGATTGAGTTTTAGCCCAAACTGTTGCTTTGGTTTTTCCATGAAAATTTTTAGCATCAAATTGCTCGCGTGCTTTTTTTAATAAAATAGAATAGATATTAGTTTCGTTTCGTTTATTTAATGTTCCACCAATTTGATTACTATCTTGCTTACTAACTTGATTACCAACTTGCACACCAACTTGCTTACTAATTTGATTACTTTTTGACATAGTGCTGTCAACTTGATTACTAACTTGCTCACTTTTTAACATAGTGAACATTTTATATGTTGTTGCTTTGGTTGAATTTTGTTTAAAATCTATTAAGCCATACTGCTTAAGTGCATTTCTTGCTTTTGCAATTCCACTGCGGCTTAAGCCTGTATTTAATTCTAACGTTATGTTAGGTACTGAAAACCATTCTATCCAAGCACACTTATTGTTTATGTGCATCAATGCGTGCCATAAAGCAATTTGTCCTTGCGATAACTGTTTTACTTGTACCAAGTCATAGAATGCTTTAATTTCGGCTATATAATTCATAAGTCACCAACTTTCTCTTTTGCTATAAACAAGGAGATAGTACAATTCATACTATACCGTAGCCATGCCTTGCACTACCTCCTTTCTTTGAGTGTTATTATTTAATTCTAAATATGTTTTTTAATCTCTTTTCTTCTTCTTGATACATTTTCAAAAGTTTAATTAGTTGGTCATTAGTTAATTCTTCGTCGGAATTTTCATCAAGTATTTTACCAAGTATCTCTAACTGTCTTTTTATCTCCTTTATTGTATTTTTTCTTTCATCTACAGCTTTTTGTTTTTCGCTACTTTTACTCGTTGCTGTTTTTATCGCTGTTTTAATTGCTTTCTCTAACTCCTCTGGATTCATATTAGATGCATTAATTTTTATTATTTTCATATTCTTTTCTCCTTTTATTTTTATTAGAATGGTAGATCATCATCTGTAATTGTTCCAAAACTTGAATTATTTGTTGGCTCTGCAAATGGATCTCCCATATCTTCTTTCTTACTATCTGCAAAGTATGCTTCTTCTGCAACAACTTCTGTTACATATACTCTTTTACCGTCTTTATCGTCATATTGTCTTGTCTGTAATCTTCCTATTATTCCTACCTGTTGACCTTTCTTAAAATACTTACTACAAAAATCACCCGTTTTATCCCAAGCTACTATGTTTATAAAGTCTGCTTGTCTTTCTTCACCTTGTTTTGCAAATCTTCTATTTACTGCAAGTGTGAATGATGCAACAAGTGTGTTATTGCTTGTGTATCTTACATCTGGATCTCTAGTAAGTCTCCCCATTAAAATTGCTTTATTCATGCCTTTTTCTCCTTTTTACAATATCTTTTAATTCTTTTCTAGTTATAATTCCGTCATGTACGAGCCTATGACAACTGCCACATAACTCAATTAAATTGTCTTCCGTATCCCCCCCTGATGCTCCTTTACTTATAATATGATGTTTGTTTGTCCAGCCTTTTTTATGGCATTTTTCACATATATGTTGCTTTTCGTCTATAAGTTTTTTATTTTTTACTCTTTGATTTTTAGGAAATGCCATTCCTTCCCAGTCTTTCATCTCCAAGCCTCCTTTAATCTTTTAAGTTCAGCAGGTGTCAGTGTTTCTATATTTTGCAATTTGCATTCTTCCACGATATTGTCTACTAGCCTTGACATTTCTTTGCTGTCATAAACACTTGAGCCATACCAAGCCACCACATTCGTATAGCCATTCAATTTAGAAGGTACTGTCTCACATAACCAGCCTAAGCCGTTGTTTTGCCATACCGCTTTATACCTTTCTACTGCCTCGTTTTTTACTGGTACTATTTCTCTGACCCCTACTTCATATATCGCCTTTCTGTATACTTCTATCGGCTTAAGATTTAGTTTTTCAGCAAGTTTATTGATTAAAACCCAGCAATATGCGTTTGCATCTAAAGAACGTTTTTTACGATATTTCTTAGCTTCTACAGATAACTTGTCTAAGTCTTTTATCTCATCAAGTTCTGCAAGTGCTGTTCTTTCATTCATTATGAATGTTATTTTAGGCTTATTCGTTCTTAAATCTATACTTACATCTGATACTGTTCCTGTGAATTTCAAACTTATCACCTCTCTACATGCTCATGCATAAAAACATATTCCGAATTTTCTCCCATATTATTCAGCAAAAAATCTGTGGCTTGCTGCTTACTCAAATGGCTATCTTTTGCTCTAAACTCATATACATATTCACAATTTTGTTGTTTTTCTTTTATTCTATCTTCTATCTCATCTTCGTCATAATTGCCCTCTATAAGATATAAGTCATAATTTTTTGCTGATATTTTATCAACTGTTCTCGTATCTGTCATATAAATCACTTTATAATCATCAAATAACACTCTATAACCGCATTGCGGTACATCGTGATATAATTTAATTGGTACAACTTTAAATAGCTTATAATCGTATCTCGTGCCAATTTGAAGTACATCTATGTTTTTTCTATTGACTCCACATTCTAATAATGGTTTTAACAACCATTCGCAACAAGCAAACCTCAAAGTTGGTCTTTCTTCCGCTAATCTCTTTATTGTTTCTTTTTTAAAGTGGTCTGAGTGTATATGCGTGAGAAGTACTATTTTTAATTTCTTATAATACTTCTCAAGCCTTTTAAAACTCACTCCACAATCTATTAAAATAAAATCTCTAATTATTACTGCATTTCCTGTACTACAACTAGATATGATTTTATATCTCATTCATTGATACCTCTTTTGTTTCTTCTGACTGTTCTACAACATCAGCTTGTACTTCAATTGGTTCCTGTTGTGGAATTTCTTGTTGCATTTCTTCAGCCTCGTACATTCCAGCCAAATCTTCTACAAATGTTTCTCTTAATGCTCTTACTTTTGCAACCTTTTCAACCATTGTTGCTCCTTTATTTCCCCAATTTGAATTTAATTGACCTTGCCCTGTTTTCTGTGCAACTTCATTAAAACTTACACTTGAATATGTAGGGTGTGACCAATCTTTTCTAAATACTCTTGCCCATCCACCTACAAGTTGTTCTGTTCCTAACCTAAATGTTCCTTGTCTTTCTTCTATAGTTCCATCTTCTTTTTGAACTATAATTCCACATTCCATACCGTCATAATTTGGGTTTAAAACAGCTCTTTTCAATATTGCATCTTTTCCGACAACTAATTGGGCTGGTGTTTCTGCCTTATACTTAATTAAATATGCTTCTCTTAAAAACGGATTTAATTTTCTGACTTTACAAAGTTCTGTAAATAATTTAAATTCTTGATTTGTAATAGGAACATCACTACCAACAATATATTCTTGTACTATTTTTTTGCTTAATTTTATTTCTTGCCCTTCCACATCAAATTTAACTACTAAGTCTTGATTTTCATTACTCATATTGATATCCTCCATTTATTAAAAATTCTTTTAAAGCTCTTAGTTTTGTTCTTGTTCCTTTTACAGTAAATTTCAATGTTAAAATCTCTTCTTGTTCTTCTGTAACTGGTGCTGTTAATGGAGCTTCTATTTCCATTTGTGGCACTTCTTCAATTGTTGAAACATGCTCTGCCTCTGCATACTTATCACCATCTTTAGCTATTTCAACAATTTCTTTTTGCAATTTAGCATCTCTTTCTTGCTTTGCCTTTTCTTCTTCAATAGCTTTAAACCTATTTGTTACTGTTGTTATAGCTTGGCTTACATTTAAGCTTTGTTTATACTCAACTAAAATTTCTGTTTTATGTTGTTGCGTTTCGATGAGTTGTAAATCACTTACAGTTCTATCTATAAATGCTTTCACTTGTTCTTTTAAACTCTTCATACTAGTTGACAATGTTACGCTAATTTTTGCTTGTTCATACTTTATATAATCAACATTAGGTAAGTTAGCCTGTTTATATTCTTCAAAATATTCCTTAATTTCTTGCTCTTTCTTAGCTTTTAATTCACTTTCAACACTATCGATTTTATTTTTTAGTTCTATATCTGCAGCTTTATACTTATCTGATATGTACTTTTTATATGAACTTTCAAAATCTTCATAAGGTTTCATTATTTCAGACTTTACTTGCTTTCTTTTGTCTTCAAATTCCTTTGACTCTTTATTCAAAGTTGCTCTAATTTCTTTTATTGTTTTTACATTTTCTTCTGTACAAATCAAAGCAACTGCATTATTTACTTTCTCATCTATTTCATCACTTGCCTTTTTAAGCTGTTCTTCAATAATCGGTAACTGTTTTACAACAATTAAGCTATTTTTATTTTCATCGTTACTTATTTCATTTATGGGTTTCCAGATTTCCTTTTTAACAACTTCCGTTTTACTTTCGCAGCCAACTTCAAAAGGCTGTTCATAATATTCATGTTCCTGACATTCAGTCAATCCTTTCATCCAGCAGATTCCGTAGAATTTATTTTCAACTTTCACAACAGTAAACATTTCTTTCTGCCATCTATGGTCCTCTCCTGCCTCTTCATAAACTTGTTCGCCATCCCATACTAAACTTTCAATTTCTTCCTCTGAAAGTTTTTCATTATTCTGTAGTTTTGTATAGATTTCTTCCACAACTATTCTCCTTTCAGTATCCTTAGTTTTTTATTTAATTCGTCTAAACTTTCATAATCTTTGTCGGTTAAATGATCTGCCATACAAATAAAAAATATTTGTTTTTCAATCTCTTCAATTTCATTTGGCATATTTTTCTCCTTGATTTTCTATTAAAATTATGTTAATATACATATATAAAAATACTTATATATGTGTTTTTTGAGAACTAGGGTTTCATTTGGTCGTGTTATCTAGTTCTCTCTTTTTGTGCTAATTTTTCAATTTCTTCATTTACATACTTTCTGATATCCAGCGTTGTACAATTTGCTCTAATGCTTGCCATATCTTGAATATGTAGTAATATTCTCATTGTTTCATCATCTCTTAACTTCGCTAATGTTTCTGCTCTGTGTTCCAGGTCGTCAATGCAATGGTCTTTATAGCTTAGATTTAAAAATAATATACATATTACACTTATACAGCCTATTAACGCATATAACATAATCTTCACTCCTTTCTATTTAATAATCTTTAGTACTTGTCCTGGATAAATGATGCAGTCGTTTAATTCATTTAATTCTCTTAGCTCGTATAAGTACGAACGAACATCTTGTCCAGTTTTTTTATATTCACAGGAAATAGACCACAGTGTATCTCCTGCAGATACCATATAATTTTCGGTTTTAATGTTTTTATATGCTACGCATTTGTTTAATAATGCAATTAGAATTATCATTAAAATTGTTACTACTGATATAAATCTTTTTTTATTTACTATTCTCATATCAACATCCTCCTTCCTAATAATTAAAATATTTGTCTATCCATTCATTCGCTTCATCAAAAAAAATTCTTATTGAGCTTCCAACTCTTCTAGCTGGGAAATCGTCATATTCGTCCATCCAACGTCTTACTTTTCGCTCACTAATCTTCCAAAATTCGCAGAACTCTTGAAGTGTTACCACTTTTCTTCTCGTCAATATTGGCATTTTCTCTCCCCCTTTCACTACATTCTTTTTTTAAATTCCTGAAACAGCAAACCATCTGCAAGTATTTTTATTTTGCTGTTTAACTGTAAAATACATATAATTTTAGCTATCCGTCCACGCCCCTTTTTTGCCTTGTTGTATTTTGTCATTATTTACTATATAATTGCTTCATACTAATGAAAGGAGGAACTTATATGCCAATGTCTGCTGAAACACAAGGTTTGCACGACCTTGCATTGCTATATTTAAGCAAACAAAATATATCAGGTCTAACACCTGATGAATTACTTTCAAAATATCTAGAAATAATGGAACATTTTATAGCTAACAAAGAAAAAGGTAATAACTAGATATGATAAGGAGTACAAGCATGCCACTGTTTGTTACTTCTTATTTTTTTAAGTAATTTTCTTTCATATCTTCGACATAATTTTGAACAGTTTTGGATTGTAATTGTCCTTTTTGCTTATATCTAATCGTAATTTCTATGTCATCACTTTTTTTTAATATTTCTATTATCTGATTTAATGTATCTAACTCTGTATATAATCCACTACATCCTTCGTTTTCATTTTGAATTGATAACTTTACCATTTTTTCTAACATAAATACCTTCCTCCCTCCTCACATATTCAAAGCATTTTATTTCAGTTACTGCAAGTTTGTTTTTAAAAAAATATCTTCAACTTTTTCTTCTAAAAAATCTGCAATTTTTAGTGCTTCAGTAACTGAAAATTTTAATTTTCCATTTTCTTTCATAGAATAATTAGGTGCTGATTTATCTATAACTCTTGCCATATCCTCGATTGTATAGCCTTTTTCTTCTCTTTTTTTCTTTAATATTTCATACATTTCAATCACCTCACTTTCAGTTTCTGTAATTATGATATTTCATTTTATGAAAATTGTCAATGCTTTTTAAAAAATATTTTCAGTTTCTGCAATTATGTTGACTTTTTCACAAAGTGAAAATAAAATAGTATTGAATTGAGGTGATAAGAATGACATTTGGAGATAAAATAAAAAAATTGCGACTAGAAAAAGGCTGGAATCAAGATTTTGTTGCTCAACAATTAAACATAAGCATACCAGCCTTATCAAGATATGAGTCTGGCAAATATGAACCAAAATCTCTTTCTATCGTATCGGATTTTGCAAAACTATATAACGTATCAACAGATTATCTTTTAAATATTGATTTAAACTACGAGAAAGAAGAACTTAATCAATCAGCTGTGGTTTTAGTTTACGGCACAATTCCAGCAGGAATCCCTATGGAGTGTATTGAAGATGTATTAGATACCGAAGAAATACCAGCGAGTATGCTAAAAGGCGGAAAACAATATTTTGGCTTGAAGGTAAAAGGTAACAGTATGTTCCCTACTTACTTAGATGGTGATACAGTAATTTTTGAAAAAGTAGACGACTGTGAAAGTGGACAAGATTGTGTTGTTATGGTAAATGGTAATGATGGAACTTTTAAAAGGGTATTAAAAAATGAAACTGGCATCATACTTCAACCGTTAAATTCAGATTATGCACCACTAGTATTTACAAATGAGCAAATCAATGACTTGCCAGTTAAAATAATTGGTATAGCAAGAGAAATAAGAAGAAAGTTATAAAGTTTGAAAGGAAAATTATATGAAAAATAAACTTATTAAGTTTAATAATAATTTAGTTGAAGTACTCGCTCTTCTATGCTTCATATACGAATTTGGCAAAGCCTCTCAATTGTATCTTAATACTTATTTTATTGGACTTTTTATAGCCTGTTTTATGTTAGGAATATATTTTAATAATAAAACTCTTAAATAGTTGAAAGGAATAAATATGGAAGAAAAAGAATTAATTAAACAAACTGAACAAACATTTGAAAGCATTAAGCACATCGATGAAAACGGTGTGGAATTTTGGTATGCTAGAGAACTAATGGAAGCTCTCGGATATAAAAAATGGGGTAATTTTAAAAATGTAATAATAAAAGCTATGATAGCCTGTGAAAATAGCAAAATATCAACGAAAGATTGCTTTGCCGACGTCGGGAAGTCAATAATATCTGGTAAAGGCAAAGAAGATATAATTGAAGATTATATGCTTACAAGATATGCTTGTTACTTAATTGCTCAAAATGGTGACCCTAGAAAAAAAGCTATTGCTTTGGCTCAAACATATTTTGCGGTACAAACTAGAAAACAGGAAATTACAGAGGAAGAATATAAAAAACTTCCTGAAGATGAGAGAAGAAAATATAGTAGAAAAATTGTTAAAGACAGAAATAAAATTCTTTATGCCGTAGCTCAAAGTGCAGGTGTAATTAACTACGGAAAATTTACAAATTACGGTTATAAAGGTTTGTACAATGGAGAAACCGAAAAAGATATTCACAAAAGAAAAGGACTTAAAGAAAAAGAATCTATTCTTGATTATATGGGGAGCGAAGAACTCGGTGCCAACATTTTTCGTATTACTCAAACAGAAGCTAAATTACGAAATGATAATATAGATAACGAAGACGATGCTTGCCTTACGCACTATACAGTCGGAAAAACAGTTCGTAAAGCTATTGAAGAGCTAGGTGGAACTATGCCTGAAAACTTGCCTACTCCTGAAAAAAGCATTAAACAACTCGAAAAAGAAGAACGTGCAGAAAAAAGAAAATTAAAGGCTTTAAATAAATTAGCACCTAAAAAGAAACTTAAAAAGTAAAGTTGTCAAATACAAAACAAATTTAAAATAAAAAAGATAACGCACACTCCGCCAAGACTGCTCGTTATCTTTAATTTACAAACTTTTCATTTGTAGGATATTTTTATTTTATACATAAAAATCATCTCCTGCAAGCGGAACAAATGTTTACATTTTTAACACTTAGGAGGCAATTTTTATGACTAAATATACCAAAAGAAGTGATGGAAGGTATGTATCTTCAATTACAATAAATCGGAAGAAAAAAATACATATATGCCAAATCACAAAAAGAACTAGACGTAAAATTGATTGAGACAAAAGCTTTATATTATAAAGGCATTTTCCTCTCAAACGAAACTATGACTATAAAAAAATTATCTGATATGTGGTTTGATTTAATTCAAAAGAAAAATAGCCCAGCTACTCAAAAAAGGAATCGCGGTATACTTGATAACTATATATGTCCTCAACTTGGACACATACCATTAAAAGATTTAAAGTCATATTATATACAAAATATGATAAATTCACAGCTTGAAAAAGGTAAAACAGACACTGTGAGAAAAACTCTTCAGATCCTAAAATCAATGCTTAACCTTGCAGTAGATAATGATTTTGTGGTTAAAAATGTTGCTAATCCTATAAAAATTCCGACATTTAGAAGAAAAGAAAAAAAGATTCTCTCAAAAGAAGAACGTGCTATTATGGAAAATTCCAATAATAAATATAGAGATTTTTTTGTCTTTCTCCTTTATACAGGTCTTCGAAAAGGAGAAATAGCAGCTTTAACTTGGGATAATATTGACTTCGATAAAAATTTAATAACTGTAAAAAACTCAGCTTCATTTATAACTAATCAAGGGGTAATAAAATCGACTAAAAATGGTGATGAAAGAATTATACCGATGCTAGATAAAACTCGTAAAATTCTCGAACGTCGTAGCTATAATAACAAATCAAAATATATCTTTCATAAACAAAATTTAGATATGCTTTCTGATATAGCAATAAAACGTATGCTTGAATCATTTAAGAATGATACAGGATTGGAATTTACTCTTCATCAATTGAGACATACATTTTGTACTATACTATATTACAGTGGTATTTCATCTAAAAAAGCACAGCAAATTATGGGGCATCGTTCTTTACAAGTTACATTGGATATATACACACATTTAGATGAAGAACAAGAAAATAATTCAGCCGAATTACTAGACAAATATTTGACAACTTTTTGACAACTTTCTAGTGCCGTTTTTAATCATTTTCGCCGTTTTTGGTATCTCAAATTGAACCTTAAAAGCAAAAAAATAAAACCCAGTAACCGTTGAGATTACTAGGTTTTATTTATATTTGTTATGGTGAGCCTGGAGGGATTCGAACCCCCGACCCACGCCTTAGAAGGGCGTTGCTCTATCCAGCTGAGCTACAGACCCAGGTGCTCACAACACTTAGTATATTAGCACAAATGTTACCAATTTGTCAACAAAAATTACATAAAAAGTCAAAAAACTTCTTCTAAATTTCCTTAATACTTATCTTTTCTTATGTTATACGTTCCTTTACTTTTCATTAACTCTTGCGACTATTACAGTCATATCATCCTTGGTAATTCCAAAATTACTATCTACAGCTTCTTGCAATATTATATCTGCCAATCTTTGAGAGCTTGTGTTTTTTACTGCAGCGATTACTTCTTTTATTGCTTCTTCTTTCTTTTCTGTTTGCGCATCTATTATTCCATCTGTTACCATTACTACAATATTGCCACTTTTTAATACTCTTTGCTTTGTTTCTATATTTATCTCTCCAACTATTCCAACAGGCAAGCTATTTGATTCAATCGCAATTGTTCCCTCATTTTTTGTGCCTATAAACGTTGGACATGCACCTATCTTTATAAAGTTCGCTTCACCTGTTTCTGGATCAAAAATCATTGCATCTATTGTTGCAAAGTTGTCTTCTTGTTTGCTTACTAATAAGTATGAATTTATTAGTTTTACAGCTCTTTCCTCTTCAAATCCTGAATTTAGTAGTTTTTCCAAATTCAAAACAACTTTTTTACTGTTTCTTGCTGCCTCTTCACCAGAACCCATTCCATCACTTAATGCTATAAGTATTTTTCCGTCTTTTAGTTTTATAGTTGTGCTACTATCGCCAGATATTGCACTACCGTTTTTCTTTGTCTTAGCAATCCCCAATTCTAATTTATAGGGGCCTTTGCTTTCTTCTTTTTCTTCAACTGCTGTTATTGTTTTTATTTCTGATTTTACTTTATCCAATTCTTTAGATACTTCTTTTAATTGCAATGATATTTGACTTCTCTGCTCTTTTACTTTTTCTTGCCAATTTTTATTTACCTTGTATATTTCATAAGATAAATTTAGTCCTTCTACAAGAAGTGGTTTATGTACGCAACAAGAGTCTTCTATATCCTCTAGTTTTATTTCTCCTCTTATTTGTAATCTTTCAATCGAATTGAATGTCATTTCATACATTTTATGATAATTGTTTTTCCAACAAACATCATGATTTTCACATCTTTTACAGGTATTCTCATTAAGTGTTTTTATAAAACTGCCTATTTCATCTGTTACTTTGTTTTCACCAATTGATGTTGAAACATTATCCGCCATTCCACTTATAACATCTGAAACTGCTCCAAGCTTATATATAGTGCTTTCTTCTATTAAACCAGTCTGACATTCACCTGGTAAAGTAGTATTATAGTCAAATAAGTCATCTATAACTATAAGCATTCTTTTTGGTATAACAAACAATGCAACAGAAGCAACCACAATCTCTTTTATTCCTATTATTACTTCAGTTGAACCATTTGAATAAAATGCAAGTATTATATTTCCTAATATAAAGCCTATTGCTGCACCAACTTTTCCAAATCTAGCAAGTATACCAGTAAGGAGTCCACAAAAAGCATATGTGGCAACCGTAGCAACTGTTCCCACGCCCATAAGGCCTAGTACTAATGACATTGAAAGACCAGTAGCTGCACCAATTGCAGCTCCTCTCTTCCAGCCTAGAAGCATTACAATTAGTATACTAATTACCCCTCTTAGTGTAATACCTAAAACTCCTATATCTCCAAAGCCACATACTATAACTGCAAGTAGCACACCTGCACATATTAAACTTTCTGATGAATATATTTTTGGCTTGGCATAACTATATATAACTGGCAATCCCTCAGAAAATATAAGATAAAATATTCCTGTTACAATAGTAGAATAAACTGCTAGCAATGAATCATAAAGTAATACTCCACTAATAGATAATCCAACAATTTCTGCCATTATACTTGCAAACATGATTGCACACGCATTTCCTATTTTTGTATCTTCCATCTTTATGAATGATTTAACCCCAACAAATAAAAGTGCTGCAATTAAAAATTTTAAAAGTGACATTCCACCAAAACAAATTTTAATTGTTACAGATATTAGCAAAATAGGAATAGCAAGTGGTACATTTATAAACTTCACAGCTCCGAGCATTGCAAGTGCAAACGGCGTTACACCTGATGTCATTTTACACATAGAAACCAAAATACAGACTATAAAAACTAATATGTTCTTCAAGTTTCCAACTAAAGCCTTATACGTTAACTTTTCTTTAATATTTATTTTACTCTTATTTTCTACATTTTCTTGTGCAGATTCGTAAGAATCTAAATTATTTTTTAACATTTGAAACACTTAATAACACCTCTTAACTTTTTCATAAACTTGTACACATTATAAGTCATAAAAACAAAATATAATGTCGCATTGTAGCCTATATTTAGAAAAAGTTTTTACAAAAAACTACAATTTTAATGAAATTAGTTTTGAAATACCATGTTCCTCCATAGTAACACCATACATAGTGTTCGCAGCTTCCATAGTTCCTTTTCTATGTGTTATTACAAGGAATTGTGTTTTCTTACTAAATTTCTTTAAAAACTCTGCATATCTATAAACATTTACATCATCTAGTGCTGCCTCTATTTCATCAAGAACACAAAATGGAGATGGACTCAATTTCAATATTGCAAACAGTAAAGCAATAGCCGTAAGTGCTCTTTCTCCTCCTGAAAGCAACATCATACTTTGTAGTTTCTTTCCAGGTGGTTGTGCCTCTATTTCTATGCCACATTCTAGAATGTTATTTTCATCTGCAAGTTTTAATTCTGCCCTTCCGCCTCCAAACAATTCACCAAACACTTCTGTAAAGTTTTTATTTATAAGTTCAAATTGTTCTGCAAATTGGATTTTCATGAGTTTTGTCATGTCGTCTATTATTTTATTCAATGATTTTTCTGATTCTTCTAAGTCTTGTCTTTGAACACTTAAAAACTCATATCTATCTTTCAACGTTTTATATTCATCAATTGCATTGACGTTTACAGGTCCAAGGCTTCTAATTTCACCTTTCAACTTTTCAACTTCTTTCGCAGTAGTTGAAGTTACTTCTGCATAATTAGTAGCCGTATTTGGAGTGGTTTCATACTCTTCCCACATTTTGTTTTGAATGTTTTCAATGTCTATTTCTAGCTTGTTCTTTCTAACATCTAATTTGTTATTTTGCTCTTTTAAGATATCAAGTGTTTTGAACTTTCCATCAATATTTTCTTCTATAGTCAAAAGTTCAGCATTTTTACCAGCTCTTTCTTCTTTTATTGATGCAACTTTTGTTTCGAGTTCTTCTGTTAAGTTTCCAGCACTGTCAATTACCTTCTGAGCATCTGAAATTTTAAGTTCTATTTCAGAATTTTCCTTTAACAAATTGTCTCTTTCTTCTTCTTTTATACTAACATTTTTTATACAATTGTTTATTTCTTGATCTAGCATCATAACCATTTCATCAATTGATGATGAACTTTCATCAAATGATGAAACAGATATTCTTAAGTCTACAATATCTGAATTTAAGTCATCTATTTCTTTCTGACCATCACTATTCTTGTCTGTAAATTCTTTTATACTCGTTTGTAATGTTTCATTTTCATTGTCTAAATTTTGTATTAATGTATTTATACCATTTAGACTCTCATTTTCTTCTTGCAAAGTTTCTATTAATTTGTCTTTTTCACCATTTAACAAACTTACTTTTCTTTGATATCTTTCTATGTTGTTATCTATCTCACTCATCTTTTGAGTTTCTCTTGCGTAATCAACATTTACCTGTTGTAATTCTTTTTCAACATTTTCAAATTCTAATATTACATTTTCTGAATCTGTTTGATATTTTTCTAAAGCCTTTATTGCATTATTTTTGTTTTCTTTTAATTCCACAAGTTTTGCTTCTAATTCTTTTATTTCTCTTCCTCTACCAAGTAGACTCGTTGTCTTTTTAGCAACACTACCACCAGTCATTTGTCCAGAAGGATTAACTATATCTCCATCTAAAGTAACAATTCTAAATGCATATTTATATTTTTTTGAAATATTAACTGCATCATTCATTGTTGCCGTGATGACTGTTCTTCCAAGCAGATTTTGAACTATATTTTCATATTTCTTGTCATAATTAATTAAATCAGAAGCTATGCCAATCACGCCATCATCACTCTTAAAGCCCTGTGTTAGCTTTCCACCCTTTACAGCAGAAATAGGAAGAAATGATGCTCTACCAAGATTATTATTTTTTAAAAATTCAATTGCTCTCTTAGCATCATTTTCTGTTTCTGTAACAATATTTTGAATTGAGGCCCCAAGAGCCATTTCTATTGCAGTCTCATATTTTGAAGGCACCTCAATCAAACTTGCTAATGCCCCATATATGTTACTTCCAAAGCCACTATCTTTTTGACATTTTGATAAAACTTCTTTTACTGCTCTATTATATCCTTCAAATTCATTCTCAGTTTCCACCAAGAATTTGTATCTAGATTCTGTAACACGAAGTTCATCATCTGCACTCTTTATTAATTCGTCATATTTTTTTAGCTTTTCTGTATATTCCAATTTGTCTTTAGAAAGTTTGTCTAACTTTTCAGTTAATTTATTCTTTCTTGAAGTAACTTCTGTTAATAAGATATTTGCATCTTCCTTAACCATTCTTTCTTTATCAAGTTCATGAATGTTTTCTCTTACTTCACCTTCTATTTGTGCTTTTCTTCTGTTACTTGCTTCAATATTAGCAGAAACATTAGATAAAACTTCCATTTTTTCAAATTTAACATCCAAGTTTGCCATAACTTTTGCCTTAAGTTCTTCTACCTTCTTTTGTTCATTAGAAAAACTTTCCAAAAGCGTTTTTAAGTTTGCTTCTTTTTCATGAAGTTCATCTTCAAATCTTTTTTTATCTTCAAAAAGCCTATCTTTCTTTGCTTTTCTATCTTCCTTGTCTTTTTCAAGTTCAAGTTTTCTTTCATTATACTTTTCTATATCTTTTGCATCAAGTTCAAACTTAGTATTATTATTTTGTATTCTTTCCTTAAAAACACCTATATCTGCCTTTTGTTTTTCAACATTATTTTGAACTTCAAAAATACTTGCTTGATTTTGTTCTATGCTAGCCACAAGTTCTTCTACAGATGCTCTAAGTTCTTCTTTTCTTTTTTGCAACTCATCAAGCTTTATATTTTCATCATCAATTTGAGAAACAATTTCGTCAATTTGAGAAATTGCTTCATCAAGCTTCACTTTGTTTTTTTCAATATTGTTTATAAAAAGTCCTATTTCCAAGTATTTTAAATTTTCTCTTACTTCTAAAAATCTTTTAGCTTTTTCAGACTGTGTTTCTAAAGGACCAAGTTGGTTCTCTATTTCACTAACTATATCGTTTATTCTTAACAAATTCTGTTTTGTATTTTCTATCTTTTTTTCTGCCTCTTCTTTTCTAGTTCTATACTTAACAATTCCCGCAGCCTCTTCAAAAATATGTCTTCTCTCTTCAGATTTTGTGCTTAATATTTCATCAACTCTTCCTTGACCTATTATTGAATACCCATCTCTTCCAATACCAGTATCCATAAATAATTCAACTATATCTTTAAGCCTGCATTGATTCTTATTTATATAAAATTCACTTTCTCCACTTCTATAAACTCTTCTTGTAACTGTAACTTCAGAGTATTCAACTGGTAATTTACCATCTGAATTATCTATAGTCATATTTACCTCTGCAAAACCTAATGATTTTCTCGCCTGTGTACCAGCAAAAATTACATCCTCAAGTTTAGAACCACGAAGTGTTTTTATACTTTGTTCACCTAAAACCCATCTTATTGCATCAGAAATGTTACTTTTACCACTTCCATTTGGACCAATTACAGCGGTAATACCATCTTCAAATTCTAATGTGGTTTTATCTGCAAAAGATTTGAAGCCTTGCATTTCAAGTTTCTTAAGGTACATAATTTAAACCCTCTCTTCCGTAAGTCTTTGACATTGTTATAATATACTAAGAATTGATAATAATCAACAAAAATCGCGTATTTTAATATCAAGATTGTACAAGAAAGATGAAAATCTTCGATTTTCATTCTTTCGTCCCTCGAGAGTTTTCGATTGAAAGTAAGAAAATCTCTCGCATAAATTAAAGTCTTTTATACAATGGTAAAATAACAAATTTGCAATCTTTATGTGTTAATTTTCTTTCCTGTTGTATAAAAAACTATTGATTATATGCCATGATAAATGCTATAATTATGTGTATACTATAAAAAAAGGAGTGTTTAATATGTTAGTTGCGCTAATAATTATTGCCGTTATAGCTATTTGGTTAATCGCAACATATAACGGTTTAGTTCAATCGAGAAATAGAGTTAAAAATTCATTTGCACAAATCGATACACAACTTCAAAGAAGATTTGATTTGATTCCAAATCTTGTTGAAACAGTTAAAGGTTACGCTGCACATGAAAGCAAAGTTTTAGAAGAAATTGCCTCAGTAAGAAGTGGATACATGAATGCCCAATCAGCTGGTGAAAAAATTGATGCAGACAATCATTTAACATCTACATTAAAAACATTATTTGCTGTTGCTGAAAATTATCCAGACCTAAAAGCAAATACAAACTTCTTACGTTTACAAGACGATCTTAAAGGAACAGAAGATAAAGTTGCTTTCTCAAGACAATTTTATAACGATTCTGTTACAATGTATAACAACAAATTACAAGTATTTCCAACAAATATAGTTGCTGGAATGTTTGGATTTAAAGAAGAAGCTTTATTTAAAACTGAGGATGCTGCAAAAGCTGCACCAAAGGTTCAATTCTAGAAAAGCAATAAAGGCAGAAAATTCAAGGTTTTCTGCCTTTCATTTTTATAAAACTAATATGGTATAAGACTTCTAGCAGAAAAATTTTAACATGATTTTTAAAAGGACGTGATTACGATGTTTGAAACAAACAAAAAGAACAAAAGAAAAACATTCGCCATAGTTTTATTATTCATAATTTTACTATCTTACATAGTATATACATTAATAAACTTATGGTATCCAGAAGCTGGCGTATCAGCTGTTATAATAGCTTTAGCACTAGCAGTAATAACATCTTGGGCAAGTTATTATAATTCAGATAAAATAGTTCTTTCTTTAAATGGTGCAAGACCCGCAACTCTAGAAGAGAATCAAAGAATGTATGAAAACTTGGAAGGTTTGTGTATTGCCGCAGGCTTGCCAATGCCAAAGCTTTATATCATGGAAGATGGCTCTCCTAATGCTTTTGCAACAGGTAGAGACCCAGAACACGCCGTTATTTGCGTAACAACTGGTTTGATGGATAAATTGAATTCTTATGAATTAGAAGGTGTTCTAGCACACGAGTTATCACATATAAAGAACTATGACATTCTTTTGCAAACAATAGCCGCAGTTTTTGTAGGGTTTACTTCTATATTGTCAGATTTCTTTTTAAGAGTTGGTGTTAGAAATTTTAGAGGCAGTAGAAGAAGTAATGACAATAATAGTAATGGTCAAGCAATATTGCTATTAATAGGTGTTATATTCCTAATATTCTCTCCTCTTTTCGCAACACTTCTACAATTTGCACTATCAAGAAACAGAGAATATCTAGCAGATGCTTCGGCTATCGAATTAACCAGAAATCCTCAAGGATTAATAGATGCTTTAAAAAAGATTTCATCAGATACAGATCCACTAGAACAAGCAAATAAATCTACCGAATGTTTATACATATGTAACCCAATAAAAAAGGCAAATGGCAAATCAAACAACTTATTTTCAACACATCCACCAATAGAAAAAAGAATAGCTGCATTAGAAAATATAAAATAAAATACCTAAACGACAGAAAATCAAAAATTTTCTGTCGTTCTTGTATTGACAAACATTCACCTAGTGATTATAATACTAATTGTTATGCACCACTAGCTCAGTTGGTAGAGCATCCGACTCTTAATCGGCAGGTCCGGGGTTCGAATCCCCGGTGGTGCACCAAGGTAAGTGCTACTGGTTTCAGTAGTACTTTTTTTATGTAATAGAAAAGTAACAGATTTGCAACATTTTATGTATTGATTTTCTTTCCTATTACACAAAAAAACTTTAATTTATGCGAGAGATTTTCTTCCTTTCGGTCGAAAACTCTCGAGGGACGAAAGAATGAAAATCGAAGATTTTCATCTTTCTTGTACAATGTTTTGAGGTGTTTTGATGAGATTTAAAAGAATATATATTGAAATAACAAATATTTGTAATTTAAATTGTGACTTTTGCGTTCCACACAAAAGAAAATATGAATATATGACTACTACAAACTTCATCCATATTCTAGATGAAATCAAGAATTATTCCGAATATATTTATTTGCATGTAAAAGGAGAACCTCTTCTCCACCCACAATTTGATGAATTTGTAAAAATTGCATATGACAAAGGCTTTAAAATAAACCTTACTACTAACGCTACTTTATTAGAGAAGCATCTTGATGTCACAAAATATTTACGTCAAATCAACATATCATTTCACGCAACAAATAACGCCGAAATTTTGAAAGTTTGCAAAAACATACATGATTGTACCATAAACTTTAGAATTTGGAATTTTGGCGAAAATATTAACGCTATAAACCAAATTAAACAAGAATTCAATGTAAAATCATTTCCAGATAACTTTTCTAATTATACTTTGGACAAAAACATTTTTTTATCTGTAGCCTCAAAGTTTGAATGGCCAGACATAACAAAATCAGAAATATCAAACGGCTATTGTCATGCGTTAAAAGATCAAATTGCCATATTAGTTGATGGCACGGTTGTTCCATGTTGTTTAGATAATAATGGAGACATCAATTTAGGAAATATATATAGAGAGTCTATGGAAGAAATTTTAAACAAAGAAAGAACACAAAAGATAATCGAAGGATTCAAAAACAGAGTTGCAGTAGAGCAACTCTGTCAAAAATGCACTTATAAAAATAGATTTTAATTAAAAAAAGGCTGAAAAAAGTTAATTTTTCAGTCTTTTTTATTTGAAAGCTTTCAGTAGAAAAGTCTCTTGCTTAAATAAAACGCTTTTATATACATGCTTATTTAAAAATACACAAACTATTTCTTTTTGACTGAAAAACCAAACTTTCCTAAATTCGTTCCCAATTCATAATATTGTCCATGAGAATATGAAATTAAATTGCAATCTTCCAAGCAAAATCTTCCATTCTTGTCCAAGTATTTTTCATCAACATCAACACAAAGTACTTTTGCAATTATCATGTTATGAGAACCAAGTTCTTTTATTTCAGTCACTTTACATTCAATATTTACCGGACTTTCCTTTATTAATGGAACAGATACTTCATTTGCCTTTTCTTTTGTAAGTTTTAAGACATCAAATTTATCAACATCTCTTCCACTTCTAACTCCTGCATAATCTGTTGCAAAAGCCAATTCTTTGGTTGTAAGATTTATTACAAATTCCCCTTTTTCCTTAATAATATCATATGAGAATCTCTCTGGTCTTACAGAAATATATAACATAGCTGGATCTGTACATATTGTACCAGTCCAAGCTACTGTAATAATATTAGATTTTTCCATGTCTCCAACACTAACCATTACTGCCGGCAATGGATATAGCATAGTACCAGGTTTCCATTTCAGCTTTGCCATTAAATATCTTCCTTTCTATTTTTTTCGCTAATAATATATATTTTATATAGTCCAAATCCAAGTGCCTCAACGCCAATCAACACTAAAATAGCCCAATAAATTACACCTGGTCCATTTATATTTCCAAGCCATCCAAACGTATCTATATCAATAAACCAATATGGGTATCTTGAACCTTGGGTAAAAACAGTATCACTAATTTCGGCACGCACCATCGCAAAAATCAGATAATAAAGCGGTGGAATAATTGTAAGATATACATTATTCTTTTTAAACGTATATTCTCTATCAAAAACAAGAAAATCAACAAGCATAAGTATTGGCGAAATTGCATGCAATATCACATTTGATAGTGCAAGTACATTTTTTTGAGCAACATATGGTGCAAGCATAGACCAATACACAATAAAAGTAACTAAAATAGCAACTGTCATAACAAACTTTAGCACAACCATTTTTTCTTTTATTATCGAAATTTGCTTAACATCTTCAATAATAGTTAGCAATAATAAAACTAATTCTAAAATAAAAATCCAAAGATTGCTTTGCAAAGTATAAAAATTCAATGCCGTTCCATTTCCCATAAACTCGTCAGTTGATTTACTAGTTAAACTTAAAATTAACCCTAAGCCACACAAAAATATAAAAATTACTCTATACAGAATTCCAACCTTTTTTAAATTCATGTACGCACCTCACAAAAATAGGAAATGTAAGTTTTCTCTTCTTCAATTATTCAAAGATATTTATTTAAAATAATTTTAATATGAAAAGATGTCTTTCATTTTCTTCAAGTGCTTGGTACAACTACATATAGTAATATATCGTCAAGAAATGAATTGCTATTCCAAGCAAACTAAATACATGAAATATTATGTGCATATTATCGAATTTTTTTCCTAAAATATAAAATAAACTTGCAAAAGTGCATAGCATTTGAGCAACAATATAAGAAATGAATCCTTCAATTCCAATTTTCGCAATTAGTTGATGAAATAGTAGTATTGGAACCCACAAGTTGACAATTGCGAACATATACGAAATAAACTTGAATTTATTTAAATTAATCCCCGAAAACACAATTGGCACTAATGCAATAGCACAACTAACTCCAAACATAGTCCAACCAATAGCACCACCGATACCAGCCAAAAAGTAGATACAATCAATTCCAAGTACCACCAAATGTAACATGCAATTAGATAAAATCAAAAATACCCTTTTTGCACTTTCTGCTGTCAATGAATGATACATAGTACTCATTATAGAAAATAAAAACACTCCTGCTCCAAAAATAGAGCCAGTAACAACAGAAAATATATTTTCACGCAAAGAACTATTTATAATACACAAAACTATTATTGTAACTCCTCCAGCGGCTCCCAAGCCACTTAAGATAGCACTTGTTATTTTTTCAGTTAAAGTACACTCTTCAATATCAACTCTATCCTTTAACATACTTATTACCTCTTCTTACACAAACTTTTTAAATCAAATCATTTTTTGATTAATCATACCTTTACCATTTTCATAAGAAAACTCAGCAAAAGCTCCATTAATCATAGTCCATTGTGGCATTACATGTCCAATATCAACATTATAAACAACGGGTACACCTAACTCTTCCAAAACATCTTTAAGAGCATCTTCATATGTAAAATCATCCATCGTAGTACAATTTGCTGTTCTACCTATTAAAAATCCATTTGCATTGTCAAACCAACCACTTTCCCTCATCTGCCATAACGTTCTTTTAACATCAGTAATTGGCATTTCGCAGTTTTCCAGATACCAAAGCATTCCTTCTTTAAAGTCACCGCAAAAAGATTTTGTATTATCATACGGAGTACCAAGAAGCACTTTAATAACATCCATACAACCACCAATAAGTCTTCCATTCATTTTAATACTATCTTCTCCAAATAAACTCTTATATTCAACCCTTTCAGTCAAATTAAAAGAATTGCATTCAGCTCCAATCTCCCTATTCCTGTCTTTTTCATATTCGTCAAAACTTTCTTGCATAAAATCAGAAGGATTAGTTACAAATTTGAAAGGCATCTCTATTGACTTGTGCCAATTGTCCATGGCATAAGCCGAAAATGAATATGTGTGCACTGTAGCTATATTATAATTAGTTGTTAAATAAAACAGTAGTAAGCTAACATCCGAAAACCCCTGCACCCATTTAGGTTTTGCACGAATTATTCTATTTTTATTATGATGTAAATAAGGTATAGTCTCCATCAAAAATTCACCGCCAAAAGCAATTGGCATATATAAAATATCTTCTCGTTCCCACAAAGATAAAAATTCATTTGACCTTATTTCAGCTGTTGCACTTACAAACTTTTGGTGTGCCCTAAGATCTGGTGTTTCCACAATTTTAAAACCTTTGTTAGTAAGTTTTTGAATCGCAGCTTCCGTCTTTATCAAGCTTCTTTCATCATCAATGCCTGCAGACATAGCAGTAACACCAATTTTAGAACCATTTAAAACAGCATCCGGATATATAATCATCAAATCACCTCATTTCTACTCTCTAATATGCGGATATTATATATCAATTTATTCAAAATTAAAACAAGAAAGCCAAGAAAGATGAAAATCTTCGATTTTCATTCTTTCGTCCCTCGAGAGTTTTCGACCGAAAGGAAGAAAATCTCTCGCATAAATTAAAGTTTTTTTGTGTAATAGGAAAGAAAATTAATACATAAAAGGTTGCAAATCTGTTACTTTCCTATTACATAAAAAAAAACCCCCTACAAATAAACGTAGGGGGTCGATAAACAATATTTACAAACATTGCCATCGGCAATGAGAATTTAGAAATCTTCCGGGGACGGCAATGCACTATTGCTGCCCTCAAAATCTTCAACTAATTCAACACTACTATCACTAGCAGATTCTGAATAGCTTGAAGACTCAGAAGACTCTGAAGTCTCAGCAGTCTCAGAAGATTCAACTGTGGCATTCACCTTCGAAATGTCACTGTTGCTTCCTCCTGCCTCGGTACTCCCAATGGGTTCCTTAGTGGCTTCCGGAGTGGGAAGACCGCTATTACCGCCACCAGGCTCCTTGGTAGCTTCCGGAGTAGGAAGCACCGGTTCCTGGGTGGGAGCAGGAGTGTTGGGGTTGTTGTTACCACCAGGTTCCTTGGTAGCTTCCGGAGTAGGAAGCACCGGTTCCTGGGTAGGAGCGGGCTTTTGAGTGGGGGCAGGAGCAGCTGTCGGGTCAGCATTGCCACCATTTCCGCCACCAGTATAAGACGACTTACCACAGATAACCAACCTATAATTTTCTTCACCAGCAATCTGGACAAACCTGACGTTAGTCAGATTATAAGTCCCGATTTCCGTATCGCTAACAGCATAGCCTTCCCGAACACAGTCGGCCTTGACTTCGCCATTAGTATTGAAGAAAGTTCTCACAATGCTCTCTTTACGGATACCAGCACGTCTGGCATCATCGTTAGACTCATCTTCACGAGTAAAGACTTCGCCAACCACACCATTCGTGTTGACAAGGAGAGAAACGCCATTCCAAGTATCGATCACGATTTCGTCGTAATCAACCTTAGAAAGGTCGCCACTCCGAATCATCATCTGACGGAAGTTCCCTTCATCGTCAGTGACAATAGTCTTCTTGGAAACATCCAGAGAAGACACCTCCACAGGTGCAGTCACAACAGGCGCCGGAGCGGAAGTAGTAACAGGCACAGTCACAACAGGCGCCGGAGCGGAAGTAGTAACAGGTGCAACAGTAGCAGGCGCCGAAGCGAAGGTCACCATGGGAAGCATGGGAAGCATAGGAGCTACAGTAGGAGCTACGGTAGAAGCCGCAGTGCTTACAGTAGACCGCACATCATTGTTGCTATGATTGTTCAAAGAAATGAACATCGTAGCAGCAACTACAGCCAGGGCAACCATGATAAAGGTAAGAACCAAAGCAACAAATTTACGCATTATGATATCCTCCTCATTATCTTCATTATCCTCATTGTTTGTTGTGTTGTTAGGGAACAAAAAAGCTCCGGCATACTTAAAAAAAGTACATACACCGGAGGTTGCACGACATCGTGCAAAAGAGTCATAATATATATAGAATGACGTTGTGCAACTTCCCGATAGTTACAAGTCATTTAATTATTTATATTTTAGCATATAATACTTAAAAAATCAAGTATTATACATAATTAGTTTTCATATTTGTGTTTTTTCTCTTTTACTATTTTTTTATTTTATGTTTGAAATTTGGGAATGATACTATATAATATTATTACTAGGAGGTTGATTTTATGATTATTTTACATTGTGCTGACAAAAACAAATGGGAAGAAGATGCTAAACTTGGAACTTATGGTATTAGCGAAGTTTCAAAAAAAGGTTTTATCCCATGTATGAATGTTACAGATATAACATCAGACAATTTTACATTTCCATCTATGAAAGAATATATAATTCTATGTATTAATACTGACAAAGTAGATGCCAGAATCGATTATGATGATGGAATAAAAATATATGGAACAATCCCATCAGAAGCAGTTGTTAGTACAATAACATATACATTTGATGGAAATGACAAGTTTTCTATCAATAGTGATGTTAAAGATATTGCAATTATCAATGAAGTGTTGGAAGCACTAGATTTAGCATATGTTTCTCATAAGTATTTTAGAGACGGAACTTACAGTAGAATTATTCTTTTAAATGATAAATACATCATTAAGCAAAATGATCCTAATCTTTTAAAAAGTGAAGCATTATTTTCAGAATGGTATAAGTCACCTAAACTTCAAAATGTTATATATTCTGACAAAGATTTTAAGTATATAGTTTATACATTTGTACCTGGTGACGTTATGCATACCGTTGAAGATTTTAATGATGTTATTTCTAATATTAAAGAAATAATTTCAAATTACAAAAAATATGATGGAAACGAATTTGGATATATTTATCAACCTTCAGCATCATGGGGAGACTTTTTGAAAACAATAGTACATGAACGTAGTCTAGAATTCCCAGAATCTTTTAATTATCTTCCAAAAGTATATGATGCTATAGCAGAACTTGAAAAGTATCCTTTTGAGAAAAAACTTATTCATGGTGACTTCGGCACACATAACTTTATAAAAGAAAATGGTAAATTCGTTGCTGCAATTGATCCAATCCCTCTAGCGGGAGATCCTTTGTATGATTTAATATACGCTTTACTTAGTAATGTTGCCTTTCTTCCTCATATTTCATTAGACTTTTTGTGTGAATTGTCTGGTGAACCAAAAGAAAAGGTTAAGGCAATGCTTACTATTCTGCTATTTTGCAGATTTGATCTTTGCTTAAAGCATCACAAAGAAGATATTGATGAATATTTAGATTTTTGGTACAAGATTATTGAATAAAAATTTTACAGAAAGGAATCTATTATTTTATATTATGAAAGAAAAATTTATTGCATTACTTAGAAGTACTAATAGAGAAGGTATTGAAAACTTAATTGAATTTTTAGATAGAACAGATTTTTTCACGGCGCCTGCAAGTACAAGATTTCATAATTCTTTTGAGAGTGGACTTCTTGCCCACAGTATGAACGTGTATACAGCCTTGAAAAAATTGGTTGGAAATGATTGGTCAGAAGATACTATTATTATAGTTTCTTTACTTCATGACATATGCAAAGTAAACACTTATAAAGTAGACTATAGAAATAAAAAAGATGAAACTGGTACATGGGTTAAAGAGCCTTATTACACAACGGATGATTTAATGCCTTTAGGTCATGGCGAGAAATCTGTTATGCTAATCTCAGAATTTATAAAACTTACTAAAGAAGAACTTTATGCAATTAGATGGCATATGGGTGGATTTGAACCAAAAGAAAATCACGGTTATTTGGCAAAAGCATATGAAAAATATCCTCTTGCTGTATACACTCATATGGCTGATATAATGGCAACCTACATATTAGAAGGAACACAACACTAATGTAACAAGAAAGATGAAAATCTTCGATTTTCATTCTTTCGTCCCTCGAGAGTTTTCGACCGAAAGGAAGAAAATCTCTCGCATAAATTAAAGTTTTTTTGTGTAATAGGAAAGAAAATCAATACATAAAATGTTGCAAATCTGTTACTTTCCTATTACATAAAATTAATAAAAGTTTATTATTTTCTTACTTTATCTTTTCATAGTCATGCTAATAGAATTTTTATATCGTAAGCACTCCATTCGGTGTATCTACGATCATAAAGATTTTCTCTTCTTTTCCCGTTTCAGCATTTACATATACTAAGAATTCATTTTCATCTATTTTACCTTTAAATTCATAAGTCAATAATTCTGTTCTCCAATCTGTTGGAATAATGGCCAATCCTTCTGAAAGAACCTCTATATTAGTATTTAATTTCTTTCTAGCCTCTTCAAGAGAAATTTTCGGGTATCCAATTTTTCTCTCATGATGTGATGAATAATAGCTTTTTGCTTCCATTCCTAATATGCTACCATCTTCTAACGATACTTTAACTTTTATTAAATCTGGATAACAAATAACATTGTTATCATTGTAGGCAAAATTTATAGTCGCCATTCCATTTTCTTTAATATAATATGTTTCTTTCATTCCTTTTAAATTGTGCATATCAAGAAATTTCATTGCATTCATCTTTGCTTCTTCAAATGTTATTTTTTCTTTTTGTATATCTCTATTTTCCACAAACCATAGCACTTTACCACCTTTTTCTGTTATGTCTATATAGAATTTCGTGTCGTCTTGTAATGTTACATCAAAACTATGAACTTTTATATCGTCCTCAACAACGCCATTGTACGCTACCGATTTTACCCTTTCTTTATCAATAATGTCGTATATATTTTTTTCTGCATCTTCTTTACCAACAATATTTTCTGGAAGCCCTAGCGGTTTGCTACTTGTCATATGTTCTGAAAAAGGTCCATCATATATTAATCCTTCATAATCTTGTAGATTTTCTTCTATTTTTCCAAAACTGTCTTGCGATAAGTTTGCAACTTCTTGTGCAAAAGGTGCATTGTTTTGTTCTTTTGTTAGCTCACTCCAAGAAAGTGAACCACTACTCATATCCGAAACAACATTATCCAAAGTTCTATTCAACTCTTTACATTTTTCATAAAGACTTTTTAAATTGTTCAATTCTTCTTCTGTTAGATTTTTATCTTCCATGGCTTTTCTAGACACATAATAAGAATAATCACTTAGTTGATTTAAATACTTTAATACATTCTCTAATGTCATATGTGTAACTGGTATTTGTGAAAGTGCTTCTTGTGCCAAATCAGCTTTACGCCAAATATCTGTCAAAGTTTTGGCTGCATATTCTGACGAACTTGATATTTGTGCCTTAGCTAGCAATGTCTCAACATCATCTAAATAGTCAACTAATTCATATAATGATCTTGAATAAGAAGATTCTAATGTTTGCACAACTTTATTGTTTTGTATTTTTAAATATGTGCAAAAGAGTGCAAGTATTATTATTAAAACAAACGCCAAACGTTGTCCATTCAAAAGTGATATCTTTCTGTTATACATTCTTGCCATACTATATTTCCTCCACCTTGTGCAAAACGCACCAAATTTTAGTAATATTGTTATCAAAAAGTTGTTAATTTATTCTATTTTCTATTTATTTTTATAAAATTATGATAGAATACTTTTATGAATTATACTATTTTCATGTAATAAGGAGTGATTCTGTGAAAGCTAATAAAAATATTAGACGAAAAGTAATTATATTGTATGCATCTCTTGGTGGTGGGCATTTTAAAGCTGCAGAAGGCATTATGAACTATATTCTTGAACACTATGATGATGCAAATGTAGAAATGATTGATGCGTTAAAATATACTAATAAACTTGTAGACAAAATGATTATAAGTTCATATATAAATATGGCAAGGTACTCTCCAAAAATGTGGGGAGAAATTTACAAATTTAGTGAGAAACAATATTCTGTTGCAAACTTTAGTAATGCCGTTCAAAAAATATTGTCACAAAAATTGTTCAAACTACTTCAAAAAGAAAAACCAACTACAATAATTTCTACACACCCATTTATTACCGAAATGGTAGCATCTCTAAAAAAACACAAGAAGATTTCAACAGAATTAAATGTAATAATAACAGACTATGCCTCACATAAGTTTTGGGAATTAAAACCAGAATTTGTTAATAGATACTTTGTAGCTAATGACGAAATGAAATATGGTCTTATAAATAACGGAATTGAACCAGAAAAAATTTTTGTAACTGGTATTCCAGTTGGTCCAGCGTTTTTGAAGACATACGACAAATCTGAAATATATAAGGAATTTGAACTAGATGAAAACAAAAAAACTATACTTCTTTTTGGTGGTGGCGAGTATGGTCTTTCAAATGTAAAAAAATACTTAGTTGGAATATTATCTCTTAAAGAAAATATTCAAATAGTAGCAATCGCTGGTAAGAATAAAAAGATTCAAAATATGTTTAAAGAGGTATCGAGTACTTTCAATAAAAAGGTTGTTATCCTTGGATACACAACAAAAGTTCCAGAACTTATGAACATCGCAGATTTTATAGTTTCAAAGCCTGGCGGATTAACAACTACAGAAGTATTAACAAGCAATGTGCCATTTGTAGTTATAAACCCAATACCAGGTCAGGAAGAAGAAAATTCAAACTTTTTATTAAATAGTGGTGCTGCGGCTCGTATTTATTCTGCTGATAAAACCAAACCTTTTTTTGAGCAGTTAATAAATAATGAAGAGCGTATAAGAGGAATGAGGGAAATGCAAAGACTTATTGCAAGACCAAATTCAACAAGAGATATTTGTGAAGTAATAATGGGAAAATAAAATATCAAATCTTTCGCTTTAATTAAATACTCTTATGCAATATTAAAATTAATTTTTCATATTATATAAAAAAGAAACATTCTCCTTATTTAAAGAATGTTTCTTTTTTATTTTTATTCTTTGTTTTCTTCTAACATAGTCAGACATGCAGTCGTCTTGATAACTCTGACAAAAACGTCTTTCC
>ENA-ORSL01000772-ORSL01000772.1-human-gut-metagenome-genome-assembly--contig:-NODE-772-length-30628-cov-5.963137_pt1 | contig 30628 bp, 30 predicted proteins | sample MGYA00242190_ERZ509157 | MGnify/ENA primary metagenome ERZ509157 (study PRJEB26280, sample SAMEA2338664) | human gut metagenome | biome: human gut; feature: human-associated habitat; material: faeces...
CAGACGTCCGGTCAGCAGATACGGAATATCATATCCCCATACGGCACCGGTTTCTTTGAGCGGCAGCATATAGTCTTCTAAGAACCGGAGTACCGGGAATACATTGTATTTTGGATTTTTCAGAAAACTCAGAAGCAGTTCCATGGCACAGTTTCCGGCACCCCGTCCCATGGACATCATGGTAGCATCTAAAAGACTGACACCGTGGGAGAGTGCTTCGATCGTGTTGGCAAAGGCAAGCTGCTGGTTATTGTGTGCATGCATACCGATGTATTTGCCGTATTTTTCTCCAAGTTCGGTGTATTTATCTGCAATCGCACGGATCTGTTCCGGGTAAAGAGCACCGTAACTGTCCACGATATAAATGCCATCGGCGCTGCTTTGACCGACCATTTCAAGTGCCTGGTCAATATCGGATTCTTTGGCATTGGAGATTGCCATGATATTACAGGTTACCTCGTAGCCCTTTGCCTTGGCATCTTCAATCATTTCGATTGCAGCAGGCATCTGGTGCACGTAAGTTGCCACACGAACCATGTCAATTACACTGTCTTTTTTGTCAATGATATCTTTTTTGTAATCGCAGCGTCCGACATCTGCCATGACGGAAATCTTCATATCGGAGTTGTTGTCACCAACGATCTCACGGATGGATTCTTCATCACAGAACTTCCACTTGCCGAATTTATTTACGTCAAACAGCTCCTTGGAAGCTTTATAACCAAACTCCATATAGTCAACGCCGGCCTTTACATTGGTGCGGTAGAGTGCGTTGATAAAGTCATCGGAGAACATAAAGTTGTTTACGAGTCCTCCGTCACGAATGGTTGCGTCCAATACACGAATATCGGAACGTGCTGTCATTAAGTCTCCTTTTTGAGCCATTTTTGTTTCCTCCTTGTGGTTCTTTGAATCTTTTACACTTTAACGCTTTGACGCGTGTGAGTATATAATAACACAATTCGATAAAAATGCAAGCAAAAACTTTACTTTTTTCCTGTCTCCTAATATAATTAAATCGGGTGAAAGCCCGAAGGAGGATAAAATGATATACTTATTAGGAACATATGAACACGCACTGGTTGCTTTTATCGGTGTTTTATTTGCTTTTGCAGCGACCTGTATTGCAATTGCAAAATTAAACGGATATCTGCCGAAGGACATGGGAAGACAGTATGCACATGATGGAGCTCTTTCCGCAGGAAAACCAAGAGGTGCGGGTATTATTTTTGTGTTGACTTTTGTTGTTTCCGCATTGTTGTTTGGCAAAATGAATAAGGAAATTATCATTTATCTGGTGCTGATCGTCATCGAAATGTTCACCGGATTCTTTGATGATGCCGCAGAAAAACCATGGGGAGAGTATTTAAAGGGAATTCTGGATCTGGCGGTGGCAGTCGTTGTAGCCATTTCCTATCTGCATTACAATTCCAGTGAGATCACCATTGCCATTACGGGAACGACCATCGTGATTCCACCGGTTGTATTTGCCATTCTGACCGTTATTCTGGTGTGGGTTTCCATCAATGTTACCAACTGTTCGGATGGTGTGGATGGATTGTCGGGAACACTGACCATTATCACGTTGATGAGTGTGTTTGTTCTTGACAATATTTTAAAAGTCAATGATTCTTTCAATTACTGTATTTTACTGTTTGCGGTATGTCTGCTGGGATATCTGTGGTATAACGCAACACCGAGCAAGCTTCTTATGGGAGATGCCGGATCACGTGCAATGGGTATTTTTATTGCCATTGCGGTATTGAAGATGCACAGTCCGTTTATGTACCTGCTGGTTGCTGCGGTACTTATCGCAGACGGTGGTCTTGGTCTGGTAAAGGTTTCACTGCTTCGGTTTTTAAAGATACATATTCTGAAGAATACCATCACACCGATTCACGACCATGTAAGAAAAAAGGGTGGGTGGTCCAATGCCCAGGTGGTATTTCGCTTTGCTATCATTCAGATTGTAATTTCACTTGCAGCAATTTATCTGGTTATGATTTAAGTTGTAGTTATAATTGGAGGCTTTATGCGTTTTGTTTCCATTGAAGATGCCAGACCGGGAATGTGTCTTGCGTATGATTTATATGATTCCATGGGACGTACCATGGTGGGAAGCGGCTGTGAACTGACGGCTTCCTATATCAATAAACTAAACGAATACGGATTTAGCGGTATCTATATCGAGGATGAACAGTCGAAAGATATCTACATCGAAGCAACAATACCGGAAAAACTGCGCCAGGAAGGGTTTAAATGTGTGCAGGAGAATGATATTGACCGTTGTGCCGAGATTGCACAACAGATTGTGGAGAATCTTTTGTCCAGGGAAAATGTGTGTCTGGATATGACGGATCTGCGCTCATACGATGATTACACATATGCACATTCGGTGAATGTTGCGGTGCTCTGCTGTGTGATCGGTATGGGGATGGGAATGAGTGAACGCGATCTGAATTATCTGGTTACAGCGGCTCTTTTGCATGATCTGGGAAAGCTTGCCATTCCAAAGGAAATACTAAACAAACCGGGCAGGCTGACACCGGATGAATACCAGCTGATGAAGACCCATTCGACCCGTTCGTACCAGCTGCTTTCGAAGCGCTGGAATATTTCGGCGCATATCAAGCAGACGGTACTTCTTCATCATGAAAACGTAGATGGAAGCGGATACCCACAGGGGCTGATGGGAGATGAACAGTCACTCTCCGTAAGAATTGTACATGTGGCAGATGTGTATGATGCGCTGACATCAAGACGTCCGTATAAGAAACCATATTCTCCTTATGAGGCGGTAGAGTATCTCATGGGAGCCTGTGGCATCATGTTTGACAAAAATGTTGTGGAAGTGTTTATGGAGCGGGTTCCGCTGTTTCCGAGAGGGACGGAGGTAAATCTGTCGGATGGACGTAAGGGCCTGATCTATGAAAACAAAGGACCGCATAATCTGCGACCGGTTCTGAATATGCCGGATGGAACCAAACTGGATCTGATGGAAAATAAAAACTTAAATGTTACGATTCTTCCACCGGAATATCTTGATACGGTTTCTCCAGATTCGGAAGAGCCGGGAAGAAAGAAGATGGTTCAGGAAACTGCCAGAAAAAAAATCATGATCGTAGATGATATGAAGACTAATCTGGATGCCATGCGTGGAATTCTTGAGGATGAGTATACCGTCATTCTCTGTAAATGCGGAAAACAGGCATTGCATTATCTGGAACACAATGAGTTTCCGGATCTGATCATTATGGATGTTGATATGCCGGAAATGAACGGAATCGAGACTACCATGAGAGCAAACAAGCTCACAGGGGGCAGGATACCGGTTCTGTTTGTCACGGCCATGTGTGATGCGCATACGGTAATGACCTGTCGGAGACTGCATGCGGCAGGATATATTGTGCGGCCATATAAAGCCATTTATATCAAATCCGAAGTAGAGCGGATATTTAGTGGTTGGAGGTAAAACGGATATGGGACTGGTTTTCCATCTGATCTGTCTTTTTTTTACACTGTTTGTATTACAAAGTTATGTCAGCAGCGGGTTTCACGCAAGGGAACACCGGCTGCTGCCGTTGGTTTTAGGGCTGATTGCACTGAACAGTTTTTATCGCATTACCTATTATGTTACGGGAGAGGCACAGACACTTCGTATACTGACAGATTTACTGGCCATTCACATGCTGTATCTTATGATTCATTATGTGGGTGATTTTATGAAATTCCAGCTGAAACTCAGGACGGAAGTGATTTTGTTCTGCAGTCTGGTGCTGTTTAATTCCATGTTGATTATACGTGCTGCGCAGCGCGAGACGTATCAGGATGCGTTTCGGATTGCGCTGCTTTGTTATACGGGAATTCTTCTGGGGCTGGCTACTTATGTGAGAGTGAAAAGCGAGGTTTCTGTCTGGGAGGGACATGTAAATGATATGTTGTATCTTGGCATGGCACTTCCGGGAGTTGCAATGTTGTTTCGCGCAGTTACGCCGAAAGCGGAAGAATTTCTGGTGCCGGGAGCTTTTGAAATTTCCTGTCTGATTGTCTTTTATCTGATGATGACGGGAAGATTATCCAATGTGACGAACATTATCCGGGAAAACTTTTATAATATCAGTGATATCCCTACGTTTTTGTTTGACAACAGAATGCGTTACCGGGATGCCAATGCCAGTGCCAGACGATGGTTTCCGGAAATTGTGGGGGAACTGACGGACGATCCGCAGGAGTACCCTTTTTATACCAAAATGATGCGTTGGAGTAAAGACCCGGATCAGGATTATGTGGTTCAGTGGAAAGAAAGTTATTGCAGGTGTCAGCTGCATCCGGTCTGCAGTGAAAATGTGGTGAGAGGATATATTCTTACTCTGCTCGACATCACACAGCAAAAGAAGGAAACGGTTCTGATGGAGGATCTGAAAAAGAAAGCAGAAGAACAGTCATTTTTAAAAAGCCGTTTTCTGGCATCGGTCAGTCATGATCTGCGCAGTCCGCTGCATGCGATTATCGGAGGTTCGGACATTTTAAAAAGGCAGAATCTTCCGGATGAGAGCAAAAACATTCTTGAATATATCCGTATCGCGGGAAATAATCTGCTTGAACAGGTGGATACCATCCTTGCATATTCGAAGCTGGAAGCAGGAATGTTGACGCTCAAAGACAAAACATACAATTTTTATGAGATGATCGAGGAACAGGCCCGTCTTTGTCTGCTGAATATCCGGGAAAAAGATATCGTATTTACCGTGAGGTTTCTGGACCGGTTTCCGCAGCAGGTAAGCGGAGACAGTATACGTGTGGCACAGATTTTTCAGAACATTTTATCGAATGCCTGCAAGTTTACGGAACAGGGAACGATCACGCTGTCACTCCACTGTAAGATGGAAGAAGGACAGGTATGGTTTGACGGCTGTGTGGAAGATACCGGCGTGGGAATGACAAAGGAAAAACTTGCACAGGTATTTACGGAATATGTTTCGTTCTCCGAGGATATGGGGGTAGAGGGCTTTGGCCTGGGTCTGTCAATTGTCAGACAGCTCGTAGAAATGATGCATGGCTGGGTAAGAGCAGAGAGTGATCCGGGAAAAGGGACACGCGTATCTTTTGGGTTTTATCAGAAACAGGTTATGGCTGAGATATCAGAGCCGGGAAACATCGGACGGGAAATATTAAAAGAACAGAGTGATCCGCAGGTTGAAGAAATACAGCCGAACTGGATTTATCCGCGGGCACGTGTCCTTCTGGTGGATGATATGGAAGCAAACAGGGTGATTTTTCAGGAACTTGCGGCTCCATGGAAGTTTATACTGGATCTGGCGGTGTCAGGAGAAGAAGCTGTACAGATGGTAAAAGAACGGGAATACCAGATGATCATTCTGGATCAGATGATGCCGGGAATGTCCGGATTTGAGACGGCGGATCAGATACAAAGATACAGTCATGCACCGCTTGTTCTTATGACAGCGGATATTTCTGACGAAGTGAGAAGCCGTTCCATCCGGCATGGATTTACCGATTTTATGCCGAAACCGATCCGGCTGCAGCGGATGAGGCAGGTTTTAGAAACCGGAATTCCGGTCAGATACAGGGAACTTCCGAATCCGGTCGATGCGTCAAAGAAGGCGAAAGCCACAGGGCAGAGGAACGCTGCGGATATCCGCACGCTGGAATCTTATTGGAAAGAGGTGGAGGGTTTACTTCCGAAACTTCCGGAATATGTCCAGCGGGATCTGCATATGTTTCAGACAAAAGTTCATGGAATCAAAGGCATCAGCCGCCAGATCGGAAAAGAGGAGATTGCCCAGCAGGCAGAAATTATGGAGATGGCGGCAAAGACCGAAAACCGTGCCTTTATAAACCGGAATCTGCATACTTTTTTAGAGCAGCTGCAGGGGACGGTGAAAGAAATAAAACAGGAGACAAAAGATTCACAGGAAAGCGGTCACATACCTCGGCAGGAAAAGTTTCCCATGATGGATGGAGAGCAGCGCCGGCTGTGCTGGAAAGGGTTAAAGTATGGATTTGATACCTATGATATTGCACAGATTGAGGAGAATATAAAGATACTTTCTGAACATGAATTACCGCCGGAAGAAAAAGAAAGGCTTCCCGTGGTAAGGGAAGCCTATGAAAATCTGGATTATGAAATTGGAAGCAAAGCCTGTATGTTTTAGACACGGCGGCGCAATAACGCATAGAATTTTTCAATATGGAAAGGTTTTCCCTGAACCGCCTGGACTTTCAGGCGGTTTTCTTCATTGAAACCTACCAGAATGTTGTGATTGGCTTCTGCCAGGTAATCCATAATACCGTCAATATCGGATTTGGTATTTTTCGGACAGTTTACATACATATGTTTGTTTGCGGTAATATGCATGGTATAAGAGATGCTGAAATGATACCAGAGCATTTTGTGGAGCGTCGAATGTTTATAGATCCACAGAATCTCCTGAATAGGTACAATGGCATTTCCGTATGGTGATGTCATGATAAAATAATGTTCGGTGATAAACATATCCTCCGTTGCCAGCTGTGGAAGTGTTGCAAGTTCTTCCTCGGCCTCGGCGAGAATCTGACCCGGATGTCCGAAGACGATCAGGTTCTGGCACGGTGGGGAAAGCACTGGGAACCGGATATAGACCATACAGATCAGAAGATACAGGACGGTATAAATCATGGAACCGAAATACGCGAAGAATAAAATGCGCGTCGTGGTTAAATGATAGTCAGGCTCACTGAAATAATACGAAGACAGCTGATTGCGGATACCGGTTTCGGTCCAGTTCAGGTCAGAGGAAAGCTGGGACAAAAGTGCCAGATAAGATTCTTTTCCTTTGACGATCCGGCCGGTGACGGTCAGACGGTCGATCGTAGGGAGTCCTTCCTCACATGTATGCGGGGTAAGGAGAATGATGCTGCAATTATTTTTCTGTGTGGTGTAATAATAATATCCGCGGGTCTGGCCATAGGTTTCACAGGTATATCCGCTGAATTTCAGATCCGTGAAGGTCATGCGCACATAACGGTGATGGTTCTTGTAGGCGTCCGCAATTTTGGTATTGTCGGAAAGCTGTGCAGGCCGCAGCATGGCACCCAGTGGAAATACGATCCAGAGAACTGCAAGCAAAACCAGATATATCATTGGAGAAAAAAGTCTTCTGCGATAGAAGGCCTGAATATTTTTGGAAATATAATGTTCGTAGTTGTCAGGCATGAAAAATCCTTTCTGTATTTCAACTTATGCATTCAGTATAAAGGTTTCGGGAAGAATAATCAACCTTGCTTTTGCCATAAAAACTTGCTAAACTATGATACAAAGCAGGAGGAAAAGAATGGACGCGTATACGGGTTTTGCGCAGGTTTATGACCTGTTTATGGATAATGTGCCCTATGATGAATGGTGTGCATATATTTGTGAGACATTAAAAAAGCATGGAATTGCAGACGGACCGGTGCTGGATCTGGGATGCGGAACCGGAGAACTGACCCGGAGACTGGCTGCCTGTGGGTATGATATGACCGGTGTGGATGTTTCTGTGGATATGCTGCAGAAAGCCATGGAAAAGCAGACAGATCCACCGATTCTTTATCTGCTGCAGGAGATGCAGACACTCGAACTGGATGGATGTGTGCGGGCAGTCTGCTGTACCTGTGACTGTGTCAATTATGTACTTGAGCCACAGGAACTTTCCGATGCATTCCGGCGGGTTGCCGCCTGTCTGGAAAGCGGTGGAGTATTTATCTTTGATATGAATACCGCCTATAAATACGAACAGCTTCTCGGAGATCACACATTTGCGGAGAGCAGGCAGGAAGGAAGTTTTATCTGGGAAAATTATTATGACGAAGAGACCAGAATCAATGAATATGACCTGACACTGTTTATCCCGGAAGCGGGAGAGCTGTACCGCCGATATGCGGAAACACACTATCAGAGAAATTATAAGGTGGAACAGATAGTGGATTTTCTGCAGCAGGCGGGACTGGTCTGTGAAGGAATGTATGATGATTACACCGACGCCGGGGTCAAAGCCGACAGTGAGCGTATCACATTTGTTACAAGAAAAGAATAAAGGAGAAATGATACATGGCAGATTATATTGTTAGAGCAACCGCAGCAGGTGCCGCAATCCGGGCATTTGCAATTACATCGAGGGATCTGGTGGAGACCGCCAGACAGGATCACAATACGTCCCCGATCATGACGGCAGCCCTGGGACGTCTGTTGTCCGGCGGTGCGATGATGGGAACAATGTTAAAAGGGGAAAAGGATCTTCTGACCCTGCAGATTCAGTGCAGCGGTCCGGCCAGGGGACTTACCGTTACTGCGGACGCCAATGGACATGTCAAGGGATTTGTCAATAATCCGATTGTGGAACTTCCGCCAAACAAAGACGGACATTTAAATGTAGGGGGCGCGCTGGATCTCGGTATTTTGAGCGTCATCAAAGATATGGGACTAAAAGAGCCATATGTGGGACAGTGTCAGCTGCAGACAGGAGAGATTGCAGAAGATTTAACCTATTATTTTGCAACTTCCGAGCAGATTCCGTCTGCGGTAGGATTGGGTGTGCTGATGAACAAAAACAACACGGTGCGTCAGGCCGGCGGATTTATTATTCAGCTTATGCCGTTTACGAGTGACGAGATCATTGAAAAACTGGAAAAGCGTATTGCAGAGATCGATTCTGTGACTATGATGCTGGAGCGAGGATTGACACCGGAAGGAATTCTCGAAGAAATTCTCGGAGATTTCGGGTTGGAAATCACCGACAAAATTCCGGCAGCATTTGTCTGTGACTGTTCTAAGGAGCGGGTATCGCGTGCACTTTCAACGCTCAGCAAAAAAGATCTCGATGACATCATCAATGATGGGGAGAGCATCGAGGTAAAGTGCCAGTTCTGTAACAAGGCATATGAATTTTCCGTAGAGGAATTAAAGGAGTTGAGAAAGTGAGACAGGGATTTGTAAAAGCAGCTGCAGTCACACCGAAAATTAAAGTGGCAGATACAAAATACAATGCAGAACTGATTCTGGATATGATGAAAGAAAGTACCCGGCAGGGAGCAAAGATTGTAGTTTTTCCGGAACTTTGTCTGACCGGCTATACCTGTCAGGATCTGTTTTTGCAGGAACGTCTGCTGCAGGGCGCAAAGGATGCGCTGATGAAATTAGTAAAAGAGAGTGCTTCACTGGACGCCATTTTTTTCGTGGGACTTCCCTTTGAAATCCTTGGAAAATTATACAATGTGGCGGCAGTGTTTTCCCATGGAGAAGTGCTTGGACTTGTACCGAAGAGTTATCTGCCGAATTACAATGAATTTTATGAGGCGAGACATTTCGTATCCGGAGCAGAGCTTGCGACAGAGGTGGTTCTGCCGGACGGAAGCTGTGTTCCTGCGGACCGGGATCTGCTTTTTGTCTGTGAGCAGATGCCGAAACTCAGAATCGGTGTGGAACTGTGTGAGGATCTGTGGACACCGAATCCGCCGAGTATCTCCCATGCACTGGCGGGGGCGTCTGTTCTGGTGAATTTGTCGGCTTCGAATGAACTGACCGGCAAAGACAGTTACCGCAGGGAACTGGTAAGTGGCCAGTCTGCACGTCTTCTTGCGGCATATATTTATGCGTCAGCGGGAGAGGGAGAGTCTACACAGGATCTGGTGTTCTCCGGGCACAACATCATTGCGGAAAACGGACAGATTCTTGCGGAATCCAAGCGTTTTGGACATGGCATCCTGTATTCGGAGATTGATGTGGAACGTCTCTGTGCACAGCGCCGCAGAATGACAACTTTTGTCACTGAGGATCAGACACATACCGAGATTCTGTTCTCTTTAAAAATAGAAGAAACAAAACTGACGCGGTTGATTGATCCGGCACCGTTTGTGCCAACAGACAGACAGAACAGGGAAAAGCGTTGTGATGAAATTCTGATGATTCAGGCAATGGGACTAAAAAAACGTCTGGAACATACCGGAGCCAATGCTGTGGTAGGTATTTCCGGAGGACTGGATTCGACGCTGGCACTGCTGGTGACCGTGCGTGCCTTTGATCTGTGCGGGCGGGATCATAAGGGAATTACGGCCGTCACCATGCCGGGATTCGGGACAACCGACCGCACATATGACAATGCTGTCAAACTGATTCAAAGCCTTGGGGCAGAATTTGTGGAAGTGGATATCTGTCAGGCGGTAAATGTGCATTTTTCGGATATCGGACAGGACCCTTCGGTGCATGATGTGACATATGAAAATTCCCAGGCGCGGGAACGCACGCAGATTCTGATGGACATTGCGAACAAAAAAAATGCGCTTGTGATCGGAACCGGAGATCTGTCGGAACTTGCACTGGGGTGGGCAACGTACAACGGAGATCATATGTCCATGTATGCCGTGAATGCTTCTGTGCCAAAGACACTGGTCCGGCATCTGGTGCGTTATTATGCGGATACCTGTGAGGACAAGCAGCTTTCCGATACACTGTATGATGTATTGGATACACCGGTTTCTCCGGAACTTCTGCCACCGGAAGACGGAAAAATTTCACAGAAGACCGAGGATCTGGTAGGACCGTATGAACTGCATGATTTCTTCCTGTATTACATGCTGCGTCAGGGATTCTCCCCTGCAAAAATTTACCGTCTGGCAAAAATCGCATTTGCTGGAACCTATGAAGCTGCATTTATTTTAAAATGGCTGAAAACGTTCTGCCGCAGATTTTTTGCGCAGCAGTTTAAACGTTCCTGCCTTCCGGACGGCCCGAAAGTCGGATCTGTTGCTGTTTCTCCGAGAGGAGATCTGCGTATGCCGAGTGATGCGTGTGCAACATTGTGGATGGAGGAACTGAATACGATTTCTTAGAAAAATACATTTTTTATTCGAATCTTAACCGCCATTATGCTATAATGAAACATACGGATGCAAGAGATAAGGAGAAAGAAGATTCGGATGAAAAAAACATTGTATATCATAAGAGATATAGCCATTACCGTCGGGATTCAGCTGGTGTGTTTTATGGTCTGTTTGTGGATACAAAACAGTACTGTGGAAAATGCGCTGATCCCGGCAGTATCTATTTTTGGAGTCTTTCTGACTTCTGTGATCACACCGGGGTATCTGTATGGTGTGGCAGCTGCAATTCTCAGCGTTCTTGAATTGAATTTTGCTTTCACATTTCCATTTTTTCACTTTAATTTTTCCATACCGGAGAATATGGCATCGGCAGTGATCATTATACTGATGGCTTTGATTACCTGTGGGTTTACCACCAAAATAAAGTATAATAAAATTCTCGAAGCAGAGAGAGAAAAAGAAAAAATCCGTGCAGACATATTCCGTGCGGTTTCCCATGATCTTCGGACTCCGCTTACCACGATCTATGGCTCCAGCTCGGCGCTGCTTGATCCGGATAATGATTTTACGAAGGAACAGCGGACAAAGATGCTGCAGGACATCCAGCAGGATGCACAGTGGCTTTTCCGGATGGTTGAGAACCTGCTTTCGATCACAAAACTTGACAGTGGAAAAGTAAAAATCATTAAGACACCTACGGTTTTGGATGAGCTGATTGATTCGGTGATTTTAAAGTTTCATAAAAGATATCCGGATCAGGAGGTTGAAATTGATATTCCAGATGAATTTGTGGTAATTCCCATGGATGCAATCCTGATCCAGCAGGTGTTGATCAATATTTTAGAAAACGCGGTGCAGCATGCAAAGGGAATGGTGCACCTGGGACTGAAGGTATTTCTTGTGGCGGACAAAGCCGTATTTGAAGTACAGGATGATGGATGTGGAATTCCGGAAGAAAAATTAAAATCCGTTTTTTACGGGAGTCATGAGGCGTATGAGGTATCTTCCGATTGCAAACGGAGCAATGCAGGAATAGAACTGGCAGTGTGCGCAACAATTATCAAAGCGCACGGTGGAAAGATCAAGGCAGAAAATAAGAAAAATGGAGGTGCACTTTTCCGGTTTTATCTGGATATGGAGGAGAAGGAACAGGCATGAACGGAAATAAATATAAGATTTTAATTATTGAGGATGATGAACATATTAACAATCTGGTGGCTACACTTCTGGAGGCAAACGGATATCAGACATTATCGGCATATTCCTGCGAAGACGGAATGATGATGTATGCTTCTCACAGACCGGATCTCGTTGTTTTAGATCTGGGACTTCCGGATCAGGACGGAATGACTTTTTTAAAGCGGTTACGGAAAGATTCCCTGACGCCGGTGATTGTGCTTTCTGCCAGGTCAGATGAAAAAGATAAAGTGGAGGCTTTGGATATGGGAGCCAATGATTATGTTACAAAACCATTTGGCTCCAATGAATTTCTTGCGCGGATACGTTCTACGCTTCGCATGACAACACATCGCATGCAAAACGGAATGTTTCCGGGTGGAAAATTTAAGGCCTCCGGTCTGACCATTGATTACGATGCAAGAAGAGTTTTCTTGCATAAAAAAGAAGTGAAGCTGACACAGACAGAGTACAATATCATTGCAGCATTGTCGGAACATGCGGGAAAGGTTATGACATACTCAGCCATTATCAAAGAGATCTGGGGGTATAACGATGAGGGCAGCATCAAAAAACTGCAGGTCAATATGGTAAATATCCGTAAGAAGCTGGGAGCCAGACCGGGAGAAAAAAATTATATTGTAAATGAACTGGGCGTAGGGTATCGCATGTGCGAGGCGGATGAGGAAACCTTATAGCTGTAATTTAGAGGAGATAGATAATACAAAAAGAGGAAAAACGTTTTTTTCGTTTTTCCTCTTTGATTTTTTGCTTTGTTTATTTTATTATGTAAAATAAATTATAAGAGCTGAATACCATGTTCCTCGCAGGCTGCAATTGTTTCTTCCGGCCAGAGAGAACTCTGCACTTCGCCGATATGAGCTTTGCGAAGGAAGAACATACAGATACGGGACTGACCAATTCCTCCGCCGATGGTATAAGGAAGTGTTCCATCGATGATGGATTTCTGGAATGGCAGATCCTTGCGTTCCGGACAGCCGGCTTTGTCAAGCTGGGAAATCAGAGCAGTTTTGTCTACACGGATACCCATCGAAGATAATTCCAGTGCAATATCAAGAACCGGATAATAAACAAGAATATCTGCATTTAAAGCCCAGTCATCGTAATCCGGAGCACGTCCGTCGTGCGGTTCGCCAGACTCTAAGGTGTCACCGATCTGCATGATACATACAGCACCTTTTGCCTTGGTAATATAATACTCACGTTCCTTCGGTGTGTTGTCCGGGAACAGATCCTCCAGTTCCTGGGAGGTGATAAAGAAAATTTCCTTTGGAAGGATTAGATCAATGTAATCATACTGGATGGCCATATACTGTTCTGTTTTGCGAAGACACTTATATACGGTACGAACGGTCTCTTTTAAATAGTCCAGATTACGGTCTTCTTTATGAATGATTTTTTCCCAGTCCCACTGATCTACGAAAATAGAATGAATGTTGTCCGTACTTTCATCGCGGCGGATGGCATTCATATCCGTGTAGATGCCTTCTCCGACCTGAAATCCGTATTTTTTCAGGGCGTAACGTTTCCATTTTGCGAGAGAATGGACAACTTCGGCATTTTTATCGTCCTGCTCCTTAATACCGAAAGTAACCGGGCGCTCATAACCGTTTAAGTTATCATTAAGACCGGTTGCCGGGTCTACAAAAAGAGGAGCAGAAACACGTGTCAGATGCAGTCTCTGCGCCAGCAGTGCCTGAAAGAAATCTTTGACTGTCTTGATGGCAAGCTGTGTGTCATGAAGATTCAGTTCTGATTTGTATTGTTTTGGTAAAATAAGATTTTCCATGAGATCTCCTTTGTTATATTGTTACTCTGTGTTTCATTATAGCACATGAACTATGGAATTCAAGTCAAAAAGGTGTTAGAATTAGGATATGATTTTACAGAATGAAATGGAGAAAAGCAGATGAAAAAAGAAGATTTAACCGTTCCGGCAATTTTTGCGGAGGCGATAGGAATGATCCTTGGAATTGTCTATATCGGACTGCAGATCTATTATGGGATTGCCTATAAAGTTGCGCCATATAAATTTATCTGTAACATTGCAGGAGTTGTTCTGATCTATGTGGGACTCAGCCTGGTAAGCTGTCAGCCGGAAAAAATAAACCGGCTTCCGAAAGAGGTGTGTGTGGGAAAGGTGCGTAAATATTCCATCCGGATGATCCGGCTGGTAAAACTGGTGTTTATCATCGGTCTGATGGTTCCGTGTGTGGGAGATGTGATCGGGATCGAACTCAAGGACGCGTACAGTCTGCTGGTGATTGCCGCTATCCTTGTGATCACCGTGTTTTATGAGTACCGGATCATTCAGCTGCTTCGAAATGATCATCATGATCAGGGGCAGCCATAAGGCGCGCCGCTTTCTGATCGCGCCATTTCGTGCCCAGGCGGAATAAGGAAAAGCCCAAAACGAGAGAAACAATTGTAAAGAGAAAGATGATAATTCCCAGAAGGTCCGTTTCTTTGAGATTGTTCAATAGCGGTCCGATGATGGTTCCCCAGAAGTTGAACAGGATGTGGAAGAACATTGAGAAATAGATGCTTCCTCCTTTTTCACAGATCCATCCCAGTACAAGACCGAGAACAAATGCATAAATTCCCTGAATCCAGTTCATGTGAAAGATTCCGAAGAGAACCGCCTGCATCAGGTTGGCAGCCCAGAACGGAAGTGCCTGTCGGACCAGACGCATGGTGACGCCGCGGAAAACCAGTTCTTCACAGACAGGACCGAGAATTACGGCATAGATAAACATGAACAGTCCGATGTCGGAGTCTAAGCCTGCGGTTTCCATGAGTTTTTCGTACTGGCTGAGCCAGTTCGGGAAAAGAAGAGATACCGCAGAAGTCAGATAACCGGAAAAGAACTGCATGCCGGGAATCAGAAGAATGATGGATAAAAACTGCAGAGGATGAAACGTGAGGGATGGTTTTGGAAGATAATTGCCCCCACAGGAGCGATAATACCATATTCCCATGAATACGATGCAGGTTACGGTATAAATCAGCATGATGCATGCATTAAACTCCGTATTGGTCAGAAGTGTTTCGATGGTATCGGCATCAAAGCCTGTGCTCTGGGAGGCCGGACACAGAAACAGAGCTGCGATTCCGAACATAAAAAAAGAGGCCAGTATCTGTGCAGCTGTTGTTGTTAAAATTGGCAGAAAGCCGGAAAAAAAATAACCGATCTTTTTCATATCATAGATTCTCCATTCGTTTTCGTGTTTAGTAAACTGTACTAAACATTATAGCATAACAAAGGGGTAATGCAAGAAATCTGTTTACTTTAAAACTTTAATATGATAAAATACAGACATGATTTTTGGAAGGAAAGAGGGAGCATAATGAGCAAGAAACTTAAAACAGAGGCAGTAGATCATCTGTTTGATGCAATTTTATGTCTGCAGAACAGAGAGGAATGTTATACATTTTTTGAGGATGTGTGTACGGTCAATGAATTGCTTTCTTTATCACAGCGATTTGAAGTGGCGGGAATGCTGCGGGATCAGAAGACATACCTTGATATTGCGGAAAAGACGGGGGCGTCTACAGCGACGATCAGCCGTGTCAATCGTTCTTTGAACTATGGAAATGACGGATATGAGATGGTATTCAGCCGTCTGTCACAGAAACATCCGGAACAGGAATAGAAAAAAGGCACGGATGCGTATCTGCATCTGTGCCTGAAAATACAATCATCCGTTTGGATTAAATGGTGTCTTTTTTGGAGGATTCCTTTTTGGAATTCTCTTTTTTATTTGTTTTACTGTTTTGACTGTTGATATTGTCGATAACACTTTCGATAATCATCTTTTTGATGTATACGTCGTAGCTGAGCAGACAGATAAAACTGAAATTCTGCAGAAATTCCTGATCATTTTCCGGAAATTTCCGGAACGTCTCACGGGAGAGTGCATATTTTTTTCCGAGATCTTTTAATAATTTCTCGGACTCGGTGCTCTCTAAATTAAAAACCTCGTTATAGACATCTTCCATATTAAATCCGGCTTTGTTGCCAAAATAATGTTCCGTCAGGGGATTTAACAGGGACTGGATGTCGTTGATGCTGAGCAGATTCTTAAAATAGTAAATGAATAACAGGGTCAGCACATGCTCCTTGGAATATTTTTTCTTCTCCGGGGCAGGGAGCAGATTGTTTTTGGCATAATTGTTGATCATTGTTTTGGTCAGAATTTTATCATCTTCATAGCGTTTGCAGGCTTCTAACTGCTCGTCCATAAAGGTCGTGACCTGATCCATATATAAACCGATATTTGGAATGTCTTCCGTTTTGATGTAATCGATTGAAACCAGTTTCTTCTGCAGTGCAGCAAGAAATTCTTTTACTTCGTTGTCCATATTTTCACCTCATATCACATTATATAGTAATAAAAACTAGATGACAAGGCATTTTCATGCTTTTTTCAAAAAACAAAAGAATGTATGTTCTATTCGGACTATCTATGATATAATGAGACACACGAATAATGAATTATGGAAAGAGACGGAGAAACGATATGAGCTTATTAGATGCACTGAACGAACCACAGCGGCAGGCTGTGATGGCAACCGACGGACCGCTTCTGATTCTGGCAGGTGCCGGGTCCGGAAAAACCAGAGTACTGACACATCGTACGGCATATCTGATTGAGGAATGCGGGGTTAATCCCTACAATATCATGGCAATCACGTTTACCAATAAAGCGGCAGGGGAGATGCGGGAGCGTATTGACCAGATGGTGGGATATGGTTCGGAAAGTATCTGGGTGTGCACATTCCATTCCACCTGTGTGCGTATTTTGCGCAGATATATTGACAGGCTGGGGTTTGGCACCAATTTTACCATCTACGATTCCGATGATCAGAAGACTCTGATGAAGGATATCTGCAAACGTCTGGAAATCGATACGAAAATGTACAAAGAGAAAATGTTTCTTTCTGCTATTTCCTCCGCAAAAGATGAGCTGATCGATCCGATCGAATTTGAGACGCGCGCGGCAGGCGATTATGTGAAACGAAAACAGGCCCAGGTTTACCGGGAATATCAGCAGGCGTTAAAGCAGAATAATGCATTGGATTTTGATGATCTGATCATGAAAACCGTGGAACTGTTCAAACTGGACAAAGAGGTGCTTGCCTCGTATCAGGATCGTTTCCGCTATATTATGGTGGATGAGTATCAGGATACCAATACCGCACAGTTTGAACTGATCCGTCTGCTGGCTTTAAAATACCAGAATCTTTGTGTTGTAGGTGATGATGATCAGTCTATCTATAAGTTCCGGGGAGCGAATATCTACAATATTCTGAATTTTGAACATCATTTTCCGGATGCCACAGTGATCAAACTGGAGCAGAATTACCGGAGCACGCAAAATATTCTGGATGCAGCCAATGCTGTGATTGCCAACAATCAGGGGCGAAAGGAAAAGCGTCTGTGGACGGACAATGGAGCCGGGGACAAGATCACCTTTGAGCAGCTGGATACGGCGGCAGAGGAAGCGGATTTTGTGGCAAGGGATATTGCCCGGCGGGTACGCAAAGGAGAGTATCAGTATAAAGACTGTGCCATTCTCTATCGTACCAATGCACAGTCCCGTCTCTTTGAGGAACGTTTTATTACAGCAAATATTCCATATAAAATTTTTGGCGGCGTAAATTTCTACGCCCGTAAGGAAGTGAAGGATCTGCTGGCATATTTAAAGACCATCGACAATGGGCAGGATGATCTGGCGGTGCGGCGTATCATCAACATCCCAAAACGTGGAATTGGTGCGGCATCGATCAACAAAGTGGCATTGTATGCCCAGGAGCAGGAGATCAGTTTTTATGATGCGCTCTGTGTGGCAGAACAGGTACCGGGGCTGGGCAAAGCGGCAGCAAAGATCCGGCCGTTTGTGTTGTTTATCCAGTCTATGAAAGCAAAGGCAAAGCTGCTTTCCGTGGCAGATCTGCTGCAGGAAGTTATTGAAACGACCGGTTATGTCAGAGAACTCGAAGCAGAGGGAACGGATGAGGCAGAGGCAAGAATCGAAAATATTGACGAATTGATCAGCAAAGCTGTGGATTATGCGGAGGGGGAAGAAGCTCCGACCTTAAACGGCTTTCTGGAAAATGTCGCTCTGGTTGCGGATATTGACAGTTTTGACGAAAACAGTGACTATGTGGTACTTATGACTTTACATAGTGCGAAAGGACTTGAATTTCCGAATGTCTATCTGGCAGGACTTGAGGACGGACTGTTTCCGAGTTATATGTCTATTACGAGTGATAACTCCCAGGCTGAGATCGAGGAAGAACGGCGTCTGGCATATGTGGGAATTACCCGTGCAAAGAAAAATCTGACAATCACTTCCGCGCGTGTGCGTATGGTGCGGGGGCAGACACAGTATGGAAAAGTATCCCGTTTTGTCAGGGAAATTCCGCCGGAACTTCTTTCCGGAAAGATTTATGAGCCAAAGACAAAGGAAGACCCCATCGAACAGTCCACATTTCAGAAGGCGCGTAAGGCATTCCGGACGGTGCCGAGTTATGGTGGAAGCGGATATGGAAAAGAGGTGGGAGAGGGATATGGATCGACCTTCCATTCCTCCAAAGCCACAAAACCGGTATATACAAAGGTGGAAAACCAGCGTGATTTTGGTTCCGCGGGTGGAGCATTGTCCTATCAGGTGGGAGATCGTGTCCGCCACATCAAATTTGGCGATGGAGAAGTCATGGCAATTGTTTCCGGGGGCAGGGACTATGAAGTGACCGTAGATTTCGACAAAGTCGGAACAAAGAAGATGTTTGCAAGCTTTGCAAAATTAAAAAAGATATGATAAATTTTTTATAAACACAAATTTTTCATAGGAAAACAGGGAAAGATATGCTATAATGGATGTAATTAAAAATGCAGGAAGGAGAAGTGCCATCATGAGTAAAGTAGAAGATATTTTAGCATCTACCAAAGTGGGGGATGTTTTGGATGCAGCAAAGCTTAATAAGTTTTTGAAGAGACAGGAAGAAGAGGAGAAGAAACCTTCCAAATTCGTGATTGTATTCGCCGTGATTGGAATCGTTGTCGCAGTTGCAGCAGCAATCTATGGAATTTATCGTTTCTTTACACCGGATTATCTGGATGATTTTGAGGACGATTTTGAAGATGAGTTCGACAATGACTTCTTCGAGGATGAGGATGATGAGCCGGCTGCAGAGTCTAAGGATGCTTCCGCAGACAAGACAGAGGACTAATCATTGTCGGAAGCGTGAGAACTTTCAGGCAGTTTGAGCGGTGCGCAGAAAAAGAAAACCGAACGAAGAAAGAAGGGACTGCAGTTGTGTAGTCCCTTTTTCTGTAAGAAAATAAGATTCAGAATGATGCATGAGGAGTAAAAGAATGAAAAAAGGGCAGATTGCAGAAGGAAACGTAACAACCGTAGAATTCCCGAACAAAGGGATTGTGATGACAGACGAGGGAGAACGCGTCATCGTCAAGAATACCATTCCGGGACAGCGTGTTTCCTTTGCAGTAAATAAGGTACGAAAAGGAAAAGCGGAAGGACGGCTTCTGGAAACCGTGAAGAAATCGCCACGGGAGACCGCAGATACCTGCCGGCATTTCGGACAGTGCGGAGGATGTACGTATCAGAGTCTGCCTTATGAAGAACAGTTAAAGATCAAGGAGACACAGGTACGCGGCATGGTAGAGCAGGCGATCGGGGATGTCTGTGCTTATGAATTTCTGCCAATCAGACACAGTCCGCGTGTGCTTGCTTACCGTAACAAAATGGAATTTTCATTTGGAGATGAATACAAGGACGGACCGCTGGCACTTGGAATGCACAAGCGCGGCAGTTTTTACGATATTGTAACGGTAGAGGACTGCCGGATCGTGGATGGCGATTTCCGTGCGATTCTCATGGCAACGCTCGCTTATTTCAGGGAGCAGGAAATCTTCTTCTATCACAGACTGCGTCATACCGGGTATCTGCGCCATCTTCTTGTGCGAAAGGCAGTAAAGACCGGAGAGATTTTAGTTGATCTGATCACTACGACGCAGGATTGGAGAAATGTACAGGAGCAGGAGCCGGACGAGCGTGCAAAGATAGAGGCTGCATTGCTGGAAAAGCAGGGCAGATGTCCACATGCCGGAACGGTAAACGAAGAAAAAGAAAAGCAGCTTTTAACCGGATGGAAAGATGTACTTCTGGCACTTTCCCTGGAAGGAACCTTAAAAGGAGTACTCCACACAAAAAATGACAGCGTGGCGGATGTCGTAAAAAACGAAGGAACGGAAGTACTTTTCGGACAGGATTATTTTTATGAGGAGCTGTTGGGACTGCGTTTTCAGATTTCACCGTTTTCTTTTTTCCAGACAAACTCTCTCGGAGCAGAAGTGCTTTATTCCACAGCCCGCGAATTTATCCTCGGGGATAATCCGGACATGCTGGCAGACAAGACCGTTTATGATCTGTACAGCGGTACCGGTACGATCGCACAGATGCTCGCTCCGGTCTGCAAAAAAGTTGTGGGCGTGGAGATCATCGAGGAAGCGGTAGAGGCGGCAAAAGAGAATGCGGCACTCAATCATTTGGACAACTGTGAATTTTTGGCGGGTGATGTCTTAAAGGTGCTCGATACGATTGAGGAACGGCCGGATTATATTGTGCTTGATCCGCCAAGGGATGGTATTCATCCGAAGGCGCTGGAAAAGATTATCAATTATGGTGTGGATCATATGATTTATATTTCGTGTAAGCCGACGAGTCTGGCGCGGGATCTGGAGGTGCTGCTGGCGCGGGGGTATGTCGTGGATAAGGTGCAGTGCGTGGATATGTTTCCGAATACCGTGCATGTCGAGACTGTGGTAGGACTACACAGAAAGGATATGTAGAAATCCTTGAATTTACGCACTTTGTAGAGTTTTTCAGCTTCAACAGGATTGCTGAAAATCACAAGGAAAAAGAGCTTGTGAGGAAGGTGACTGTTGTTGTAGCGTTAGACCTCGGTTGTGGGAACACAAAGAATTCTGAATATGAAAGTAAATAGAGAACTATCAGATATGTTGATAGAACTTAGGGATACTTGAAAGAGTGTCCCTATTTTTTATATTAGGGCATTCCATTAGGAGTGCCTTTTTCAATTCAATTTAAAAGGAGGTTCACTATGAACAACACAGCGTTAGGAGCAGAAAACAAAAAGGAACAGACAATCAATTTTATCAGCGTAGCACATGAAAAATTCTACTATGAAAAATTAAAAGAGGTACGCTATCAGGATGTGTACCACAAGGCACTTTGCTATTGCCTTGGTATCAGCGATGATACGAGAAGAAATGTTGATAGCATCTATGATTTTAAGACGGGATGTGTAAAAACTGAGTGTCTGCATGAAGGCTGGCAGACCAGTGGCAGTATGAAGGTGGTGCGAATGGCATTTAACCTGTATTGCAATGGCACACCGAGTGTAGATGATTACACAAAAACAGAGGAACAGGTAAACGAGTGCAGGCAGTATACAGTGGAGGATTTGTTCTGCTGTGCCTATGCACCTTTCTTTTGGCAGGCGATACAGATCCGCTATCCGGAGTATGCGACTTATAACCGGGAACTGTATGCCTTATTTGGAGGAGCAGACTAATGTTAAAAGTCAGATTGATGGGAACGAAGAATGACATTGTGTGGTTTCAGAAAATCTTACAGCGTCATCCAAAAGTAGAAGTTCTGGAGATATCAGAGCTTTATAGCAATAAAGGGACAAACAAATATTACAGAGCTTATGCGGAAGTGCAGAAAAGTAATGTAAAGAGCAGCAGATAAAAGCAAAATAGTAGAGAATAGGAGAATTTATCATGTGTAAAGTAATAGCAATCGCAAATCAGAAGGGTGGAGTTGGAAAGACCACCACAACAAATAATATTTTGCAACAATTAAGCGGCTGGCAAAGAAGTATAAGCCGGACTATGAGGGGAAGGTGTATCTGGAAACAGTAAGATGTTTCTTTACCATATCTGCGGAAGAATTGGAAAAGTGCCGATACAATTATAAAGGCAAGGACACCTATGCCTTTGTGATGTCTGACAGATATATCATGGCTTTATATATATACTGCCTATCCGCAAGAAAAGCGGTGGCTTTGGAAAATATAGAACTGGAGGGACTTTCGGAAGCGGAGCTTTCTATGGTAAAATTGGAGAGAGTCCGGGAAGTGTTATTCCAGGCGTTGTTACTCGATGATGTTAAATTTGAAGATGGAAAGATGTATGCGGAGCTATGCAGTATTTTTTCTATTATGTGATGCTACGGGGAAAAGAGAGGTGATTATTATTACTGAAGAACAAATTCAAAATAAAATATATAGCTATTTAGTAACACAAAATGAGCATGTTATTTTAGAACATATGCCAGATCATTATTATAATCTGTTTTGGAATTCTATTTCGATATTATATGAAGGAGGAATTCTCACAACCGCTAAAAGTGTAGAAAAATTCTGTAATAAGTTACAGTTGCGTGGTTCATATAATAGAGATAAATGCCTTCAAGGTATATCAGAAATGGTTTTTTGGCTTTATGCAATTAGAAGGAACTACAGTTTTGAAATTGATAAGCAATTACATACAAAAAATGAAAAGAATAATTCGGATGTTGACATACAAATTGTGAAGGATGGGTATACGTTTAATATTGAAGTGAAAACCCCTAATCAGGTAAAGAAGACAGACGAATCTATACTTAATATTACGATACCTTTTCGCAGTTTTGAAAGAAAAGATATTCAAGATGAAGAGGTAAGAAAAATTAATCGTGATATTTCCCAAGCAATAATCAATAATTCACAGGGAAAGTATACTGCATATGAACAGACCAAAATAGATGATAACAAGGTTATAGAATATTTAAGGTCAGGTCAAACTAAATTTACGTATGAACCTAATTCTATAAACGTATTGGCGTTGTCAGTTCCTTCACAACAAATGGATAATTATTGGGGATATTTATACAATCCATTTTCAGGGATTTTTACAGATCAATTTTCAGGAAAGTTTTTTGACAAGAAGAAAAATGAAATCAAACATTCTGAATTTGACAAAGTTGATGTTGTTTTACTAACCAATATAGTCGAGGGACATAAACGAATCGTTTATGAATTTGATTCATGGAAGCTAGAAAATTATTGTAGTATATTCTGCATTAATCCTTTTAGCCAAAGAACAATGAAACATTGTGATGTTGATGTGTACAAATATTTATTGGATATACTTCCAAACGATACAAACAGATTTGAAAAAGAACGTGACGAAAGAAATTTGCAAGGAGAAAAATTAGGTATACCTACAGATCCCATTTTTTTCTCAGAATATCTTTATAATCACTATTATAAATTAAGATAGTCAGTATTATTACATTACAGCGTAAAGGCAGTTATAGACCGTAAAGGTTTGTAGCTGCCCTTTTTGCGTTTACAGAACTTTTGGACAAAATGTCCAGAAGTGGAAAGGAGAGAAAAATGAAGTATTTACTGCACAGGCTGTATGTTCCACCATAGCGGAAGTACAGCAACAAAAAATCAAGGAGGAAAACCATGCAGGAGGAAGTTACACAGAAAACGATTGCCCTTGTTTTCAAGTCCTCAAGGCTGACTGCCGATGTACTGAAAAAAGCCATGAAGATGTATCTGGAACACCGCAAAGCCGGGAAACAGGCAACGCATGGGAAAATGCCAGTGAAAGATTTGGTAGGTCAGGGTATGGGAGCTTCGAGTATTGAGGTTACGGATAACAACATCAAGTCCTTTGAGCGGGTGGCAAGGAAATACAATGTTGACTTTGCTGTGAAAAAGGACAAGACGGTGGAACCACCGAAGTATATGGTATTTTTCAAGGGCAAGGATGCCGATGTGATCACACAGGCATTTAAGGAATTTGTGAAAGTTAATGAGAAGAAGCGTGGCAGAGTATCCGTAAGGGAGAATCTGGCAGAGTTCAGGGAGCTGCTTGGAAAGGACAAGAACAGGGAAAGAGCAAGGGAACACCAGAAAGACAGGGGGAAGTCGCTATGAGTAAGATTATAGACGGTATTGCCAAAGACTTAAAAGCCATTCCCGAAACGCTGAAGGCTAAGACCGCAGGCGTGGATAAAAAGAAGCTTATTCTTATGAATCTCCCGTACATTCTTGTAGGGTATTATTGTGACAAGATAGCGTGGTTGTGGCGTGTATCACCGGGAAGCAATGCTTCCGATAAGATGATGGCAGCCATGAACGGATTGAATGATTTGTTTTCCAATCCGTTGCCAAGCTTTTCACCGAAAGATTTGCTGATCGGTATTGTGGGCGGCGTTGCACTCCGTCTTGTGGTGTATTTCAAAGTCAAGAATGCCAAGAAATTTAGGCAGGGAGTAGAATATGGTTCGGCAAGGTGGGGAACTGCCAAAGACATAGAGCCTTATGTCGATCCGGTATTTGAAAACAACGTGCTTTTAACGGCAACGGAGCGTCTTATGATGTCCGGCAGACCAAAGCAGCCGAAGTATGCAAGGAATAAAAACATTCTTGTGATCGGTGGTTCCGGTTCCGGTAAGACACGCTTTTTTGTGAAGCCGAACCTTATGCAGATGCACAGTTCCTATGTGGTCACTGATCCGAAGGGTTAGATTTTAAGAATACAGAGAAAATAGGTCATTAAAAAATGAAGTGTTTTCTGTGTGTTCTTATTTTTTAGCATTATGAAAGGAGCTGAGAAAATGGCTAAAGATAACAGAATAACAGCACTTTACGAGCGTCTGTCCCGTGATGATGAGATGCAGGGCGAATCCAACTCCATAACAAACCAGAAGAAGTATCTGGAAGATTATGCAGTGCAACATGGCTTTGGTAATATTCAGCATTTCAGTGATGATGGATATTCAGGAACGAACTTCAACAGACCGGCATTCAATTCTTTGCTGACAGAGATTGAAGCCGGCAGAGTGGGAACAGTGATCGTCAAAGATATGTCCCGATTTGGCAGAAACTATCTGCAAGTAGGTTTCTATACTGAAATGATGTTCCCTAAGAAAAATGTCCGTTTTATTGCAGTAAATAACGGAGTTGACAGTGCCAATCCGGCATATAATGATTTTACACCATTTCTGAATATCATGAATGAGTGGTATGCAAAAGATACCAGTAAAAAATCAAGGCAGTGTTCAAGGCAAAAATGCGAGACGGGAAACGTGTCAGCGGTGCAGTGCCTTATGGCTATTACAGAAAGCCTGAGGATAAGCAGACATTGTATGTTGATGAAGCTTCTGCTTCGGTTGTCAGATGCATTTTTCAGCTTACTTGTGATGGAATGGGTGCAACCGCAATAGCAGATACCTTGTCAGAGGATAAAGTACTTATTCCTTCGGCTTATGCGAGACAGAACCATCCTGAGGATTGCCAGTGTACGAATTACCATGACACTTATACATGGAATGCTACAACAGTGGGCTATATTTTGAACAGACGTGAGTATTTGGGGCATACCGTTCTTGGGAAGACAACGAGGGATAATTTTAAGACAAAACGGAAAAGAATTGCAAATGAGGACGAACTGCTTGTCTTTTACAACACACATGAAGCTATCATTGATCAGGAAACATATGATAAAGCGCAGAGAATGAGAAAAAGGGTATCTCCAAGGCGAAACAGTGAAAAGCCTGCGCACAGGCTGTCAGGACTTCTTTATTGTGCGGATTGTGGAAGCAGACTGGCATATATCAATTCAAAGCCAAAAGATGGGAAAATATATGACAGCAATCAGGCATTCCGGTGTAGCCGGTACCACAATAAATATCATTCATGTACTGGTCACTATATCAAGGCAAGCACAATAGAAATGCTGATTTATCAGGCAACTAAGAGAGTGTCACAGTATGTCCTTAAAGATGAAAAAGAGTTTGTAGAACAGTTGAAAGCACAGTATGAATTGCAGTGTGAAAAGGATAATACAGATGATAAAAAAGAGTTGTTAGAAGCAAAACGTCGTATGATGGATTTGGATGATCTGATAAAAGGCCTGTATGAGAATTTCACACTGGGGCGATTGCCGGAGAGACAGTTTAACCGCCTTATGACAGAATATGACACCGAACAAAGCAACCTAGAGCAGAGAATATCAGAACTTGAAACTGCTACAGAACGTATATCCACTAAGGCAGTGCAGATTGATAAATTTGTGCGACTGGTTAAGAAATACCGGGATTTTGAGGAACTGACAACACCTATGCTTAATGATTTCATTGAAAAGGTTGTAATTCATGAAGCTGAGGGTGGCAGAACAAAAGACCGTACTCAGCAAGTGGATATTTATTTCAATTTCATTGGAAATTTTGTTCTTCCACTCAGTGAGGATGAAGTGGAAGCCTTGCAGTCAGAAGAAGCACGCAGAGCGGAAGAGATTGCTGAAAGAAAGAGAAAATCTTCTAAGAAATCTACGCAGAAAAGAAATCAGAAGCGTGCAGAAATCAAGGCAAAAGCAGAAGCTGGAGATCCTGAAGCTATGGCAGAATATAAAGCAATCCTTGAAAAAGGCAGACAGAACAACCGTAAGAGAGCTGAAAAAATGCGAGAATTGAGAATGTCTGACCCTGAATATCGGGCGAAGATGGAAGAGAAAGAACGCTTGGCATTGGAAAGGGAAAAGAAACGTCAGGAGCGTGCTACAAAGAAGAAAAAGATTGCTTTGGCAGAATTAAAGGAGCAGGCAGAAAAAGGCAATCAGGAAGCCGTCAGAGAGCTTGAGGAGCGTAGAGCTATTGCAAGAGAACGTTCAAGGAAATCAGCAGAAAAGCGTAAGCAGAGAGCAGAAAATGACCCTGAATATGCGAAATATTTGGAAGAGAGAAATGCAGAATACAACAGACGGCATACCGCAAGAAGAAAGGAGCAGATGGAAGCCTTGAGAGCCAGGGCGGAAGCCGGAGATCAGGAAGCACAGAGTCAGCTTGCAGAGCGTAAACAGTATCAGGTTAGAGCCACAGTGAAGAGCTGCAGAAAAATGCGTGAAGATGCATTGAATGGAGACCCTATTGCAAAAGAGAGATATGAAAAAACACTGGCTATGAGACGTGAAGCGTATCATTCAAAGAAAAGTGAACAGACAGCCTGACAATATGCATATGATCACGATACATTAGTTGCAGAATTGATGAGAATAAGCGGGAGCGATGCAATTATTGTATTAGCCAAAGAGATATGGTATTGTATAGATAGTTTAACAAATCGGAATTTTATGGAGAAAGTCATGATTCAAGAAATAGAAAACAGAAGAAGCATACGAAAATATAAACCTGATGCAGTCAGTAAAGAAATACTTGAGCATATAATATACAGCGCAACCTTGGCACCTTCCGCTAAAAACAGACAGCCATGGAAATTTATTGTATATCAGGGAAAAGAAAAAGACCGTTTAGTCGATGTGATGCGCAATGGGATTAACTCCGAAAAAAGCACCCACAAACTTATGCCGGAATGGGCTTTTGCCATTCCTGATGCCCAAAATACGGTCCGGATTATGCAGGAAGCCCCGTGTCTGATTGTAGTACTTAACACAAATCAGCAAACGCCATTCGCAAACATTGAAAGTGAGCAGCGAATAGTAGAGATTTGTGATTCGTTGTCGATAGGCGCTTCTGTCGAAAATATGATACTGACCGCCACATCATATGGATTAGGTACCTTATGGATCGCAAATACTTGTTTTGCCTATAATGATCTAATCGATTTTATCGGAACTGAACATCAGCTGACCGGAATTGTTGCAGTTGGATTTGCGAATGAAAACCCAGCTAAAAGACCACGGAAGCCATTTAAAGATATCATTGAATACAGATAAATCGGAATTGACCGAACTGAAGGTGAAGAATGTTTCTTGTCTAAAGGGCAAGAAGATGGGGATTAGAAAGTGTTTTTTACAAGGAGGTGATTAGGTGAATGATCAATTCATACAAGGAGTAATATTTGATTGGGATAAAATTGATAAGGATAGTTATCTGAAGGGAATCAGGGCTTTTAAGGGAGTTGAAAAACTTGATTTTAACAAACCAATTACTTTTTTTGTAGGGGAAAATGGCAGCGGTAAATCAACTTTATTGGAAGCACTTGCCGTAGCACATGGTTTTAATCCTGAGGGTGGAACGAAGAATTATGTTTTTTCTACGCATGATACACATTCAGGGTTGTGTGATGCGATAAGAATTGCCAAAGGCTATCGGAAGGAAAAGTGGGGATATTTTCTTAGGGCAGAAAGCTTTTATAATGTTGCAACGCAGGAAGAAGAATATGCAGATATTACACATCCTTCCGCTAAATATCATGAAAAATCACATGGAGAGAGTTTTCTCGCATTAGCACAGAATAATATGAATCCAAATGGCTTGTATCTTTTTGACGAGCCGGAAGCTGCATTATCGCCGCAGAGACAGCTTACATTGTTGATGCAAATATACAGATGTGCAAAAGAGGGAGCACAGTTTATTATAGTTACGCATTCGCCAATTTTGTTAGGAATACCAGATGCAGATATCTATTGTTTTGATAATGGACGCATACACCTGTGCGAATATGAGGATACAGAGAGTTACCAGGTAACAGAAATGTTTATAAATAATAGGCAGATGCTGTTGGATAGATTACTAACAGATTAGATAATAAAGAAATCGATTAATTCAAGTTTGGAGAATTGAGAAAATCGGGATTTGAGGAGAACAATGAATGGCAACATCATATAGCAGGAGTCACGACCATGAGGGACGGGCGGCGATAAGATATGATGGAAAAGAAATCGTCAAGGGATGCTATTGGAACAATTGGGCGAAGGCTTTTTACCGTTTTATATGGCGGCAAGGTGTTAAAGGTGGGCAGAGTACAGACACCTACCCTTGCAATGCTTGTGGAGCGTGAAAGCAAGATTATAGCATAGATACAAGCATAGATGAAATCACGACGTTTAATATTACACTACCTATTGCAAAAGAATAAGAAAAAAATAAGAAAAAAATAAGATTTCAATAAGCAATAAAGAAACAACAATTTGCTTTTAGTTGGTATGATAATACTGATATAAGCAAATTGTTGTTTTTTTAAATGGAGGTGGTTGTTACGAATAGGTATAATATAAATAAAAATAAATTTTTGCGTTTTTGTACCATTGGTTTGTTTATAGCATATATGGTTGTCCTATTTCGTATTGTGCTATTTAAGCAAGTCGCATTGAACAATTTATTCGCTGCAATAGGTTCTATGGAGCGAACTATAAGTATCATTCCTTTCAAATCTCTTTTTGAAATGATAAATAATAATATTTCGGTACTCCGGATACTAGAGAATGTTTTGGGAAACATTATTATTTTTATTCCATTCGGTTTACTATTGCCGATTTTTCAAAAAGATAAATCAAAAAAGATAATATTATATGGATTGACTCTAAGTGCGTTTGTTGAAATAATCCAGTATGTTTTTGCATCAGGAAGCAGCGATATTGATGATTTATTACTTAATACCTTAGGTACTGCTTTCGGTTATATGGGTTATAAAATAATACGTCAAAAATCACATACTGATACTTCTGCTGTTATTTCAATAATTGTATTAGTATCTGTTTTAGGAAGTGTTGCTCTTGGTATAGGACTTGTAAATTATACTGATTTATTTATGCTATCAAGTAAAAAGACTGTTGTTGAAAATGGGGAGCTTGTTCAAAATTTTATTGATACACCACAATCTGTCAGTGGAAAGATTGTAGATATTAACGGGAACATATTGACAGTTGAAAAGAGTGTTCAGAATGCAACAGAAATGCGTACTCTTGTAGATTTAGAAATTACCCCCAATAGCAATATATACATTTGTTACGATGAGATAGATTATTTTTTCGATGCTATATCTAGCGAACAAATATCATATAAGCAAATTGAATACGCTGATTTTGTATCTCAAAAAAGTGCTACTTTTACCAGAGAGAATAATGTACGAGTATGGAGTTCTGATGGGAAAACGATTGATAATTTAGTAATCATAGAATGGATTGAATAAAAGAGGAAAAGCTGTCACAGAGTAGACAAATTTAGGTTGCTATTGGTGAGTAGAAATGGAGATGGTAGCATGGGAAAATGCTAATACTGACATTTGAAGATAGTGAGGAAGAAATACTGAACCACATAATATCCTATGTCAGTACAGGAGCAAAAGCGTTTCAAGTGGTTGAAAATGCAAAAAAAATTTGAGTTTTGAGGGGTTGGAAATAGATGATATAAATCGTTCGATAAGAAAACAGAAACAGGAAATAGATTTGACATTTACAGAGTTTGAAATCCTCTATCTGTTAGCCAACAATCCAGGCAGAGTGTTCAGCAAGGAACAGATTTATGATATTGTCTGGAAGGAATCCTATTCCGGCGATTACAACATCATCATGAGCCATATCCGCAACATACGGGGAAAATAGAGGATAATCCAAGCAAGCCAATCTACATACAGACGGTATGGGGTGTAGGATATAATGAAGCTCCAAACTAATTTAGATTCAGATGGCATGAACACAAAGTTCTTTATATTTACAGTTAAA
>ENA-ORSL01000775-ORSL01000775.1-human-gut-metagenome-genome-assembly--contig:-NODE-775-length-30548-cov-12.940478_pt1 | contig 30548 bp, 21 predicted proteins | sample MGYA00242190_ERZ509157 | MGnify/ENA primary metagenome ERZ509157 (study PRJEB26280, sample SAMEA2338664) | human gut metagenome | biome: human gut; feature: human-associated habitat; material: faeces...
TTGAGCGCTTATATACTCTTGATAACTTATCATAATCCACTACACTTGGAAAATAATCATCATGTGTTACTGACAGCGTCACTATTTGACCCAGTTTCTTCTCAAAGTAGTTGTCCATCACATTAGCCTCTACAACACATACAAAATAAATATGATAGACTCCAAGCATAAATATTAGTATTAATACTGCTATTATTATGTGTTGGATGCTTCTTTTTTTACTCATGACAATAGGTTCCTCAATCCATTAATTGTATTTCTTTACTCTTAACATCAAAGCGAATATTTAAAGTATTTTCTTCCCTTATAACATTCTGTCCATATATGTCCAATGGCTTTGTATTATCATCTGTTTTAAAAGAAAATACATATTCACTAACATTACTCTCTATACAATCCCCTTTCAAATTATATACACTTTTTTCAACCTCTGACAACCTGATTACATTGCTTGTATTGATATTAAGATTGTTGTCTGTCAGGTATTTATCTACTTCATTTATCGCTACCTGCACTCCACTGATTGTTGATAATTCATTCATATCATAATCGTTATTTACATCTATTAAATTCGTTATCTTAAAATATTGTATTGTATCGTTTTTTGCTTCACTATCATCACTTAATACTTCTCCTAACGACAATTTCTCATAGTTAGGTCTTACAAGTAAGCCCACATTAAATTTTCTAATATCTAACTTTTTTGTATTAGCCTTAACCCAGGAATTATATATGCTATTGCGCTGGTCATTTGCTGATGTTGTAGACTCTAAAAAGTCCGTTATTACAACATCATCATGAATCCAATGATTATTAGCCGACGGTGCTGTTCCGTAATAGCCCAGCATACATTTCAGCTTTTTATTTGCCTTCATCAACTCTATCCAGCGCTGAAGGCTTGACTCACTTATAGGCTCCTGTGGAAAATGTTTCCAATTTTCTGTCTGTTCACTTAGCTGGCTGCAGGCTGCCGCAATTATTACCTTCAGATTTTCATTAACACCATCATTAACATGATCCTTCATATTAAGGCTGAATGCATTATCTTCCGATACAGTCTCTCCACCATATCTGTGAAAGTCACGTCCCACATTCCTGTCTGTTGTCAGTATCCTGTCATATGTCCATACACCGGCACCGGCACTCATTTCGTTATTATATGCACTTCCATATATCGGTATAACGCCTCCATCAAATCCATGACCGCTGACATATAATATGTCTGACTCAAGAATAGCCTTAAGGTTGTCATTGGTAAAATTCAATGCATTATCAGTTATATTCTCACCTGTGGCATATTCATTATATTTCTCTCCGTCAAACAGATTCTCAAATCTGTCACAGAACGCATTATAGTCTCCAATATTATACTCCTCAACTTTTCCTTCCCCAACCTTGAATGCAGAATATGCAGGCTTATACTTAGGTCTGCGTCCGAATATTATATCAATCCATTCACGGATACCGGAGGCTGTGTACCTTGTATCCACTACTATATTCTTTGCCTCGCGCATTCCGACTGTGCAATTATTAATTACCGCAGCACGTGCCATGCTGCTGAAGGTCTGTATCTCCGGCTCCGGCTCTGTTACATCGTCACGATATGAATGGTCATTTTCAAGTGTATAATCACCTGCCGCCCAGCCTGCATTGTATACCTGTATATTGAGGTCTATATAATCTTCAAAGTTAAGTATTCCCGTGTCCTGTGCAAACTTTACCGACACATATGTGTCTGCATATCTCATTCTTTGAGGCATTGCAACAGCATTTACAATAGCTTTGTCTGTTATTCCTATATAATTATTATTGATTCTTCCACCGATGTAACTGCCGGCAACAGACTGCTCAAGTCCGTTGTCATTGGTATAATAGTATTTTATCTCTGTCTGTCCCAGATCAATAGGAAGAAGCCCATTATTAGTTATACGGATATTGAGATTCATATATCCCTTTCCTCCGACTGCTGACGGGTCGAGTTCCACAAGCAGATCCGGCTTCATCCCTGTTGTGTCCGGTTCCGGTGCATTGCCCCATATAGGCATTTTTGCATCTGATGATGAATATACCGGCATATATTTCCATAACACATAGTCCGGAGCAGCCGGCGAATCATCACCTACGGCAGAATAATCGTTTGATGCCACTATCCTTGACCATGATGCATTATTAATTCCGGCATTAACATATACTTCCTGTCCCGGCTGAAGCTTCTCATCTGAGTTAAATGCAAATTCAAAATAAGCTGTGGCATTGGTATACTGTGCATCCAATATATGTTTTGTCATAGATACGGTATTGCCCGGAAGATATTCATATGGTTTATCCATATTAACGCAATAGCTGTTAAACTGCTTTTCTGCATCAGGGGATTCATCAATATAATAATATCTCGGATGAAGCTGATTTAACGCTATCGGCGTATCACTTATATTAATAAGGCGGAATTTAAGATTAAGATTACTTCCGTCAGTGATTGTGCTTCTGTCAAGCTGTAATTCTATGCTGCTTCCTTTCATTGCCGGTATTTCTATCTGCCTTTCAAGCACCTTATCTTCTGTATTATCTGCCTTTACGATAACAGAATATGTCTTTTTTTCTGCCGTATAGCATGGGTCAGCACTTACCTTCCATGATATCTGTCTTTGTGCGCTTCCCGGTTCAATATCTCCAATCGACACATTTTCTTCACCCTCAGCTATATGTAATCCGTCAGGCAGAACAAGCTGTATGCTGGAATTATGTGCTGTTCCGTTTCCTATATTCTGCACATAAGCTGTAACACTGAAAGGATTTGGTGAATATATTTCTGCACCACTATCATTTTTCGTAACCTCAAGCTTGGTTGTACCGGATAACGCAACTGCCAATGGTGGTCTGTTATCCCTCTGCATTGAAGCAAGTCCATAATATGTCCTGCATGATATTGTATCGCCCTTTGCTATCGCTTTTGGATTCCAATAAAGACATACTGCACTGTCACCGTTATAGCTTCCGGCAGCGCTTGAGTAATCCCAGCTATATGAATTTGCCATTCTCCAATTAGTAAACCTTACCCTGTCAGGAGCTGTTATATTCTCAGCCCTCAATGTTCCCTGTGAAATAACTGACGGATTGGTAAGTGAATCAAATGCCTGCCAATACTCCGGTATTGCATCGCCCGTAAGATCTGTCTCCCCGGTAACATCACCTATTCCCGGAACTCTGAACGGTGCGCTGTCATTACTGCCAAGCATAGTGTCAAACATTATTCTTACACCTATGCTATGTTCCTTATTTCCCGTATTCTCTGCTGAATATGAGAATTCTACCGCATCCTCTCTTCCTGTGTACTGATTAGCAACTATATTAAAGTATGCTGTTACAATAACGTCACCGATAGTATCTGTACATATAATAGAGTTATCACGCACAGTCATTGTCTCAGGCTGAAATATTGTATTAACTCCATCTACCTGAATTGTTGTATATGATGTACCACCATACGGATATCCGTAAAGCAGACGGGAATAATTATCTGACTCCAGCTCCGGATCTCCTCCCGTTGTTCCGAATGTAAAATTCGTTCCGCCTATAATCCTGATATAATCATTTCCCACGCTGTTGTCGTTACTGTTAATCGAATATGTTGATACCTCATTATTACTGCTATTCACGTATTCTGCTTTCCAATCATCATATTCCTCCGCCCTTACGATAGCTGAAGGTGTTAATGTGAACATTACCAGCGCTGATATACATGCTGCGACACAGCGCTTAACCTTATTTAATCTCATTGTACTCTCCTTTCCCGCCTGTTTTTCAGGCATCCCAACACACCACACCATATACTAACTTACATTTTTTTACAATACACTTTGCGCAAGTGGTCGTTTTTCTTCCCAAGTGGTAATTTTTTCCACATTTTTATTGACCTTGAGCGCACTCCAAGTGCTATTCTATATATAGTAAAATTTAAAATCAGGAGGCAAATGGATATGAGTAAGATTTTAGTTGCATATTTTTCTGCAAGCGGAGTAACCGCCAAAGCAGCCAAGGCTCTTGCAAGCGCATCCGGTGCTGATTTATTTGAGATTGTGCCTGAGACTCCTTATACAAAGGTAGACCTTAATTGGATGGATAAGCAGAGCCGAAGCTCTGTAGAGATGGCTGACCAGAGCTCACGCCCTGCAATCGCAAGCCACGTAGATAATATGGAGCAGTACGATACTGTATTTGTCGGCTACCCAATCTGGTGGTATGTTGCGCCTACAATAATTAATACATTTCTTGAAAGCTATGACTTCTCAGGAAAGACAGTCATTCCTTTCTGCACATCAGGTGGAAGCGGCACAGGCAAAATGGACGAAGTACTTCACAAGCTCTGTCCTGCAACAGTTAATTGGAAGCCTGCCAAGCTTGTTAACGGCTTTAACGAAGCTAAGTTCAGGAGCTGGATTGACGGACTTAACCTGTAAAACAAAAGCCTCACCCTGCACCCGAATTCATATATCGGATGCAGGATGAGGCTTTTTGTTGATTAAAATCAAGTAAATCTGCGCTTAATCTCTTACTCTCTCCCCATTTTCCCTGAATACACAACCGTCTTACATGTTATATCGTTTGGATATTCTTTTCTTGTGTAACCATCTGTAAAAAATGCGCCTATGCGCTTATCATCACGCTCTATTCCCCCGCTGAGTCCGGTAAATCTTTCACTTCCGTATGCTTCGCACACCCTGATTATTCCTCTTTACCTTTTCTCTTTGCCAGCATGACAAGCTCAGCAATTCCCGCAAGTGCGGCTGCCATAAGCATTATCCAGAACTCGGTATGGCTTGCGTCACCCGTCTTTGGTGATGTATCTGCCGAAGCGGCTGCATTCTCTTCTGCCGCCTTTGTCTCACTAATTCCCGCGTCCATGCTTCCGTTAGCTGTGCCTGTTCCGTTATTGATGTTTCCAGCACCTGCTCCGTTATTGACATTGCCTGTTACATTGCCGTTTCCGGTATTGCTTCCGTTGTCAGCCCCGTCTGCGTCATTATCATCATTGCTGTCATCATTATCATCCGAATCCTCATTTTTGGCAACTGTAAATGTTGTGTACGCTGAACCGTCTGTCCATACAAGCTCAAATGAGTGGCTGCCTTCCGCAAGAGTATCAAGATACTCAGCCTTCAGCGTGATTATCGTTGAGCCTTCTCTTGCTGTGTAATTTGACGCATCAATAATACTGCCATCAACCTTTACACATGTAAACTTAGAAAACTCCCCGTTACCTCTTATCATGAGATTGCCGTTGGTATCCTCACTCCACTTGCTGTCGGCACCATCCAGAATCTTATACCTTAGCTGCGTAGAGGCCGGATTCGTAGTTGATTCCTGCTTCGTTGTCGGTTCCTGTTTTGTCGTCGGTTCCTGTTTCGTTGTCGGCTCCTGCTTTGTCGTCGGTTCCTGTTTCGTTGTCGGCTCCTGCTTTGTGGTTGGTTCCTGCTTCGTCGTCGGTTCCTGTCCACCTTTCTTCTTAAATGTTACTTCGATACTATGATTATCATCAACATACCAGAACCTATATTTCTGACTCGCATCTACCTGCTTTCCGTCAACCAACAGCTTATCAATCTCAAAACCTTCATCCGGAGTAAATACAAATGTCTTGTCGCATCCTGCATCTACATATATTGTGCCTGATGGCGATATGCTTCCTCCTGCACCTGATACAGATGCCTCTATGATATATGGCGGAATGTACGGATAATCGTAATGAGCATATACGGTAATGTCCTTCGCCGGCATAAGGAATGTTACTGACAGATTATTCTCGCTGCCTGACACAATAGTAACTCCTTCAAGCCCTGTCCAATCCCAGAAAGGCATTCCGTATAAGAACTCGTCTGCTGTTATCGTTACCTGTTCATTCTCCTCGTATTCACCGCTTCCTGAGCCGTCAACTACTGTCAATGTATACTTTGTAACAGGTGCAGGAATGTCTATCGTATATGTAAATGTCTCTACCGCACTGTTATTCATCCCGTTCTTTACCGAAAACGCCTTGATTGTTGTCGCAACGCTCTGCCCTGCCTCACCCTTTACAGCTATAGGTGCTGTATACTGCTTAGTTGTTCCTGATGGAACGCCGTCTGTCAATGCAGGCTCACTTCCGTCTGTAGTATAGTAGATTACCGCATCCTCTGTTGCAGAAGTAAGTGTTACTGACTGATTCTCCGTATATGTTCCTGGTGTAATGTCTGCTGTCGGAGCTTCGGCTGCGCCAGCAGCTTTTATATTAATGGTAAGCTGGACTGATGTTGAGATATTATCTACATTTATGTAATCAACATCCTGTACGCTTCCTCTCAGCGTTACTGTCTGTTCCGTTAATACAGAAGGATCATAACTGCCGCTTAAAGGATATGATGTATTCCACTCAACAGGTGCTGTTGTCTTTGTATTGAACTTCGTAGTAACATTAACCTCTTCCGGCATATTCATCTCTTCATATGGAGTTCCGGCTTCAACCTGTATCGGCTGTGGAGGCTCTATGCTTATAAGACGGTCATCCGCAGTTTTTAATACCTTACATACAACGAGAGTTTTTTGATCATCGCTTACATCCGCCCTCATAGGTGATGCACTCACACTAGTAGAAACCTGTGAGGGATATGTATCATTAGAAAATATATATCCGTATTGTGCAGCAAGCTCTATTACTATATAGTACCAAGCTCCATAATCCGCAGTTTCATCCTCTGCTACTTCTTTTCCCAGATTTATATCATCTCTTTCATACCATTTTATTGATTTAAGCTCAACCTTATTGCTGTTTTTATATTCGATATTTCCGGTTCTGTCAAATTGTTTTCCAGGTATCGGCTGGTCAATATTTCTGACACTTATATAACCGGTTATTTCTTCTTCAGCAGTTTTCTGCGCAAAATCACTTGCATATCCAATACCATTGCTTAATGTGAAATCATCAGTTAATGTTGTTTCAATCCATATCTTACATTTGTCAAGATCAATATCCGATGACAGATTCAACGCTTCCTTTATCTCGGAGGCAGTAACTATCTCTTTATTATAAACATTTTTAGTGTAGTACCAGTCATTAGTGCCGTCATTGCCCTGAACCACAAGTGAGATCATAAAACTATTTCTCTCGGCACATATACTTCCCGTATTATTATATGTGACCCATCCAATGTCATCGGAGTTATTCGCTTTATATCTCGGAGTCATTACACTGCCCGGTGTGATTATTCCGCTTGTATCTTTGCCGCGCTCAACTACTGCTGCGGAAGCAAATTTCACCTCTGACAGATCAAGGTTAGCCGCAGGACGCACTCCTGCTTCTTCACTGACTGATTTTCCCTGTATATCTCCTGACGTGTTACTGTATAATGCATTCCCTGATGCCGTATTATCCGGTGAACGGAGCCAGAATGCATTGCCGCTGCCCGAATAAGTATTCATCGAGAGTACCTTATCATTACCGCTTCCAGCCAAAAGCTGTCCATTGTTTCCATCTGTTCCGTCCGGCAGATACAGCTTATTGGACGTTGTATAGTTTACCTTGCTGTCTGCATCATAAGACGATACTGTTGTCTTGTTAAGTACTCTTTGTTCCCCATAAACAAAATACTTAGTATCTCCTGCGATACTATCCAGCTTTGCCCTGACATCACTCGCACCATAGTGGTTTGGATATACCTCTGCCGGATTAGCTGCATACTGACCGAATGCCTCCTCATATGTCTTGTTATCAGAAGCATTGTCCTCATATTTTTCCGCACTTATTATCGGTGATGCGGCGAATATAGCTGTATTGTCTCCGCTTATGCCTGAATCCTTACCTAATACATACCATTCCAATGCATCGCCATCGCTGTCCTTACCGAATATGAGCTTAGCTACATTATCTGCCGTGCCGTCTGCATTAGGTGTGAAATCATTCATAAGATTATCCACTGTTGCAAATGCCGTTGCACTCAGTTTTGCAGAGCTCTGAACCGCTCTGCCGTTCTCTGCGCTGCCTGCCGCTGTCACAACAGCACTGCCAGTACCCGCTGTATCTGCCGTATCCGCCGCATTAGCCACAGTGACTCCTCTCGGCACGCCCGCAAAAATGCCTGCCAGTAATGCTGCCGCAGACAGAATTGCCGCTCCTGTTCTTGCTTTTTTCCTGAATATATTCATATGCGCCCTCCTCCGTGTTCTTATGTATTTTAATAGGTTCAGCTTTTATAGATTTATACTATCAAATGCAGCTTTTCACTTCAATGCTCTCCGTTCATTTAACTTGTTTATATTGCAAATAGCTTGTTTTATTGTAATAATTGTGTATAATGATGTCGGGGTCAAAAGCCCCCGACTGCGATAACATTTATGAGGTACAACATGAAATCCGATTTATTAATCCATGAATCAATTCATATAATAACCGAATACTACATGAATAATCTCCAGCCATTTTTTGACTGCCTTGCTGATGATGTTCTCTGGCTTGGTCCGACGGAAGGACAGATTTTAAGAGGCCGACAGAATATTATTGATAAATTTTCATCTGAAATACATGAGCTGACATTTACAATGGGCTCGATAGATGCAGTATGTGTTACTCCCTGCAAGGCTGTACGTGAAGTTTTACTGCATTATGACATTTATACGCACTATCCAAGCGGCAATACAGATCTGCATGACCAGAGACTTCAATTTACATGGCGTGAAAAGAGGATTAAGACTGAGAATGGTTATGAGCCGTATTGGGAGGTTGTCATGATTCACATAAGCAACGCATGGCGGCATGACAGCCGTGATACCATCTATCCCGTACATTATGAAAATGTCGCCCTGCCTATACGGTTAGTTGAGAAGCCTGACAACTTCATAACCGTTAAAGCGGACGACATGAGTGTTCACCGTATCGCTACGGGAAAAATTATATATATTGAGACAATAAAGCGGACAGCAAAGCTTTGTATCCATACATCAGACAGCCTGATAACGATTAATGGAACACTGCCTGATTTTGAGAGCAGGTATTCAAAGTATCTGCTCCGCATTCATGCAAGTTATCTCATCAATCCGGAACACGTCACCGGAATTGAGCGTTTTTCTGTCACACTGTCAGACGGAACGATACTTCCTGTCCCCGAGAAAAAATACACTGCCGTGAAGAAGGCACTGTTATCCAATAGTAATTATCCTTCCGGCTGATGCATTAACCCTGTGTGATATTGAGATAACTGTTCTATTCTCAGATACTCTCTTAAGGGCGCTGAGCACAGTCTTCTCTGTATCCGCATCAAGGTTAGCCGTTATCTCATCAAGCAGCAGCAGCTTCGGCTGTGCCGCTGCTGCACGGGCTATTGACAGAAGCTGCCACTGTCCCTGTGAGAAGATATCCGCGGTACATTTTGTGTCATAACCGTCAGGAAGGCTCATTATTGCATCATCAAGTCCCGTAAGTTCTGCAGCTTTCTTTACTTCATCCATTGTGACCGACTCATCAAAAAGCGTTATCTGATCCTTTACAGTACCCGGGACCATATGGAATGACTGTTCAACATATCCAAACAGCCTGCGTTTTTCCTTATCCGGTATATCTGCCGAATTAACGCCGCCTATCGTGACACTGCCCCGGTCCGGTCTGTATAATCCAAGTATCAGTTTGAATATTGTACTCTTACCCGCACCGGTACGTCCCGACAATGTTACCTGCTCGCCGGTACGGACTTCAAAACTAAAGTCATTAAGAATATTTTTATCATCATAACCAAATGTGACGTTATCAAATCTTACCACAGGCCCGTCAGGCGCTTTTGTATCCTGCTTTGCAAATTCGTCCTGTGCAAGGAATTCATCTATCCTCTTTACACCGGCAAGTGCTGACTGTATTGTCTGAATCTCCATGCCGAGGCTCTCTACCGGTGAAAATATCTGTGAAATGTAATTCATTACGGCTACTGCCGTACCTGCTGACATTCCGAACAGTGTAAGCACCACAGGGCTGCCTGATGCAGAGAACAACATGACTACCGCAATTACAACAGCATTTAAAATAAGAATTACAGGAGAATATATTGCATCGTAGAAATTGGTCTTCTCCATCGCCCTGTAGCCTTCGCTTATGTACTCATCATATCTTTGTTCCATATACTTTTCCCTGCCAAGTGTATGTACTGTACGGATATTATGAAGTGTCTCAGGTACATGGCCTGATGCACGGCTTACTGCACGGCGGTTTGCAATCTGAGCGCTGAGCATATTTTTCTGTACGTGCCTTGTGAACCGGAATAAAAACGGAAGCAGCACTACAATCACTATTGCAAGACCTTTGTTACGGAACCATATAACCGCAAGTATGCTTATGATTCTGCATACATCTGCAAACATACTGATAATTCCTGATGTAAAAAGTGCCTCTACTGTATCAACATCACCTACAAATCTTGATACAACCGCGCCCGGCTCCTGCTTATTAAGACAGTCTGCCGTAAGCCTTGTGAACTTATCCATAAGCCCGCTTCTCAATGCATGCGTTATCTTCTGTCCGAATACTGTAAGAAGTGCCTCTCTTGCAGCCTCCATAAGTCCCGTAAGCACAATCAGCCCAAAGTATGCAAGTATCATTCCCCAATTAACTGCCTGCCCTGCTGTCATGGCATCAATAATACCACCAAGAATCAATGGTGGAAAAAGTGATGTGACTATCGCCATAACTACCGCAGATACTATTGCAAGTGACAACAGCAGTCTGCTTTTTATTGTATATAATATTATTTCTGCGACGCTGCTGCTTTTGTTATTTTGGTTTATATTATTTGTCATTGCTGCCGCCTCCTGCCTGTTCAAGATACAGCTCTGCATACTCAGGACATTGCTCCATAAGCTCTTCGTGGGTCCCGGCTATTGCCCTGCCATTATCCATCCAGATTATTCTGCTCATCTGCGGGAACAGATAAAGTCTGTGTGATATGAGGATTACAATATTATTCTGCGCCATTGATCTCAGATTATCAAACACCTGAACTTCTGTCTTCCTGTCAAGTGCTGAAAATGGGTCGTCCAGCACCATAACAGGCTTCATGTGGCACAGCGTCCTCGCAAGCGCAAGTCTCTGTGCCTGTCCACCCGACAGCCTGACGCCGCCGCTTCCGACAAGTGTATCCGTACCGTCTTCCATTGCATTTACCTCTTCGTCAATGCATACCGTCTTAAGGTACTGTCTGCAATCGCCTTTATCTCCCATCATTACGTTATTGGCTATACTGTCATTAAACAGCTCCGGGTCATGTCCGAGATACCCCACAAGTCCGGTTCTCTCCGAAGCCGTCATATCCTTAAGCTCCCTGCCTGACAGCCTGATGCTTCCATCATACGGATATTCGCACAAAAATGTCCTGCCGAGCGTTGATTTGCCGCATGCAACCGGTCCCGTGACACCTATTATCTCTCCCGGCTTTGCGTTAAAGGAGATATCGGAATAAATATTTTTCGATTCAGGATATGCAAAGCTTATGTTGTTGACCTCCAGCGCCGGTACTGATACCAAGACATCTGCACATCCTGCCGGCTGTCCTGATTTTGGTGCGTCATCTTTTGGTATCACCATAAGCGGTTTTATGCGCTTCCATGAAACCTGCGCCTTGTGGACTGCATTGAACAGCCTGGCAGCTTTTGATGACTTATCCGCAAGCTTGGTAAAGCATGCAAGAAATGTTGCAAATGCTGCAACGCTCCACTCACGCCAGCCGGTTCCGAGAACATTTTTCCCGCCGAAGTAAAGTATGAATATAACTCCTGCCATTGAGATAATCCTGTATATTGGCTGAAGCGACGAATTCCATATATTAGCGAGGACTGCAGATTTTTCATAATCTGAAAGGTTTTTCTCATACGATTCCCTGCGCTCACTCTCACATCCGAATACCCTGTATGTAACTGCATTGTCAGCACGGTCAAGCGTTGCCTCACTTAAAATACCAGCCTGTACCTTGTATGCCGCACCCGTCTTCTGCACAATATCTTTCATCTTCTCCGCAATATAATACGAAACCGGAGGGAATATCATGCATAACAGTGCAAGCCGCCAGTCATACCACAGAAGCATTCCCATGTATGCTGCCATTGCAATTCCCGTATCAAAAATTTCTGTTGTGAACTTTCTCATTCCTTCGACACAGTCGTCTACATCAAGGATTGCCTTAGTCATGACATTACCGGCACCCTCCTCCAGAAGCTGTGCCCGGCTCTTATGTACAAGACTTCCATACAATATCTGCTTCATGTTTTTATTAACATTATTGGAAAATCTTCTTACATAAAATCTCTTGATATACCTTGATATCTGTACGACGGCAATTGAAATTACATACAATGCAGCTAATATAAGCATGTCTGCAAATGTCTCACTGCCCCCGAGAATATTTACAAGGCAGCCTGTCATCTTACCCTCAAACCACGGGCCTGCAAGCAGTCCTATATTATATATGATTCCTGATATCGTCACTGCCAGAAGAACTGCCCATTCCTCTTTGAAGTATTCTGTTATTCTGTCGGGATGCTCTATCTTTTTACTGATATTCTTTTTCGTCTGCTGCATTTTTCAAATTCACCACCTCTGATATATTGACAAACCCTGCTCTTCTCTCATTCTTAGAACGCCAATACCTTCCTCTTTCATCATCTGCACCGTGAACTTGCTTACTTCGCGCGCTATCTTAGTTATCTTTCTTCCCGTATCATCCATAAATTTATATCTCCGTTCATTTAAAAAAAGATGTACTATCAACTAATTTGGATGATAGTACATCTTTTTTAATAAGTCGAGACACTTAGCAGAGTATTGAATCATAATCCACAACAAGTACATAGAACACTCTCCCGTAGTGTTCGCTGTCCACAAGATGGCCGATGTCAATGACTTTTCTGTATGTACCATCCTTTGCTGCGAGACGGTATTTCACATAATCATATGACTGCCCTGCATCAATATCAATCTGATTCCATATATCTTCTTCCACATAGTCGTAATCATCGGGATGCACAAGTCCTGCAAATTGCTGCCCTGTAAATTCCAAAAAGTCATTGAGGTCATCACAGCCGGTCATATGAATCAGTGCCTGGTTAGCGTACAGCAGCTGCTCATTGCCCCTGTCTGCCTTATATATGAAAAATGCTCCGGGCAGATTATATGATATATCATCAAGCTTGAAACCAAGCTGTGTTCTGTCAGATTTGCACAGATTGTCCGTATAGCACATGCAGCCGTTCTTGCCTTTAAGCTTAACCTCATATAATGCCACATCTGCACAACGGAGCAGTTCAGATCTCTTCCCTGCATGCTTCGGATACTCTGCATAGCCCAAAGAAATCCTGTAATTATACTCTCTGCCATGGAATCTGAACATACGCTGCTGATGGCAGAAGCGCTCTATCTGATCACCTGCGGTTTCCGCATCTGTTTCTTTTAATACAATACAGAATTCGTCTCCGCCATTGCGGCCGATTATGGAATTATCCGGAAATTCATTGACCATTGACCTTGCAAGATTCTTCAGCGCTTCATCTCCGACTGCGTGTCCATATATGTCATTGATTGATTTGAAATCATCAACATCAAGCATAATGCCGACACACGACTTACTGCCAATCTCACGTGCATACCTGTCAAGTTCATCATTGAAGCCCGAACGGTTAAGAAGCCCCGTAAGTTCATCTGTAATAGCACGCTGTCTAAAATATTGCCGCTGCTTATCAATAAAGAGAAATGCAATAACAAGCGCTTCAATAAGTACAGTTATAATACCCCCCACCACTGCCAGTATATATATATCCTTCCTGTCAATCCAGCCTTCTACCGGCATAATGTCCAGCCGCCATCTGCACCCTCCAAGTTCAAAATAATGTGAAACCGGATCATCCAGTTCCCCATCAGAGCTGTCGTCAACCAGCTTAAACTCCGTATCCAATGGTGACTCCGTCTTATACAGTCTGTACATATATCCAAAATCTGCAAGAGGACTCACAGATTCCTGATATATCTCAGGGACACGTATAATTACAATCGTCAGTCCCCAGAAGTATTCTGTGCCATCGTCAGATGACAGATATACCGGGTTGCGTATTGCGATTCCATGTCCTCCCTGCTTCAGCTCAAAAGGCCCCTGCATTATAACTTCCCGGTTATCTATACCATATTTAACAATTGTTCCACGTTCACTGTCATGTACAAGATCAATCTTACCTCCATCATTATCTTCCTCAGGATATATCTGTGTAACAACCCCATCAGGTGCAAGCTGTATACTCTGGACATAGCTGTTCATCACCCTCTCAGATACAGTATCAAATCTGCCAATCTCCCCATTACTGCTGATAAGAATCTGCTTAAGCAGTTCAGTTATATCAATTCCGTCATCAAGGCATGCTGCCATCCTGTCAGCATAAGTAACAGCATTCATCTCAGCCTTCATTCTTATCTGCTCCCTGCCAGACGCATATGCCTTTTTCATAACTGCACATAACAAAGCCCCGCAGATGATAAGTACAAGCAGTGGCAGCAGCCACTTAATATTCCAGCCTTTTTTCCGGTTATTCCCGTAATTATATGTATCTGTATATTTCAATTATTTTCTCCTGAAGCTGTATATACCCAACAAATTATTTTAGTGTCTTAATATCCATATTACTACTTTTGGAAAAATTTTCAATAACAATATCAGCGTAAGCATTTAACTATCGTTTGGGTACAGTGTAATTGTTCAGATTATGCGAAAACCATTATCTCAGAAAAAGTAAAAAGATACGCCCCCCGGCACTGCACCGTATGGCGTATCTTTTAATATTTTAATTTTCCGGATTCTTCCGTGCTCCGATAGCCTTACTGTTACTCAATCACAAGCAGTAATGCCATCTTGAACTTACCGTCAGCAGTAACGCTGTGAAGTCCGTTCTTCTCAAAGCGGAAATTCTCGCCTGCCGAGATAGTGTAATCCTTGCCCTCGTAACCGATTACAGCCTTGCCCTCAAGTGCAAATATAATCGCATTACCCGGTGCGCGGTGTGGCTGAAGGCCTGTACCCTCGTCAAATGCCATAAGCACAAACTTCATTGTAGGGTTGCTTACAATATCAAGGTTGCTTATGCTTCCTTCCTCATACTGGATAAGATTCTTAAGCTTCATTACTTCTCCTGCTTTTACTAAATTGTTCATATTAATCTCCTTTTTAATAATAATTTCTGTATAAACTGCACCGCTGCCGCTCTCCACTCCGCAGAGCGTTCCACCGGGTACAATAAGCATATCCCCATCCAAGAAGCTTTGCCTCCCGGCATCGTCTCCCGTCAGAAATACCGCTTCTCCCAATGCCCCAATATACATGGATGTCATGTCATAACGTTCCCTGCTTATTGAAGTTCCTGCGCCAAGCGCAAAAAATGTTACTGTGTTCTCCGAGCCAAGTCCGGCATCCCTTGATATTGTCATTCCGTCTCTTGCCGGTCTTACCCCGGCAACCGTGAATACTCCGTCCATTGCACCCAGTCTTACATCTGTTCCCATAGCTTCCTGCCTCACACTCCTGCCTTGCTATGCCAGCGATACCGGCACAACGCTTCTTATGGTTCTGTTCTGATACATAATCTCGTCAACGACAACATTTACATCAAATGACTTAGATATATTACTCTCATTCAAAATATCTCCGGTAGGGCCATAGAATCTGTCTCCCTTGCGGTTCATCATAAGTGCTTCGTCCGCAATGCTCATTGCGTTAGTCGGATAATGTGTATTCATTATAGCACCTATATTTTCCTCATGGGCTAATTTTTCAACCATGTTGAGTACAAGAATCTGATTATGAAAATCAAGTCCTGTCTCCGGCTCATCAAGGATTATAAGCTTCGGTTCGTTTATCAGTGCCCTCGCAATAAGCACCATCTGAAGCTCGCCTCCGCTCATGCGGTTGCAGTCCTTATCGGCAAGCCTGGTAATTCCTACCTTTTCCATCATTACCTCAGCCATCTCTATCTCCCTGTGACCGGGCTGACTGAACAGTCCCAGATGCGAACTGCGTCCGAGCATTACCATCTCAAGTCCGGTATATGAAAATGAAAAGCCGTGTGTCTGCGGAATATATGAAATCATGTTCCATATCTCCTTAGACTTAAGCGTGCGTATATCCTTTCCTGTAAGCAGCGAACGTCCGCGGCTCCACGGCATAAGCCCTATCATGCATTTAAGTAGAGTTGTCTTGCCTATTCCGTTAGGTCCAAGCACCGACAGGATGTGTCCCTCTTCAAGCTTTATATTAATATCAGTCAATATCTCTTCCTGCTTAGGATATCCAAAGCAGCCATTTTCAACCTCAAGAATCATCGCAAATTACTCCTGTTTCTGTTAAGCAGTGAAATGAATACCGGTGCTCCGATAATCGCTGTAAGTACCGAGAGCGGCAGCTCAATCACACTGATTGTTCTTGATAACGTGTCTATTATTATCATAAAGCTTGCTCCGAGGCTTATGCTGACCGGAACAACATATCTGTTGTTGCTTCCCACAAGCATTCTTGCGCAGTGCGGTATAAGGAGCCCTATCCAGCCTACCTGACCGCACATCGACACTGCTGACGCTGTAATAAGCGTTGATGCAAGAATAAATGTCATTCTCGTCTTTTTTATATCAATACCGCTCGCCTTTGCCTCATCCTCACTGAGTGCAAGGATGTTAAGTCTCCATCTCAGAAGGTATATAACAACTATTCCGATGATTATAAGCGGAGAACCTACAAGAATCTTCTCGTATGTTGCACTTGTAAAGCTTCCCATAAGCCAGTAAGTAATCGCAGGCAGCTTATCCTGCGGGTCTGCCGTATACTTAAGAAGTGAGCCTATCGCATTAAAAAGCGATGATGCAATCACACCGGCGAGCACAAGATATACCATTGAGCCACTCTGGTTTCTGCCTGCAACCTTTATTGTAAAAAATACAGACACAAGCCCGAATACAAGCGCAATAAGCTGTGTCTCAAGTATTCCGCAGGACATAATTATCGCAAGGATCGCTCCCACACACGTTCCGCTCGTTACACCGAGAATATCCGGTGTCGCAAGCGGATTGGAAAATAGCGCCTGAAATGTGTCGCCGGCGCAGGTAAGCCCTGCACCAACGATAATAGCCATAAGAATACGTGGCAGACGAAGCCTTACTATTATTGAATAGTTCTGTATATTTCCTTTTTCGCCTGTTATAAGGCTTGCCAGAGCATTAATGACATCGCTTACCGGCACCTTCATTCTTCCCGCACACATACACAGTATTCCTATAACCAGTGGCAGTGCAATCATGAGAACTATTGCAAGTACCGTGAAATGCCCCTTTTTTATTAATAAACTGTCTTTCATTATTCCCTGTTTCCAATTTAATACTGAAGCATCTCTGCCATATCTGCATCCGTTACCGTGTAGCCGTACCACTTCTGGTAATAATCCTTGATTGTCTGCTCAAGGGGATAATCTGCAAACACTTCCGGATATGTCTTACATGCAAGCCATGCATATACAAGCGGTGCATCCGGATTAGGTGTAAACCAGTTCCACATTCCGAGTGTTGTATCATATACTCTCTTATTCTTAACCGCACTTAAGGTTGAAAAATCCGTTCCCTGAACCCTATTTTCAATGACATCAGCTGTCCTGAGCGAGAGAAGTCCCGGTCCGTCAAGGAAAAGTATGTCAGGATCCCATCTGTATACCTGCTCCATATTTACCTGTGTAAAGCCCTTTGCCTCATCAACTACCACATCCTTAACTCCAAGTCTCTTGAGCCAGAATGTACCGAATGTTCCATTGCCTGATACCTGTGGAACACCATCTGAATATTTCCAGAGAATCATAGCACTCGGTCTCTTATCCTGAGGAACAGCTGCGATTCTCTTCTCAACATCTGCAACGATTGCGTTACCGGCGCTCTTAAAATCGTTCATCTTGCCGTCCTCGTTGAATACATCCTCAAGAAGCTCAAGCCACTGCTGATATCTGTCAATCGGATCTGCATCTGTGCTTGCTCCCACCGTTGCAAAGCCAATGCTCGGTATTCCACTTTCCTTAAGGATCTGCGCATGGCTGGCATTATTGGCATTGTAAAGGATTACGTCAGGATTAAGCTTCATAATCTCTTCAATGTTGAGGTCGCTCTGTGCATATACCGTATCTGATGACTTCATAAGCTCAGGCGCGATATCCTTAAGAACCGTCTTTGTTATTGTATCCTTGAATGAACCGCAATATCCAACGATATAAGGTGCAGAGCCCTTAAAATATGACATATACGTTGAAAGAATCGGAATCTGGTCGATTACAACTCTTGTTATCTTATTAGGAACCTCTACCGTATTGCCGGCCTGGTCAGTTACCTTATGTGTACCCTTCTCGTCTACGGCTGCCTGTGAGTTCTTTGCCTGTGAACCATCTCCCTGTGATGTTGTTCCTGTACCCGTGCTGCTTCCGCAGCCTGTAACCAATACTGTAAGCATGCATGCTGTAAGTACCGCTGATAAAAATTTTTTCATATCTCCTCCTGTTACCTTGTGTCAGCGTTATCGTTTTGAGTTAGTTTGTTCTAACTTACGATAGCTTATTCTATCCACAAAAACATATTATGTCTGTTGCTATGGCAACATTTAAAGTTTTTGAAAATTTTTATTATATTTTAATTGGGGAGTTTTTGGAAAATATAATATATCTATAGAATCACAGGATATCAGTTGAAAAATCAGCAAAATCATTAGCAGGATTTTAGAGCGGCCGGTACTTATGCGGCGTTATATGCCGCATTATGTACCGCTGCCAGCTCTAACAAGCGGAAGCACCCTGCGTTGATTTGCTGATTTTTCAACGTCACTTAGTCATTATATGTTTTAAAAATCTCCCCTTACCCTGCAAGGAATCCCCTGTCCAGCACTCTTATCTTTGCACCGGAGAAGCTGAGTATTCCCTCATCGCGCAGCCGGCAGAGCTCGCGTGACAGCGCACTTCTGTCGACATAGAGGAACTCTGCGAGCTTATTTCTTGTGTATGGAAGATTTATTATTCCTTCATCAGATATATGCTGCGTCTGCAAATATACCTTAAGCTTATCGCGCAGCTTTTTCTGACTGAGTATTCTCACCTTTGTATTAAAAAATGTTATCTGATTGGACAGCTCCTGTAGGAGATTCGCCGTAACCTGTATTCTGTGCGGACATGTAAATGTTCTCTCAGATAAAAGTGCCTTAAAATCAAGCAGCAGCACCTTGGAATCCTCAACAGCTTCAAGATAGAACTGGCTTGCAAGTGAGTTTCCGCACGCAAGCTCCGCGCCAAATACTCCCCCGCTGATAAGATGTCTTATAACAACCTGATTTCCGTTTTCGTCATATATGTATTCTTCAAGATTTCCCTCCAACAGAATTCCTGCACGGAAGTTGCTGTCACCTGCATTCACAAGTGAGTTGCCCGCCTTATAGACAGCCATCCGTGCCTGAAGGCATGACAGGACATTTGTATATTTATCTTCAGGTATTCCCCTGAACAGACATGAATTGTGAAGATAATCTTTGTATTGAATCCAGTCAAAAGACAGATTTGATATATTTTTTGTTGCCATGGCAACCGACCTCCATTAAGTAGATGCATATAATATTTGTTAGTTTCTTCTAACTAATATTATATATTTATTCTTATTTAAAGTCAATTATTAGCGGCACTCCGGTGCCTGCGGAATGGAGAGTCAAAATGTTCCAGTTAGGTATTGATGTGGGAACGTCAACTGTAAAATTAATTCTGATAAATAACGGGGAAATATGCGCTTCGTGGGAGTGTGCGCACCATAACCGCCCGTCTGAGGTTTTAACAGATGGTCTTAACGATATAATAGCTTCTGCAATAAAAAGTATTAATGCAGAGCGCCTTGCTGTCGGAATTACCGGCAGTGATGCGGCATTTTTGCATGATGCCCTCTCAGGCTCAGTATTTATGGAGGATATCCCGGCAATCGTTGAGGGTACGCTGTTTATTGCACCTGATGCCGGAAGCATAATAGAGATTGGCAGTCAGGGTTCAAGATATATAGCCAATATCCATGAGATTCCGCAGTTTGCGACCAACGGACACTGCGCCGGAGGAACCGGAAGCTTTTTTGAAGATCAGATGTCGAGGCTTGGTCTGGCAATTGAGGACTATTCCGCACTTGCAGACAAGGCTGAGTCAATACCACGCCTTTCCGGAAGATGTGCGGTATTCGCCAAGACCGATATTATACACAGACAACAGGAGGGCGTATCTACGCCTGACATTCTGCTTGGTCTGTGCTATGCGATGATCCGCAATTACAAGGCAACCATCGTCCGCACGCTTCCAATCAGCAAGCCGGTTGCCTTCTGCGGCGGAGTTACGCATAACAGCGGAGTTATAAGGGCAATACGCGATGTCTTTGACCTTGGAGCAGATGAGCTTATCGTTCCGCCGCATGCTTCATTTGCCGGAGCTGTCGGTGCCGCACTGAACGCATCGGGAGCATTTACACTTGAAGAAATAAAGGATTCCTGTAAAATGTCCCCCCTTCACAGAGTTCAGAGTCTTGAACCGTTAAGCCGCTACGCACTGAATCCGTCAGCAGCTGCATGCAGTTCTTCTTTATACGGGATGGATTCTTCCCGCTGCTCACTCGGCATTGATATCGGTTCGACAAGCACTGACCTTGTAATAATATCCGACAGCGGTGAGCTGCTCGATTACCAGTATCTGCGCACCGCCGGTAATCCTGAGGCGGCTGTCCGCAACGGACTTAATTCTATCAGGGAGCGTTTTGGCGAGCTTAAATTTACATCCGTGGGCGTGACAGGATCCGGACGTGAGCGCGTAGGACGCATGCTTGGTGCCGATTCGATAATAGATGAGATTACCGCACAGGCTGAGGGAGCCGTACACTGTGTTCCCGATGCCGACACTGTGTTTGAAATCGGCGGACAGGACAGCAAATATATAAGCATACGCAACGGAAATGTCACCGACTTCCAGATGAATAAGATATGTGCCGCCGGAACGGGAAGCTTTATTGAGGAGCAGGCTGCAAGGATGGGCATTCCGATTGGTGATTTTGGTACGGCTGCACTCAGCTCAGAAGCACCGGTTGACCTTGGTGAGCGCTGCACGGTATTTATCGAGACAGCCATAGCGTCCGCATGCGCTGAAGGCGCTGCACAGGCTGATATTGCTGCCGGTCTGTGCTATTCTGTAATTCGCAACTATCTTCACAAGGTTGTCGGCAGCAAGCCTGTAGGCAGCAAAATCGTGCTTCAGGGAGGCGTAGCCTATAATCCCGCTGTTGTAGCCGCATTCAGGGCATTCTACGGTGACAGGATAACCGTCAATCCGTACTTTGGTATAAGCGGTGCCTTCGGCGTTGCCCTGCTTGCACTTAAAAATATAGGTAACAGGGAAAGTACATTTGCAGGCTTTGATTTTTCAGGCGAAGCAATGCATATTGATACTACCAATGCCGAGGTACGCAAAAATATCGAATTCTACAGACAGGCCGACAAGCTTCTGCTTGACGGATATACCGGCGTGCGTGACCCTGCAAAAAAGACTGTAGGCGTTCCTTTTGTGCTCATGATACACAAATTCTTTCCTATGGCAAATGCATTTTTCACATCCCTCGGTTTTAATGTCGTACTGACGCACCCGACAGATGAGGAAACAATCCGTCTGTCACAGGAATATGCGCGTGGCGAGACATGCTACCCTGTAAAGCTTATTTACGGTCACATGAAACAGCTTATTGACCAGAAGGTTGATTATATATTCCTCCCGACAATTCACACAATGAAGCATGAAAAGAGCCATGTGAAGCACAATTACGGCTGCGTATACATGCAGACTGCTCCCGAATCCGTAGGACGCGCAATGGGGCTTGATGAGAAAGGAATAACTCTCTTAAGTCCGGTATTCGACCTTGATTTCGGAAAAGAAGCAATGGCAGGTGCAATGGTCGGTCTTGGCAGGATTCTCGGCATTCCTAAACCCTTCTGTGCAAAGGCTCTTCTTGCCGGTGCAATGGCTGTCAGGAAGCACACTGCTGCCGTTGAGAAGCAGGGTAAGCTTCTGCTTGACAGCCTCCGACCTGATGATAAGGTGCTTGTACTGGTAACACGTAATTACGGCGTGTCCGACCCTGTGCTTAATATGGGAATACCTGAGCTTCTGCTTGAAAGAGGCCACAAGGTCATAACGCTCTCGCATCTGCCGGGACATTCGCTGGATATATCCGATGAATATCCTAACCTGTACTGGCCATTTGGACAGCACATAATATCAGGTGCAAAGCTTATCGCCAATCATCCTAACCTGTACGCCGTATACCTTACCAATCACGGCTGCGGCCCTGACAGCGTGATAAGCCACCTCTTTGCACAGGAGATGGGCGATAAGCCATATCTTCAGATAGAGGTTGATGAGCATTTTAGCAAGGTTGGCGTAATAACAAGAATTGAAGCATTTCTTAACAGCCTTTCATCCCGCCCTGCCGTAAAGCTGCCTGAGTACTTTGATATTGCCAATGTAAATATCCGTCATGCCGATATTGCTTCTAAGGCTGACACAGCTTCACCTCTGTATATACCCGATATGGGATATTACACGGAATATCTTGTGCGTTACTTTAAAGCTGCTGGTATTGAAGCCATTGCCGCCCCGGCTACGGACAACAGCACTATTACACTTGGACGCTCTCACACAAGAAGCAAGGAATATCTTCCGTTCGCAGCCCTGCTCGGAAGTGTCATGAGTGTCATGCAACGTGCAGCTTCACCTGGCACACCTGACGGTTGCCGGTATCTTCTTCCACAGAATCAGGGTGCTGATGCTGACGGTGAATATGCGCGTGTAATATACGGAATATTAAATGAAAATGCAGACAATAAGTCTATCCAGATTGTCTCGCCTGTAATTGAGACTATTCCTGAGACTGCATATGATTTTGACATGCTTACACGTGCCATAATGTGCGGTGATATTATATATGCCGCACCTGCCGGTGCAAGAAAGAAGATTGCAGCAATACTTAATAATGCGGACAATGACACTGAGGTTACTGACCGGGATTTAACAATCCGTGAAGCGCATGAGATTCCTGACTGGGGTACAATAGCCCGTGCCGCTTCTGCTGTTTCCACGGCTGACATAACGTCATACGGTTCAAAACGTATCGCCGCTGTCGGCACACCACTCTGCCTGACAGTACTTGATGAAGGAATCCTCGATACACTTGATAATGAAGGAAATATAATTCTGCGCGCACCCCTGACTGAATATCTGTACTTTTTATGGATGGATTCTGAGTGTGACAGCTGCAAAAAGCAGCTTGATAATCTGAGCCGCCATATGAATACAATAGCTGATGAACTTGGAAGCCGCAATGCATTTGCCGGTGATATTGATATGCTTAAAAATATTGCCGACAGACATCTTCCTCATTTTGCCGGCAGCAACGGAAGATACAGATACGCCAAAGCCATAGATATAGCATCCCGCAATATGACATCAGATGGTACAAAAAACGGTGCAGACGCTGTTCTTGCAATGGCTCCGCGCTACGAAAATACTGCAATCATTCTCGATATGCGTGAGCTTGGCAAAAACTGTCCTGCACCGTTATATAACATAGAGCTTGACAATGACTGGGACGAAAGCGCATGGTCAAAGCTCAGGTCATTTTTGTACTACTGTTAGTTATTGCCGGTTACTACCGTTAAGCTCCCGGCGGATGCTCTCTTCATCAAGATGCTCGCCTATCACAATAATAACGCTCTGTCCTGACGCAGCAGGCTCAACTGTTGTCTGTCCGTGGATTGCGTTAATCTGAAGCCAGCTGCCGTCCGCTTCCTGAATGAAGCCCTTAATGCGGTATATATGTCCGCATTTCTTCTCTATTTCCTTATCATTCATAAGCACGGCAGCGGCTCTGGCGAGCTGCTCCCTGCTTATATCCATATTCATGAAAAACAGCGATTTAAAGCCCTCGTCATCGCCTATATCCATCTTTTGAAAATCCTCTGACACGTATCCGCATGTCATCAGCGCGTCCATGTCCTCTTTTGTAAGCTGCATTGTGCTTTTCATAAGTACCTCACCGGCATTATTTTCATCAAAATGCCTGCGGCACTGTATCTGCTTAAGCGCTCTGTTTATGTGCTTTACCGCTGCCTTTGCCTGTTCGGGTGATGCCTCGTCAGTATGGCTGAGAATTATCCTGCCCGCATCCGCAGCCTCAGAAGCAAGCAGATAATCCGCCTCCTTAGACAGCTTATCAGGTATCTGCGCATCAACTATCGCTATAACACTGCCAACCTCATACCATTGGTCGAGCGGCTCGTCATGCAGCACATCAAAGAATTCATCTATATCATATATTCCTGACGGTTCAACAATTATCCTGTCATACCCGCTCATTGCCATTGCGATAAGCTTTGTCCTGAATCTGCGTCTGTGTGTCTCCTTATCACAGCCGCCTGATATCATCTCAAGGTCACAGTAATCTCCCATAAGCTCCTGAAGAAGCATCATATCTACATTAATTGCACCAAAATCATTCTCCAGAATCCCTATATGATGCCCTTTATCCATAAGATGCTTTGCATATTTTTTTATAAATGTTGTCTTGCCGGAACCTAAGAATCCGGTTATGAGGTCAATTTTTATCATGGTTGTCCTTTCATTTGTTTTATAACGTAGTCAAATGCTATGTCTGCTTTTCTTATATTCACTTCAAGTCTCTCCTATAATCAAGCTCTGTATTCTAATATTATCTTCATATCGGGGGCAATTACAACTGTTTTCTTGTAGAATTTTATTCATATGTGATTGTTATTGCATTAATTTTAATCCACCAGTGATTTTACGAATTCTATAAGTTTGTTGTAGGTGGGGGTGTCATGGTTTTCCAATGTTAAGAATAATATCTGCTATAAAATGGATAAAGATGATTTTGATACAAGCCTTTATGTACTATCTAACAAAGAAAGAACATTCGGGGTATCTGTATTGCTTTACGATAACACAGACATTTTAAAGGATTGTTTAAATAAGGTGAAGGATTAAACTTGTAATAATTGTAAAGGGCTATATGTTTTACCAAGCAGCATACACGAACTTATATTAGTTCCTGATAATGGTGATATGAATAAAAATTATATGATGCAGATGGTGCGTGAAGTTAATTCAACAGAAGTCAGACCAGATAAAATATAATGGTAAGAAATAATTGACGTTTAGCACTATGTGAGTTAGCATAGTGGTAGACAATTACTTCTTTGTATCACGCAAATCTAATTTTCCGAAATTCTTCATAAAAAAGGAAATATAATTTTTCAAAAAGAAGCAAGGTGAAAAGAAGAAGATGAATTTATTTAATGCAAAACCGGGGAAAAGAAAGTAAAAAAATAAATTCCATTTTTGGGGCTAAAAAATGGAAAAATAGTTTCCCCTGATACAAAAGCCTGTTTAGAACATATATCCATAAGAACCTTAAATATATCGTCCTGTTTTGGATATTGTAAAACTATGAGTGATTTATATGACAGAAAGAAGGTTAAATATGATAATTGAAAAGGAATATTTTGATGCAGAAGAAGTCAGGAAAGCGAATGCCATGAATGATAAGACGATGGCACCACCAAGAAGAATACGTCTTGCGACAACGGACAGTAACAAATATTATGCCAAAGCTGTATTTGTAGCCGATAAAGAAAATATAATTACCGGTGAGCTTCTTTACAGACCAGATTTTCAGGAGTCAGAAGAGGGAGTGGCATTCAGTGAGGTTGTTGTTAAGCAGACAGCAGATGTGGAAGAATATTTCAAGAATCTTATAAGGTTTGAAGGCTATAAAGTGATTCCGGAAGAATATGATGAGAGTGATATGCTTATGCATTATGATGAGCTGAGCATACAGGCTAATAAGCTTTTGTTTCTTGAGAGCAGGGATGAGTAGATATGACAGATACGCAGAATGAGGTGTTTAAGACACCAGTAAACAAGATAAGGCTGTTTGAGCATGGGGCTCCGGGTTCGCAGAACCTTAAGCTTACAAGAAAATATTACACTGAAGATATGCCTGATGGAAGAGTAAAGCATATAGTGCAGAACATTACAGATCCGGATATTGTTCCTTATATACCTGATGGTATTGGTAACAGTACAGACAGACAAAGGATTCCGGCAGTATTGATTATTCCAGGAGGTGCGTTCAGACGCCTTGTATACAACTTTGAAGGTGAAGATGTTGCAAAGTGGCTTAATAGTATGGGAATAGCTGCATTTGTTCTTGAATGCAGACTTCCATCAGATGAACATGATAATGCAGAGGATGTCCCACTTATAGATGCTATGCGCGCAATGAGAGTTATAAGAGGAAGGGCGCAGGAATTCGGTATAGATGAAGCTAAGATAGGCGTTATGGGCTTTTCAGCAGGAGGCTTTATGGCAGCGTTATTATCAACAGCGTATGAAAGTGATGTGTATGCGGATTATAAGTATAAGGATGAATATGATAAACTATCAGCAAGACCAGATTTTGCTGTTTGTTCATATCCGGTTATAAGTATTGACGATTGTATTGAAGCAGGCAAAAGATATATGTCTGAGGAACAGGTGCTTGAGAGAATCAGTGGCAGTAAGGCAAAGATACTGCATAAGTATAATCCGGATAAGCTTGTAAGACCGGATATGCCGCCAGTATTTATATGTGAAACGGATGATGACAGAACAACATTGTCTGAGAACAGTGTGGGCTTTTATATGGCAGCAAGAAAAGCCGGGGTAAGTGCTGAACTTCATATATTCAGAACAGGTGGCCATGGTTATGGCTGTGGTGATGATTTTGCACAGACTGGTGAGTGGAAAGTACTTTTTACAAAGTGGATTAAGAGTATTGGAATTATTAGTTAAGATGGATATAGTATACGAGGATAAAGATAAGATTATATTAAACAAGCCGGCGGGACAACTGTCGCAGAGCGGAAAGTCATTTGAGATGGATCTTGTAAGTGAAGTTCTTACATATAGAAAAAGCAAGGGTGAAGAAGCTTACGCAGCTATAATAAACAGACTTGACCGTCCTGTATCAGGGCTTGTGCTTATGGCTAAGAATAAAAAGGAAGCAGCAAGATTGTCTTTACTTATGCAAAAAGAAACACTATGTAAACATTACCAGGTGCTGGTATGTGGAAAACCAGATTCTGATGAGGGCGAACTTGTGGATAATCTTATAAAAGATGCAAAGAATAATGAATCATCGGTAGTTTCAAAAGGAATGGCGGGTTCTAAGGAAGCAAGACTTAAGTACAGGCTTCTTTCTTATGATGAAGAAGCAGACATATCAAGGCTGGATATTCATCTTATAACAGGCAGACATCATCAGATACGTGTCCAGCTTGCTTCAAGAAACATGCCGGTTGCTGGTGATGGAAAGTATGGTGGAAATATGGCAGCCCAGGCAGCTGAAAGGATAAAAGGCATACGTATTAAGCGTGGATGCATAGCGTTATGTGCTGTTAGTCTTAAGCTTGATGGCAAGTTATACGAAGTGAAACCAGGATTTTAGATATAGGTATAAGATAATCACCTCTGTGGAATACTTCTACAGAGGTGATTATTTATGTGCAGAGAGGAAAGAAATGTAAAAGAAAATAAAGAAGAGTATCAAAAAGAATATCAAGATAAAGAATATAACAGGAAACTGAAATACCTTGCCGGGATTGTAGTTATAACGTTTTCTGTATATGTGAGCTTTAAATATCTTCTTGTATATGTGTGGCCATTCGTGCTTGGCGTGCTTGCTGCACTGCTTCTTGAAAAGCCAGTAAACAGTATATATATGTGGATATGCAAAAGGATGAGGCTTGATAAAAGAAAAGTACATGCACAAAGAATTAAAGAACATCGCATAAAAAGCATAATAGCCACAATTATAATGTTAATAATATCTGTTGTTATAATAATATTGCTTGCTGCAGCAGTTATAACAGGAGCGAATGAGATAAGTGATTTTTTAAAGAACTGGGATTACAATACGATAGGTATAAGGCAGCAGACTGCCAGGATATGCCTTGAAGCGGATGATTTTCTTGGACTTGATGGTGGATGTTGTCTTGATACGCTTATAATGTGTGGACGCAGGCTGGCAGGTATAATGCCTGAAAAGATATTTCATATATCTGTACCTGTTATAAAAAATATAGTTATAGTGGCTGGAGGTCTGGTTGTTGGCTTTATATCAGTTATATATCTGTCAACAGATATGGATGAAATAAGGACACAGATACGTGACAGTGTGTTTGTGGAAGAGATAAGGATGCTGTGGCATGAGGTAAAGAGACTTATCAATGTATATTTTAAAGTTGAATTAAGAATCATGTTTATTAATTCAGCTATAAGCATGGCAGCATTTTTTATAATAAAAAGTCCATATGCAGTCATGCTCGGAATAATAGTTGGAGTTGTTGATGCACTTCCGGTATTTGGGACAGGTACGATACTTATACCGTGGATGTTGTTTAATCTGATTATGAAGAATTTCTTATCGGCAGTGGTTGTGCTTGTGACATATGTAATAACTTATTTTGTACGTGAGATTATGGAGTCAAAATGTATGGGAGACAAGCTTGGAATATCGCCTTTTGCCATGCTTGTCATTATATTTGTCGGACTGCTTGTGTATGGTATTCCAGGCTTCATAACCGGCCCTGTGAGCTTTGTTATAATAAAAGCACTGGTTTTAAGGCTTAGATGTGTTATGAGGATGGATGAAGCATAGAAAAAGGAATAAAAGAAAATGCATAAAAATGTGATTAAAATATAATAAAAAAACATAATAATAAAAAACATAATAAAAGAAAAATGTAATAAAAGAAAAATGTAATAAAAGAAAACTACAATATAATAAAAAACGGAATATATGAAAAGTGCCTTGAAATTAATCAGGTCAGATGTTAAACTAATACAGATTATGTGACACATTTAACAGATAGCGCAGATAGCGCAGGAATGAGGTATATTTATGGCAGAGGATAAGAAGTTAGTAGAAGCGATTACTTCCATGGATGTAGACTTTGCACAGTGGTACACAGATGTATGCAAGAAAGCAGAGCTTATGTCATATTCAAGCGTTAAGGGATGTATGATATTTAAGCCGGCTGGATATGCAATCTGGGAGAATATAAAGAACGAGATGGACAGAAGATTTAAGGAAACGGGGGTTGAGAATGTATACCTTCCTATGTTTATTCCAGAAAGTCTTCTTGAAAAGGAAAAGGATCATGTAGAAGGGTTTGCACCAGAAGTAGCGTGGGTTACTTATGGAGGACTTAATCCACTTCAGGAAAGAATGTGTGTAAGACCAACATCTGAAACACTTTTTTGCGATTTCTACAAGGATGAGATACAGTCATACAGAGATTTGCCAAAGGTATATAACCAGTGGTGTTCAGTAGTAAGATGGGAAAAAGAAACAAGACCATTCCTTCGTTCAAGAGAATTCTTATGGCAGGAAGGACATACAGCACATGCAACAGCAGAGGATGCAGAAGCACGTACACAGCAGATGCTTAACCTTTATGCACAGTTTTGTGAAGAGGTGCTTGCTATACCTGTTATCAAGGGACGTAAGACAGATAAGGAAAAGTTTGCAGGTGCAGAGGCTACTTATACTATAGAAGCACTTATGCATGATGGTAAGGCACTCCAGTCAGGAACAAGCCACAACTTTGGAGATGGATTCGCTAAGGCGTTTGGCATACAGTATACAGATAAGGATAACAAGCTTAAGTATGTTCATCAGACTTCATGGGGAACAACAACAAGACTTATCGGTGCTGTTATTATGACACACGGTGATAACTCAGGACTTGTACTTCCACCTAAGGTTGCACCAGTTCAGGTTGACATCATACCTATCATGCAGAAGAAGGAAGGCGTGCTTGATAAGGCTTACGAAGTAAGAGATGCTATAAAGGCAGCAGGTCTCAGAGTTAAGGTTGATGATTCTGATAAGAATCCAGGCTGGAAGTTCTCAGAGCAGGAAATGCGTGGTATCCCTGTAAGAGTTGAGATGGGACCAAGAGATATTGAAGCTAACCAGGCTATCGTTGTACGCCGTGATACAAGAGAAAAGATAACAGTAGCTATTGACGAGCTTGCAGCTAAGCTTCCAGAGATACTTGATACTATCCAGAAGGATATGCTTGAAAGAGCAAGAGCACATAGAGATGCACATACATATGTTGCAGTTAACTATGATGAGTTCAAGGAAACAGCAGCTAACAAGCCAGGATTTATCAAGGCTATGTGGTGTGGTGACCAGGCATGTGAAGATAAGATTAAAGAAGATACAACATGTACTTCAAGATGTATGCCATTTGCACAGGAACAGTTAAGTGACGTGTGTGTATGCTGTGGCAGACCAGCTAAGAAGATGGTTTACTGGGGCAAGGCATACTAATAATATATGATACCAGGGTCAAAAGGTCTAA
>ENA-ORSL01000780-ORSL01000780.1-human-gut-metagenome-genome-assembly--contig:-NODE-780-length-30264-cov-4.204575_pt1 | contig 30264 bp, 29 predicted proteins | sample MGYA00242190_ERZ509157 | MGnify/ENA primary metagenome ERZ509157 (study PRJEB26280, sample SAMEA2338664) | human gut metagenome | biome: human gut; feature: human-associated habitat; material: faeces...
ATGCCGCCGATTCTCTGAATTTGATGTGAGCTAACGGCAAGACTCGCCCTCACCCGGCGCGTTGCGCCACCTTCTCCCCCGGGGCGAAGGCTACAATCGGCTTCTCCTTGAGGAGAAGCTGTCACGGAGTGACTGATGAGGTGAAGTTTTGCGGTTTGATGTCATTCTCGGCGAGACACTGCGTAGGGCGGTATGAGCGCAGCGGAAACGATATGCACACCGCTATAGGTGGGTAAATCTACTGTTTATTCTTATAAAAAAAGACCGCCTGCAAAAGGCGGAGCGGATAAGGGATAATTCAAAAACCATTGTCCATTCGTCTTCAAGCGGGTAAAACAAACGGCCACACAGAAGTAAAAATGCTTTTGTGTGGCCGTTTTCTTGTATTTAAATGATATTTGGCGGAGACTCTTATTGGATAGAATACTTCAAATAAGCATCGCACGATACTATTTGTATGTCATCATAATTGTACCTAATCGGGAACTTATCAAGTTTTTCCTTTAGACAATTCTTTCCAAAAGCAGGTTTTTCATTTCTGTTTTTGGCCTCCAAGAAAACCACTTGATCCATTTTTCTCATGGGATGAATAATCATGCCGTCAAATTCGCACAACTTACGTCCCACTGCGTCCTTTTGATAAACCAGAATACTTGCAGGTAGTGTAATGCTCGTATCGTTTATAGAATCACTTTCAAGCTGGCTTAAGAGAAATTCGACTTCATGATTTTCATCCTCTGTCCCAACAGAAGCACATAATAATGATCTCAATTTCTTTACACGAGAGTTTTTGCCACGAGTACATATAACACATTTTTCTCTATCTATTGTTGGCTTTATCACAACGGGGTTTTCATCAAACAAATAGAACAAGAAAAATTTTGTACAAAGAATAAATCGCACATCTGAAGAACTGATATCGGCAATTCTACGCAGGTAGCTTACAGCACATTTCATGGCTTTAAAAGCAGCATAAATTTTTGTCGATGGATCGCAGTTCTTTTTAATTGAAACCAGAATGGTTTGCTCCCCAGAATGCCTGTCATAGTATCCCACACGAGTGTTGTTGATTTTCTCTAAATCCGCAAGCAACGCCTCGGATAAAAAGCGTTGATCTCCTGAAAAAGTGAGCTTAAGTATCTGAGATTGAGCATAATCCCGCTTATGCGCGTGTGTCCGGTTCAAAATGCTGTTTTTATCAGCAAACAGATCGGCATAATAGTTTGTACTCGTATAACTCGGATCTTTTGTTATTAGTGAAACCATTTTTCGGGATATTTTGTAGTAGCAAATGGCATTAGAATTCTCATTATAAACAGTGTCATCAAGGAGCTTCGTGGTAGATTGAACCAAATGGTGAGACGATTGATTGTTGTTATACTCCGATAACAGTTCTTGCAATAATAGTATCATTGCTTTTTCATTGCAAAGATCTATTGTGAGTGGGGTCTTTGCAATTTGCAAATCATACGCCATATAAGATACAGTTCTCACATTCCGAAAAATTGCAAAGGCATATTTTAATTTGCTATCTTCCGGCAACGTGGACTCATTAATGTACGCGTATAGTATTTCCATAGCTAAGGACACCGATTGCTTTGCTTGGTCGCACCTCTCCAAAATCAAAATTGAATTCAGCAAATGCAATCGTTGATAATTCTTGCTGTTCAGGATGCTCTTCGCTGCTTCTTGAAAGCGTTCGCTTGTAGATGCACCAACGACCATATCAAAAAAAGCGCTATCCTCTGATGCTAACATGGTGACAGCTCGCGATGCTGTGAATGTATTATAAAAATGCCCGATGTTATAAACAATTGTAAGCAGCTGAAGGATATCACCAATCGATGGCTTATCTTTCTTTATGTACTTGTAATCTTTACGGAACTCTTTTGCCGCGACATAATTGTTATAGGTCAATCTCAAATGTCCCATCAGATGATTCTTTATCATCTGATGAAGGTACAATTGAAGCATAATATAGTCATATCGCGTTTTTGCTAATCTTTTTGCCACCTTAATGACACCAAGCTGAGGGATTTCCTTTACACGGTTGATGATTCCAATATGTTCGAGTTCTTCATACAACTCTGTAGCATAAGGATATATATCTATCTCAACTTTCAGATTGTGCTTGCGTGACCTTTGCTTTGGAAGCAAATCATGAATTATTTTCCCCATTCGTTAGATGCCTCCTTTATGCTGCCACCCTATACCGTGTGTAAACATATTCGTAAATACGCTGGCGGTATTCGGAAATGCTGATTTCGTCATAGCACTCCGGCAGCTCAGCCCAGAGCGTATCGCGGATCAGATTATCCACGGCTGCTTTCGTTTCCTGCTTATCGGTCCAGTGGTCAAGCTCGGCAATCTTCGCCTTGATCTTTTTCAGAAGACTTGCGGCCACTTCCTTGATTTTCTTGATATCCGCTTTGGAGAGATCGTCCCGGAAAAGCATATCGTACAGAGAAAGCTCCTCGTCATTCTCAAAGCCCTCGCGTACATACCGCTGTTCCTCTTTGTCGAGGCTGTTGGCCAGATCCATCAAATCCATAAAGGTCTTTTCAATGGTGGCACGATCCTGCTCACTGTTATAATCCGTGATAATCTGCTGATACCGCTCATAATAATCAATACGATCCGGATTGTTGAAAAGCAGACGGTCGAGCTTCTGCTGGATGATTTCCTCCAAGTCCTTCATCACAAGGTTCTTTTTCTTTACCTTCGCAAATTCCCGGCGCAGCAGATCAAAGTCGATTGCGCTGATATCAAACCGACGTGGCTCCTCTTTTACCATTAACGGAGCATCATCGATTTCCACATACTCGCTGATGATAGAATTGATTTCCACCATCAGATCGGTAGTATCGACGTGACGGCGCTTTTTCTGAAGCTCCCCGTAAATAGCGGCGATGGCTTCATACTCTTTACGCGTTTGTCCGGTAATATCGTCACGATCCGTATATTTCATCAGACGGATCAGCTCCGACGCGTATGTGGAGAATGACTTTTTGTCCTCGATGGTGCCGCATACGGCGTTGGCGGCGGTCTGAAGCAGAGCCAGCTTCGCAAAATCAACGGCAGCCACCAGATTTGCAAGCTCAAAATCACGCTCTCGGAGGAAGGCTTTCGCTTTTTCAATCGTATCGAGGATACGGGCAATCAGCTCGTCCTTATCAACGGTCGGATCGCCACCGGGCGTGTTGATGTTCGCTGTGTAGTCAGCAAGTGCCTTACGGAGGGCTTTCACGATACCGATATAATCGATTATCAGGCCGTTACTCTTGCCCTCGTTCACACGGTTGGCACGGGCAATGGTCTGCATCAGTGTATGCGCTTTCAAGGGCTTGTCCAGATACAGGCAGGACAGGCACTTCACGTCAAAACCGGTGAGCCACATGGCGCAGACGAATACCACGCGGAGCGGATTGGACGAATCTTTGAATTCCTTGTCCAGCTCGCACTTTTCCATTTTCGCACGGTGATATTTGATATCCAGATCCCATTTTTTGAAGGTCTGAATCTCGTTCTGCTCCTGACTGATGACAACGGCCATTTCCGTTTCCTGCATCCATTTCAGCTTGCGCTCCAGCTCCTGCGCCTCCTGCTGCGTGGCCGTTTTGATTTTCGCTTTCAGAGCTTTGATTTCTTCTTTCCAGTACTCTTGAACGAAATTGTACATACGGACGCAGGTGACCTTATTCAGGCACACGAACATCGCCTTGCCGCTGGTCCACAGGTCGGAATAGTGACCGACAAAATCTTTCGCTATGGATTTAAGGCGAGTCTCTGCCGTCATCAGATGGATTTCCTTTGCGAATTCCGCTTCAAGCTTATCCTGTTGATCGACGTCGATATCGGCATTTTCGATAGCGTCAAGGATACGGTCGGTGATCTCCGGATTGTGAAGGTCAAGTATCTTTTCACCGCGATTCTCATAATACAGCGGAACAGTGGCTCCGTCCTCCACGGCACGTTTGAAGTCATAAACGGAGATATAGCCGCCGAAAGTACGGGCCGTGATATTGTCGCTGGACAGAAGCGGCGTGCCGGTAAAGCCGATACGTGCCGCCGTCGGGAGCAGTTTCATCATGTTGTCGGCAAAGATACCGTACTGACTACGGTGCGCTTCGTCCGACATGATAATAATATCGTGGTCCGGGTAAATCGGCTGTTCATCCTGTCTGTTGAATTTCTGAATCAGTGTGAATATGAAGCTCGGATTGCCTTTCAACTTCGTGACAAGGTCACCACCGCTTGTGGCGATAAACTGTGAGGCTTTCGTTTTACCGAGCAGACCGCAATTTTCAAAGGTGTCGCTGATCTGCTTGTTCAGTTCATCGCGGTCGGTCAACACCACGATTGTAGGCGATCCGGCAAACTTGCGACGGATCTTCTGCGCGAGGAATACCATGGAATAGCTCTTGCCGGAGCCTTGGGTATGCCAGAACACGCCCAGCTTGCCGTCGTTGAGTTTTCGTGCTTCGTATGCCTTGACCGCTTCGTTGACACCGAGATACTGGTGGTTACGGGCAAGGATTTTTACGGTGTTGCCGCCGGAGTGATCATAGAGGATATAGTTCTCCAGCAGATCAAGGAAGTTCTCTTTTTTGCAGATGCCGCGCAGCATCGTTTCCAAAGCTACGCTGCCTTGCTCTTTTTCGTCAAGGCGTTTCCATTCATGGAAGAATTCATACTTGCTGCCCAGCGTGCCGACCTTGGCCTCTGTACCGTTGGAGAGCATAAGGAAAGCGTTGTAATAGAACAGGTGCGGAATCGTATCCTGATAATCGGTATAGTTGTCATCGTAAGCGTTCTGCACGTCTACGGTGTTTTTCTTTAATTCCACGAAAAGCAGTGGTAGGCCGTTCACAAAGCCCACAATATCCGTGCGGCGACGGTAGAGATCGCCGTGTATCTTCAGTTCTTTAACAGCGAGGAAGTAGTTGTTCTCCGGGTGGAGGAAATCGATCACAGCAGCTTTTTTCGTTTCTGTTTTGCCGTCTGGGCGCTTGACCGTTACGGGGATGCCGTCGCGGATAAGAGAATACTTCTCCTCGTTGACCTGCAGGAGTGAGGCTGTGGACAAGCGTCTTTCCAAAACAGTCTGCGCTTCGAGAATCTGTGCCTCGGTAATCCAAGGATTGAGCTTTTTCAGGGCAGCACGGAAATACCGTACAAGCAGAATCTCCTTGTACGATTTCCGACCGAAGGTGCCGTTGTCACCCAGCACTTCCGTGTTATATGCAAATTTCACATCCCAGCCAAGCTCGTCCCGGAGAAGGTTTCCGGCGCTTTCCTGCACAAGAATGTTTTCAGAGTAATCGTAGCTCATACGAGCACCTCCTACACCTCGATTTCGCCGCTCATCAGCTTCGGCAGCAAACGATCACGGGATTTTTTTAACCTCACTACACTCAAACTGAGATTATATATCTTCTCAAATATCGGTTTGCAAAAGCTGTAATACGAATCACGCAATTCTTCTGATGGATATAACACAGGAAGACTCGCAAATTTCGTCTTGTTGACATTAGTCATAGTTGCGCCGTTACTACCTACGCCTTCCAATAACTCTTTCAAGCGCTTCATAGCAGAAAACACATAATAAAGATCTCTTTCGTCAGACAAGATTATTGAGTTTATCTGCTGATTTGTTTGACATCTTTCAACTGCAATATTCACTAATCCTACAGTTGCTATGCAGGAAACCATAATGCCGTTACGGGGGATAAACTTATTGATTTGCGTCTTTGCACCGGCTTCCGTTAAAGAGGATTCTGTTATAACAGGATAAACACATCCATGCATATCCGGAATTTTGACAAACGGAATGTTACCTCCATAGTATTCCTTTTTCTCTGTCGAAGGGGTTTTACCAGTTACAACCTCTCCAAAATCCGAAATTGGTCTTAAAGACCATCCTTCCGGCACACCGTCAACGATAGGCGTGTCCTCATATCCGGGAAAGCGGAGATCAACAAACCACTCCTTATACAGCCGCTGCACAACCTCTTCAAGCAGTTTGATTTGCTTCTGATTGTTTTCGATGAGGTTGTCGTAAGCAGAAAGAATATCTGCTATCCTACATTGAACGTCAATACCAACCTCTGGAATATCTATACTGAAAATAGCATCATCGCTCAGCTCAATCTGATTCGTTGATCCCTTTCCTAAAGATTCAATATAGTTTTCTAACGGCCTCAGCCAATAATACAAGAATTGCGAATTATACTCTTTGCACCGTAATATGGTTACGTGTGAGTCGGCATATGAAATAGTAGAAGTATCATAAACAAATGCAACCCTACCCAAGGTACCAGTCCCCGTCGAATTGATGAGTATATCTCCGACCCTTAGTTTCTTTTCATCGGGGTATTTTTTGCCTTTACTGGTATATTTGATGAAACCAGTATTAATTCTTCCATCTTTGACGCACCTTTGATTTACAACGGCAAACCCATCAGCTTCAACATATATAGGGGTTATTCCTCTTTTGGCATACGCCGCAATATCACTGATTTTCATATCCCCATCTCCTTCATATTCTGTGAGATGGTATCCATCAGATCGTTGGATTCGGCCTGAAGGGACAGAAGTTCACGGTGAATCTCCGCCATTCGCTCGGCAAAATCAACACCGTCATCTTCCACGGGAGCGACGCCCACATACGCACCAGGTGTGAGCGACCAGCCTTTTTCTTCGATTTCGGTAAGCGTGGCAAGTTTACACAAACCGAGAACGTCGGCATAAACACCGTCACCGAACTTTTCATAGAGCCAGTTCGCTTCCTTGGCAACGGTCAGCATATTCTCAATATAGGCAATTCTATCGTCATACTGCTGCTGCACGCTCTTTTTGTCACGTTTCCCGGCGGCTTCCACTTCAGCTTTTGCCGTCTTGCGGAGCGCGGAGAGCTTTTCCTTCAGCGCAGAAACGATATCGGCAAAGGAATCCTGATATACAGCCTCTTTCAAATCGTCATTTTCAGCGGCCTCGGCTTCATCGTGCAGATAGTGGTGGTATTCCTGCAGCAGAGCCGTATACTTGTCGGTCTCACCGCGATAAAGCCATACGATGGCGTTCAGGTTTTTAAGCTGCCATTCGCTCCATTCGTTGAGTGTGCGGTCCACCACGGTATAGTAATTCCGGGCGTCGATGAAAAGCACCTTATCTCGGATTGCCTCCCACTTGGCCTTATCAAAAAACCACAGGGAGCAAGGCAGCGATTTTGTATAGAAGAAGTTGTTACCGACGGAAATCATCACGTCAACGTGTCCGGTCTTGATGAGCTTTTCACGTATATCCTTATCCTTGCCCTGACTGTCCGTCGCGGAGGATGCCATAACGAAACCGGCACGGCCATGCTCGTTCAAATAGGAGTAGAAATAAGAAATCCAGAGGTAGTTGGCGTTGCCGACCTCTTTGTTTTTGTTTACGCTCGGCAAACCGAACGGAAGCCGCCCGGCGTTTTCGCAGGATTCGGCCTTGACCTTATCCACGTTGAACGGCGGATTTGCCATGATGTAATCACAGCAGCCGTTCAGATTATGCGCGTCATGATAGAAGGTGTTGGCTTCGTCTCCGGATTTTATAACGCCGGTCAGCCCGTGTACCGCCATGTTCATCAAGCAGAGCTGTGCGTTGTATTCCACCTTCTCCTGTCCGTAGAAGGTCATAGTACTGTTGGCGTTCATACCGGCGGCATTCACGAAATCACCGCTCTGTACGAACATACCGCCGCTGCCGCACGCACAATCGAGAAGAACACCCTGTTTCGGCTCAATGATATTTACGATCATTTTTACAAGGGATTTCGGCGTGAAGAACACACCGTCATCAGATGCGATGTTCTTAGCGAATTTATTGAGGAAGTATTCATAGATGCGTCCAATGATATCGCCGCCGACATCGTCAAGAGCGCTGTTGTTGAAGATTCGAAGCAGCTCCGCCAACAGCTCGTCAGAGAAATCGGTATAGCTTTTCGGTAAAACACCCGTGAGCTGTTCGCTCTGGTCCTCAATCAACTGCATGGCGTTGTTGACCACTTCACCGAGGCTGTTCATCGGATGGCCATCTTTATTGACAAGCCCTGCCGCCGCGATATTCTCCGGCATATTGACGAGGTAATCGTACTGCGCCTCTTTCGGCAGGAACAATGCGCTCTTTGCGGAAAAGTCGCTGGCCTCTACAGGCATTACGCGTCCGCCGCGAGAGGGACGGTCCTTCAATATTTCGGCTTCGACTTTCTTAAAACGGCTGTACGCATAGCGCAGGAAGATCAGACCCAACACGGGCATACAGTATTGATTCGAGGTCAGCTTTGACCCGGCGCGAAGGAGATCGGCGGATTCCCACAGCTCCGCCTCCAGTTTCCGTATGTTAATCATGATCTTCTTCCTCCTTCGGCTGATTGGGTATAAATTCTAACATATCGTTAGGCGTGCAGTTCATCGCAGAGCAAATGCTCTCTACCTTATCCAAAGCGATGTACTGACCGTTTTTGATTTTTGTAATTATGTTTGCGGATATGCTGGCACGGCGCATCAGCTCTGCATTGGAAATATCGCGTTCAATCATCATGTGCATCAGGGGTTTATAACTAACGGCCATATCATCAGCCTCCTTATTAGAACTTAGACAATTTATTATATCACACATCTGTGAAAAAATCAATGAATATATTTTAAACTTTGGATCTCCGGGAATTTCTCGGAGGTTTTTTCATTTTATTTCGTTCAAAACAGCCTGAATTGTCCAGTGGGTACTGGGGAGAAAAAGTTTCAGAACTTTTTGGCCAAACAATCCGTTTCCCTCCAGTGGGTAGTGGGAGAAAAAGTTTCCGAAAAAGCGGACCACTTCACCGTATTCTGTCAAGGGAGTACTGAACGAAGAATTTTTCAAAATCGTTCGTTCAAAACCGGCAAAACCCTCCAGTGGGTATTGGAGAGAGAAAATTTACGGAAACCGTCAGTTTTGCCCCTCCGCCGAGGCTACCAGTTGAGGGAAGGAAATTTTCTTCAAAAATCTTTGGTCAAAACGGCCTCTCATGACCGGCGGGAAGTGAGAAGAGATTTTTTCCTCCAAAATTGGACCACTTGGACGGTTTTCCTCCAGTGGGTATTGAGGACGGGATGAAGCCCTCCGGAAAGGATGATTACAGATACGTACGAAAAGCTGCCACAGGAATTAAAGGAACGAGGTGCCTTCTGCCTCTGGAAATATGAGGAGCGTGACGAGAGCAGGACCAAGGTGCCGTATCAGACGAACGGCCTCCGTGCGGATTCTGCGAATAAGGGCACCTTTACGGATTATGCCATCGCCGTCAGGCACCGTGCCGGATATGACGGTCTCGGAATCGGCGTCTTCGGGGACATCTGCGCCATCGACATCGACAGCTGTGTCGAGAATGGCGTGCTGTCGGATATGGCCGAGGATATCATCGCCCGGATGAATACCTATACGGAATACAGCCCATCCGGGACCGGCGTGCGGATTCTGTTCAGAACCTCGCTCCCGGCCTATGACAAGGACCGCTATTACATCAATAACCGCCGGATCAAGCTGGAGGTCTATGTGGCCGGGTACACGAGCCACTTCGTTACCGTCACCGGCAATGCCATCAGCGGCACCGGCATCGAGGAGCGGACGGACGCTTTGACCGAGGTGCTTGAGAAATATATGCGGAAGTCCGAAAAGCCGGTATCCCGTGTGACCGCTCCGGGCAGCTACCTCTCCGATACCTCCGTCCTCCAGAAAGCATTCAATTACAAAAACGGCCAATCCTTCAAAGCCATGTGGAACGGAACGATCCCGGAAGGTATGTCACACAGTGAGGTCGATCTTTCCGTCTGCTGCCGACTGGCATTCTTCTGCGGCGGCGATATCGAGCAGATGGACAGGCTGTTCCGTCAATCAGCCATGATGCGGGATAAGTGGAACCGGGACGATTACCGCATAGCCACACTTACCAAGGCTGTGGCGATGTGTACGGAATTCTACAAACCCGTGGGCAGGTCCTCGGCAGCGGATGATTTCAGCGATCTCCAGCAGATCGTGGCCTCACTCCATCCGGCGGAGAATGACCGCTATCCGTGGAACGACATCGGCAACGGCAGATTGTTCGCTGACGTGTTCAAGGCCATCGCTCGTTTCGTCCCGGAGCGAAAGCAGTGGCACATCTATGACGGCACACGCTGGGTCTCCGACACCGGCTCTCTGAAGGCGATGGAGCTGTGTAAGGCTCTGGCCGATGCGCTCATGAGGTATGCGCTGGATATCCACGATGAGCATAAGCGCAAAAGCTACATCGATTTCTGCCGGAAATGGCAGAGCCGCCATATGCGAATCACGATCCTCTCCGATGCCCAGAGCGTATATCCGATCTCCATGCAGGAGTTCGACAGCGACCGTTTCCTGTTCAACTGCGCCAACGGTACGCTGGACCTCCGCACGATGGAGTTCCGGGGCCACAGTGCCGAGGACCGGCTTACGAAAATCACGCCTACGGAATATGACCCTCATGCGTGGAGCGACCGATACAACCGCTTTATCAGCGAAATCATGAGCGGCGATACGGAAAAGGCCAAGTTCCTGCAAAAGGCCCTCGGCTACTCCGTCAGCGGCGATACCCGTTTCGAGTGTATGTTCTTCCTCTACGGCGAGACTACCCGTAACGGCAAAGGGACGCTGATGGAAAGCATCCTTCGGGTCATGGGCGATTACGGCAGAGCCGTCAGGCCGGAGACGATTGCGCTCAAGCACAGCGTGAACAGCCAGAATCCCAGCGAGGACATCGCCCGTCTTGCCGGTATCCGCCTTGCCAATATCTCGGAGCCGAGCCGTGGCCTTCTGCTGAATGCCGCTCAGGTCAAGAGCATGACCGGCAACGATACGCTCAACGCCCGTTTCCTGCATGAGAACAGCTTCGATTTCCAGCCGCAGTTCAAGCTCTACGTCAACACCAACTATCTGCCGGTCATCACGGATACCACACTTTTCACCAGTGGCCGTGTACTGATCATCCCCTTCGACAAGCATTTTGAGGAATGGGAACAGGACAAGGGCTTGAAAGCAGAGTTCGGAAAGCCGGAGGTGCAAAGCGCAATTCTGAACTGGATGCTGGAGGGATACCGGCTCCTGCAGGCCGAAGGTTTTACGCCTCCGCAATCGGTCATTGACGCCACCAACGCCTACTACCATGACAGCGACAAGATCGCTCAGTTTGCGGAGGACTGCCTCGTGGCCGATGCCGGGGCCGAGACAAAGACCTCCGAGCTGTATGACGCTTACCGCACATGGTGCGCCGGGAACGGCTGCTACGTGGAGAACAACAAGAACTTCATTGCCGAGCTGCGGAAGTTCGATGCCGGGAAGGTCATACGCAAGCGTCCCAGATCCGGTGGAGAGAAAACCACAGTGCTCATGGGCTATGCGCTCCGTGAGGCCGTGGAATTCTTGAAATAAGACTCTGGGGCACATGGGGCAGCTGACTTTGGTTTTTTCTATAGAAAAACGTTCTTACGAAATAACCATAATTGCTTGCCCCATCTGCCCCAAACGAAAGGTGGTGGTCAAATGCGGTATATCCGTTCTCCCTGTGACCGGTAGGGCTGTCAGAATCTCTGTGACCTTTCAAGCCGGACAGCGGCGTGGGGTCTCGTGCGTAAAAACGCGAAATCAAAGGGGTAATTAACCCCCGGCTCATTTTTTCAAAAAACAAGGAGGAAACGACAATGTTTCACAAGCTGATTTATCAGAAAAAGGCGGCTTTCACAGATGCTGATGCGAGAGATTTCTCCACCAAGGATTACACCTGCGTAAAGCTGCTTCTCACCAAACGGGGACGCCCTGTGGCCATCCTCGAAAGCAACGATACGAAGAACTGGCACTGGAGGGTCCAGTACAGTTTTTCCACTCTGATCTTCAAATCCTATGCCGAAGCCATGCAGTTCTGCCGTGAGCGTTTCTTTGACCTGAACGGCACACCGCTGAACGGAGGCCGGGTATGAGAATCACGGATGAAAACGGTCTTCCGGAGACCAGATATTTCCCGGTCATCGCCATTGACGATTCCGGCCATCAGAAGGTAGCCCTGTTCCCGGCGATGTCGGCGGATCAGTTCAAAAGCTCCGGCAAGCCCTACCTTGAGGAAATCATGCCTCACATCTACCATCTGCACGGCCATACGAAATCGGACGAAATTGCCTGTCCGTGCTGTGGCAAACAGATGGAACACTACTACACACCCGATAATGCGGCCATGTATCTTTGCCGCTACTGTCTGTAAGGAGGACAAAATCATGAATCATCACATCAACAACAAGTACGTAGCTACCGGTATCAGCAGCTACAGCGATAGCTTCTGGAAGGCCATGCGTGGCAGCGACAAAGCCTACGGTGACCTCATTGACGGCAAGCACAGCCTCACCAACACCTATCTGCTCCCAGAGAGTACCGCCGCCAAGTATTCTGCGGCCCTGAAGGAGTATGACCTCTTCCGCAGGATCGGCACTGTCATGACCGCAACCAAGAGTGACAGCAAGATCTGGCTCTCCGACACCGATGAATTCCCGGCGTGGGTATCTGAACACGGCACCATCCCCACCACCGCAGAGAGCTTCCCGAAGAAGGATGTGGCCGCTCACAAGCTGGCTATCATCACCGCCATCGAGACCGATTTCATCAGCGACCTCGGCTTCGATCTGGAAAGATACCTTGTGGTCCAGTTCGCCAAGCGTTTCGGCAAGGCTGAGGAGGCCGCCTTCATCAACGGCACCGGCGTCAATATGCCGAGAGGCATTCTGCACGATACCGAAGGTGCCGAGATCGGCGTGGAGGCGGCCGGGGACATCAGCTTTGACGATGTTCTGGCGTTGTACTTCTCCGTCTTCAAGCCCTACCGTGCAAACGGCGCATGGCTCATGAATGACGAGACGGCTCTGAAGCTGAAAACGCTCAAGGACCAGAACGGCCAGTATCTCTGGAATCAGAACAGCGATACCATCCTCGGTAAGCCCGTCCACATTTCCGAGTATATGCCTTCGGAAGGCAAGCCCATCGCCTTCGGTGATTTCTCCTACTACACCATCGTTGACCGTATGCCGCTCACTGTACGCACCCTCTTCGAGAAGTTCGCACTTGAGCAGAAGATCGGCTATGTCGGTGTCGAGCATCTGGATGGATTCCTGCTCCGTCCGGAGGCCGTAAAGGTCATGAAGGTGACGTCCTGATGGATAGCGCAATCGCCACCTACAACGGCAAACCCTGCCGCAGCACTGAAATGACCATCGGCAACACGCTTTTTACGGTCATATCGGTGCAGGGCGATGCGGCAAAAGAAACGGCCTACGATAAGGTTAAAAAGCTGATAATGGACAACGTGGAAACGGCGCAGAAAAGTTATCAGCCTGTACACAACAATATCGCCTAAATGACTTGATAATCCCGCGATAGAGAGCGAATATGTACTACCGCTTGAAGACGGTCGGAAAGGAGGATTTTTATGAATATGACAACTTCATATAGACCGTCTTCTATCGCAGGAGACAAGATTACAGCCCTGTACTGCAGGCTGTCCCAAGAGGATGACCTTCACGGGGAGAGTAACTCCATTGTGAATCAAAAGGCCATTCTCAAAAAGTACGCTGATGACCAGAATTTCCCTAATACGATGTATTTCGTGGACGATGGCTACAGTGGGACCAATTTCAACAGACCGGATTGGCAGCGGCTCATCGGCATGATCAACGAGGACAAAATAGGCATCATCATCGTCAAGGATATGAGCCGCCTCGGAAGGGACTACCTTCAGGTCGGTATGTACACGGAGATGCTTTTCCCGGCCCACGATATCCGCTTCATCGCCATCAACAACGGCGTGGACAGTATCAACGGCACGGAAAACGACATGACGCCCTTCATCAATATTTTCAACGAGTTCTACGCCAAGGATACCAGCCGGAAAATCAAGGCTGTGTTTAAGGCGAAGGGCAATGCCGGAAAGCCGCTCTGCACCAATCCGCCTTACGGCTACCTGAAGGACCCGGAGGATAAAAACCACTGGATCGTGGACGAGGAGGCCGCACAGGTGGTCAGGAAGATATTCCGCTTGTGCATCGCCGGTTACGGGCCCTCCCAGATTGCCTCCATTTTGGAGAAGCGGCAGATCGAGATACCGATCTACCACGCAAAGCGGCTCGGCATCACGCTCCCGGCCCGGTCAGACGGTCACAGCCCTTACGGATGGGATGATACGACGATCACCCGGATTTTCACGAGGCAGGAATACCTCGGCCATACGGTCAATTTCAAAACTCGCACAAAATCGTTCCGGGACAAGAAAAAACTGACGAACGATCCCTCCGAGTGGGTAATCTTCGAGAATACGCATGAGGCCATCATCGATCAGGAGAGCTTCGATATCGTCCAGCGCATCCGTGAAGGCAGACGGCGTGTTACACCGATGGGCGAGATGCCGATCCTGTCCGGTATGCTGTTCTGCGCCGATTGCGGCTCAAAGCTATATCAGGTCCGCCACCGGGGCTGGACGCACGAGCAGGAGATTTTCGTCTGCGCCAAGTATCGCAAGCACAAAGGAATGTGTACTCCGCACCAGATTCACAATGTTCAGGTGGAGGAAATTCTGCTCCGGGAACTGCGGCTCATCACCGCATACGCTCGTGAGCATGAGGAGGATTTCATACAGATGGTCACACGGCACAGCGAAAAAGAACTGACCCGGCAGCTCCGTGACAGCACCCGTGAGCTTGCACAGGCAGAGGAGCGCATTGGCAAACTGGACGGCATCATTCAGCGTCTCTATGAGGACAATGTGGAGGGCAAGATCAGCGATGAGCGTTTTGCCAAGCTGTCCGCCTCCTATGAGGCCGAGCAGAATCAGCTGGAAAGCCGTAAAGCCGAGCTTACTGAGTTCATTGCCGCCTCAAAGGAACAGCGGCTGAATGTAGACTCCTTCCTCGGAATGGTGCGCAAGTACACGGACATCACGGAACTGACCGCTGAAATCATCCGGTCCTTCGTGGAAAGGATTGAGGTCCTCAAGCCAGAAAAGGTCCCCGGCACACGCACGAAAAAGCAAACAATAGTCATCTACTGGAATTTCATCGGGGCCGTTGAAATCCCCGTTGAAGCGCAAGAAAAGACGGCATAGCCTACATTGCTGTAAACTATGCCGTCTTCTTTTTAGAGATTTACATTATCCCTAAGCCGCACGGACAAACGGGCGGTCTCTTCTTACATCGGTATCTTTTAATTTCTTTTTTGGGCGACTTTATATCTTGTCAGTGCGACAATAAGCGATATCAGAGATAACGTATCATTTGTCATACCTGCCCAAGACCGGTTTATCAGGTTGAATGTCACCCAGCAAAGGCAGACGGGTATAGTCATAATCCTTAAAATCTGCGGATTCTTTTGCCAGCCGCCGATTGTAGCAAATATTGAAGCAATAAACGGCAATATTCCCCAAACTCCCTGCCATGTGACAATAGTGAGCACAAGTGAAACTGCAATAAAAACAATCGGAACAGCCTTTGAATGAACCCATTTTTTGTTGAGGCTGCAAACATAGCTTCTTACAACATTCAAAAAATTCATTGCCACGGGGGTAAAAAGCCACATACTTGTGTAGTGCAGGCACCAAAGGGCGGAGCATAGCGTCATCAGCACCATTATTGTTCGGTGCTTCTTAAATTGATACATTATTATTCCGACCGCCATCGCGGAAAATCCGAATATTTGAGTAAGGTACGAATGTGTTTCAAAAAAATCCTGCATATAAATCTCCGCTTTGCCTACAAAATCAACGTGATTATTTTACTGCAAGGTGTTTTACCTGTCAATTATATTTGTCGCAAAATTCTTTTGCAATATTTAATAAATACGGGTCTAAAAAAGAAAGTGCGGATTTTTTCATTTCTTCGTCTATTCCGTAGTATGCCTCGGCAACCGAGCCGGTTATTGCGGCGATTGTGTCGCTGTCGCCGCCGATTGAAATTGCGTTTCTTATCGCGTCCTCAAAATCTGTTGACTCAAAAAAAGCCTGCAATGCCTGCGGAACGGATTTTTGGCAGATTTCATAAAAGCCGTAGCTGTCACGAATTTTGTCGAGCGTAAAATCTATTGTATAAAATCTTTTTATATACTCCTTGATTTCTGCCATGCTGCGCGTTGTTCTCGCAATATAAATTGCACCTGCAACCGCTGCCGCACCTTTTATGCCCTCGGGGTGGTTGTGCGTCACTTCTGCGCTTGCCGCCGCCAAGGCTTCACATTCTTTGAGTGAATTTGCATACCAAGCGACGGGCGAAACCCTCATTGCAGAGCCGTTGCCGCAGCTGTTATACGGTTCTGTGAGCTTTTTTTCAATCCACACTGCGAAATTGCCGCCGTAGCCGCAGTGTGGATATTTGCCGCCCACCTCATGCATTGCGGCAATAAGCTCTTTTTTAAACTTTTTGATGTCTGTGATTTCTTCAAATTTCATCAATGCTTTTGCAACCGCCAGCGTCATAACCGTGTCGTCCGTAAACGTGCATTTGCTCTCAAACATATTAAATTTTTTGGACTTAATGTTGTTAAACTCAAATCTTGAACCTACAACGTCTCCTAAAATTGCACCTATCATATAAATTCCTCCGAAAAATTTTGATAAATACATTATACAAATAATCACACTGTTTGAGTCGCTTGTCAAGAGACATTTTATAAGGCAAAATCGGCTCCCGCTTTAATTGCGAGAACCGATTGCTTATATTTTTTAACCTTTGGCGTTTTCTTCCGAAGACAGAAGCGCGTCTGCCTTTTGCGCCGTGTCGGTGAAGCTGTTATTTTTCCACCATGCCCATACAGAGCTTGCCGCCGTCAAAAAATACGAGGCGTAATGTGTGAGCGAGTCGATGTCTGTCTCTTTGTCGGTCACTCCGAATATTACAAGTGCTTGGTTGACAAGAGCAATCAAAAGTACAGCCGTGCGAATCCACGTTGCCTTGTCAACACTTTTAAGGTTTATCTTTTTCATCGTTTTCCCTCCTTAGTTCATCAATTCTGTGATGTGCGGATTTTACCGAGTTCTCGACCTTTACCATTCTTTCAACAAGATTGTTGTGCTTTTCCACCTTTTTTTCGAGCTGCGATATTCTGTAAATCGTCAGCCTGCCGGAGGCAATGATTCCGCCGAGCGTGCCGAGCAGTGTGCCTAAAAAGGATATTAAAGATACAGTGATTTCAGTGTTCATATTCTTGTGCAGTATTTAAGGCAGATCCAGCCCGACGGCGTTTTGCCCCAGTATTCGTTTGATACTTTTGAAACAGTGCAGACAACGCCGTTTACATAGCCGTTGCAGGCAGAGCCGCCGTTAAGCTTTTTGATTTGTGCGCGTGCATTGGCTGTGAACTGCGAAAATGTTTTGACGCCGTAAGTCGTTCCCGCTCCGCTTCTGACATTCAGAACCGCCGCGTCAACTTTATAAGTGCCGGGTCTGAAAATCGTGGGCGCAACATAATTTTTTGAAAAAATCTCGGGGTCTTCATATTTTTCTGTTTTAAGGTCTTTAACGCCGAGGTGAAGATGCACGCCTGTTGCTTTGCCCGTCTTCCCCGTTTTGCCGAGCAGCGTGCCTTTGACTACGGATTGCCCCTTTTTAACGCATATTTCGCTCAAATGATAATGCAAAAGCTTTTTGCCCGTGCGAGGGTATGAGACCCAAATATATTTCGCGCCGTCGCTTGCGGTGCCGCAGGATAAAACCGTTCCGTCTTCTATTGCGTATTGCGGCAGCTTCTTTCCGTTTGTGCCGTAATCGGTGCCGTAGTGGAATGTTGAAGTGACCCCGGCAGATGTGCCGAAAGACCTTCTCTTGCCGTAAGGCGAGGTAACGTAGTTGTATTTGTCTTTAAAAATCAAGTTGCTTATAGTGCTCATTTTTTTATCTCCTTTCTTTTAAAAATCAGCCGATAGGGTATTTTATCGTAAACACCGGCGTTGTGCTTTCGTCACCGAAATCGGAGGCAAGCCCGTTCGGAGTCAAGACCTCGGCACTTGTCACCGCGCCGCACGGCACGGCGCACAGGGTATAAGAGAAGCCGATAATCTGCGCGCTGCCCTCGGTGCATGACGCGGCTATAAACGAGCCGAGTTTTTGCGGAAAGCTGTCGCCGTCAAAATTTTTGCAGCTACCCGTGCAGTGAATAACGCTGTTTAGCGGTATGACGCTGACCCCCGATAAAATCGGAACCGAAATGTCAAATTCATTTGAATTTTGCCTTGCGGAAAGGTCTGCGCCGTCTGCATTTTGCTGATATAAAACAGGTCTTATTGTGACGGACGCGCCGCTCTCGGATTTTAAAATTACATAACCGTTCATGGTGACGTTATAGGGTGAGTCGGGCTCAAGAGAAAATGAAGAAATATATGCGGGCGAAACATTTTCAGTGAGCGATATAACATCGGTCTCGCTTTTTCCACGCCAATAAATGTGCTTTGTAAAAGGCTCGGGTTTTACTTCGCCCTTTGCCTTGCACTTTTTTGCAAAAGTCAAAAACAGATTGCCGATAAATTCGCTGTATTTCATTACGGCTTTCAAAGTGAGGTCGTCTTTCCATACAACCGAGCATGAGCTCGCTTCATAATTTTGCGCCGCAAAATTTGCAAAGCACGGCGAACTGTCCGGTGTTAAAACCGTAGAATTTTTTTCGCCGCCGTCACTGTGGATGCAGTCGAATTTTCCGGCGGTTTTTAAAAGCAATTCTTCATCGGAGTTTTTATGCGGAGCATAAAAAATATTTTTTTCTGCCGAAATATTTTTTGATATAAAATCGCATACAGCGATAATATTTTCACCCGATACATTCTCGAGTGCCTGCATAACTGCAAGGGTTTCTTTTTCGCTCGCACTTGCGGTTCCCTTGTTTTCGTTGCTGCAAATATCCCATTTGAACGGAAAGTTGCAGGCAATGTTTACGTTATTTTTATTAAGCCCGTTTTCGTTTTCGTAAGCCGTGGGTGCGGCGGCGGGCAAAACAATGAATTTGACTTTGTTATAAAGAAAATTCAAATTTTTATCTTCCGAATTTCTTTTGCACAAAGCGCCGAAAAATCCGCCGAGTGCCGCCGAGGTCATATATGTGCCGCGGGTGTGGTTGGCGGTTACAAATATTGTTCTGTCAAAATCCCTGCCCGTGAATGTGAACACGGGAATATTTTTGCCGTAAGAATCTTCTCCGGCAGAGGTTTCTTTTACATAGTCGGGATATTTCTGTGCGAGAAGCGAAAATTGGGCGGTGAGATAGTTCTCGTCAGCGGCTTTGAGCGCATCATAATCGAGCGAGCCAATGTCATTTTCTTTTGCGGTGTACATATCGTCTGCCCAGTCTGAAATTTCTTCTTCAAAAGTCATCTCTTCACTTGAGTCTAATTCGCCGCCGTCCGAATTTTCAAAGGAAGTTATCTGCACCGATTCGTTTGCACCCACTGTTATTTTATGCACGGCAATATTTGTGGATATAACAGTGCCGTCTTCACTAATGCCGACAGCACCGATTTTAAGAAGTCCGCTTTTTTGCAGGCACTCTTTAGGAACGGTGCAAACTCCGCCGACGATTGCCGCCGTGTATTCGCCGTTCGGCACACCGCAAATAAACACTGCGGTTTTAGAAAAATTGTCCCACTGTGAGTCAAAGGTAAATTTGCATTTGTCAAAATTCACGCTGCCGCTTGTAATATCCGGAAGCTTGGCGGCGGTTATTTTGTTGCCGATTACGTTAAATTCAAGCTGGTTCAAGCCAAGATTTCTCCTTTCTGTAATAATTCTGAAGCTTGTAGGCGGTTGTTAAAAGGTCCCTTTTCTGAGCATAAAACACAAGCCTTTTTTGCTTTAGCATATAGCTTTTTCTGAAGTCCTTTTTCTCGGCGGCAATTTTTATTTCTGCCGTGCATTTTTTAATAAGGCAGTCCATATCCGCCGCCGCCTTAAAATAATCCGTGCTAAGTTCGGTTATTGATTTGTCCATGTTATTTCCCCGTTCCCTTTCGATATTTTTATAATTATTTCTGCGCCCGTTAAGCGGCTGTATTTTTCTATTTCGCTTACGGTGGGCGATCGTTTTCCCTGTTCCGTGTCAGAAAGCTTTTTTTCGCTTATGTTTAAAAACTTTGCACACTGTTCGGCCTCTATTGCGTGCGACAAACGCAGGTCTTTGAGCAAAACCGCTATATTCCCCTTGTCCCTTTTTTGAGCCTTTAAAACATCTAAGGCTTCGTCCAAATAAAGCGGAGACATCTCACTTGTTTCAAGGTCTTTGAAATACATCACAAGCACCTCTAAATAATCCTTTAAAATCTCTTTTGCTTTTGTTTTGGCAGCGTATATGCAGCGCACGCTCATCCCCAAACGCGTTGCCGCTTCTGCCGCGCTTATATCTTCAAGGCAGCAAAGGCGTATAACTTCTGCCTGCATATGCGTCAGGCGGTTTTTTATAAGATAATCGACCAAATATGCCATGGTGACCGTCCTTTTTCTGCACACAAGCTTGTCTATTGATTCGAGCGCCTCTTCGGTGCTGAATCCGTGGCGGCGTATGCAGTTGAGAGCAAATCTTGCCTCCTCCAAAGATATAAGCTCGTCTGTTATGCTGTTCATTTATGCACCTCCTTTGGCAGACCGCCGATTAAATGATAAACACAAATATTTTGTTTGTCGGCGGCTGCTTGAATAGCACAGCTATTATTATAGGAACATATGTTCGATTTGTCAAGCGTAAATATTAGAAAAACTATTTTTTTATAAAATCTCTTGACAAATTTAATAGAATAGCTCATAATATACGCAGCGAAATATTGGGATGTGCTTATATGAACATTATAAAAGAATTAAGACTTTCAAAAAATCTTACCCAGGCAGATTTGGCTGAGCTATGCTCCGTGCACCAAACCGCAGTCAGCCAGTGGGAGAAGGGGAGAACCGCACCCGATACCGAGAGCCTTAAAAAGCTTTCTGAAATATTCGGCGTTTCGGTCGATAAACTCATAGGTGCGCCGGAGAAGAAAAAGGGGGTAAAAATCCCCGTGCTCGGATATGTGCGCGCAGGCATACCTGTTGAAGCTGTGGAGGAAATACTCGATTATGAAGAAATTTCACCCGAGACTGCGGCAACAGGCGAGTTCTTTGCTCTTAAAATAAAAGGCGACAGCATGGAGCCGAGAATTTGCGAGGGAGACGTTGTTATTGTAAGAAAACAAAACGATGTTGACAGCGGCGACATAGCGGTTGTTCTCGTCAACTCAATGGACGCAACCGTTAAAAAAGTAATAAAAAAAGATACAAGTCTTTCGCTTGTACCTTTTAACACAAATTATGATGTTATGATTTTTACTCCCGAAGAAATCACAAAAATTCCCGTAACAATAATCGGCAGAGTGGTTGAATTAAGGGGCAAGTTTTGATTATATTATGCTCGCTTCTCCCGATGATATATTTTCTGTTGTTCCGTCCGCATATCGCACAATGAGCGCGGCGCAATCGTCTATACCCTCGGCAAAAGCCTCTTTAGGTTCTTTGCCGGGGGATATTATTTTTATGTTTTTGCCGACGGTTACGCACCTTTTGCGGTAGTAATCAAGAAATTCTCTGCTGTCGGCATTTTCAAACTCCTGCGATAAATAAAAAAGCAGATTTTGTGTAAGCTCGTCTTTTAAAGAGGTGTCGGCGGCAATGCTGCCGGCTCTTGATTTTATATCGTCGGGAAAATTTTGCGTTGAAACATTTATGCCGATGCCGACTATTGCAAACATAAGCCTGCTTTCGCAAAATTCGCCCTCGGTCAATATTCCGCACACTTTTTTGTTATCGAGCAAAATGTCGTTTACCCATTTGACTTGAGGTTCTTTTTTTGTCGTCCGAGAAATTGCCTTCATAACCGCGACTGCGGCGGCGGTTGTTAAAAGCGTAGGCTCGGTTCTCTTAATAAAACAGAGAGATAAATCCCGGTGTCCTCGGGCGAATAAAAGCTTCTGCCCATTCTTCCCTTGCCTGCGGTCTGCTTGTTTGCGATTATCACCGTGCCGCTTTTTGCGCCGGAGTGCGCCATCTCTTTTAAAAGCGTGTTGGTAGACGTGACGACGTCCTTTTTTATAACATCAAATTTCATTTTATCCTCTTGCGTAAAGTCTGTTGATTTTTTTGAAATATTCTTTGTCTGCGTTGTCTATGGTATCTTTGGTGGTTCTGAAACGCCAGTTAAGCTCTGCAACGCCGGGAATATTCATTCTCGCGTCTCTGCCGAAGCCGCACATATCCTGAAAGGATATTATCGCCGTGTCGGCAACCGAAGACCAAATTGTTTCTGTTATTCTTCGGCACGCGGGCGCAGAGTATCCGCCCACGCCCCAGTCGTCGCCTCTGAAGCCGCAGTAGTCAAGCGTTCTGCGGCGTTCCTGCTCATTTAATTCATAAAGCCAGCCCAAAAGCGTGTTGTTGTCGTGTGTGCCGGGGTATACCACAAGATTTCTTTTATAGTTGTGCGGCAAATGCTCGCTCTCGGCATTGCCCTGAAAAGCAAACTGTATCACACGAATACCGGGGAAGCCGCTCTCTTTTAAAAGATGTGCGACGTCGTCGCTGTAATAGCCGAGATCTTCTGCGATTATATCGGGGTTCGGATATTCTTTTTTAAACGCTTTTATCAGCTTCATGCCGGGACCCTTTTTCCACTGCCCGTTTTTGGCGGTTTTGCTGCCGAACGGCACAGCCCAGTAAGATTCAAGCCCTCTGAAGTGGTCTATTCTCACTTTGTCATACATAGAGAGCTCTTCGCCGAGCCGCTGAACCCACCAGCGATAGTTTTCTTTTTCGAGCCTTTCCCAGTCATAAAGAGGATTGCCCCAAAGCTGACCGTCAGCCGAGAAATAATCGGGAGGTACACCTGCAACCTCCTCGGGGCAAAGACTTTTTTTGTTTATTTTGAAAAGCTCGGTGTTGCTCCAAACGTCCGCGCTGTCCATAGATACATATATCGGCATATCGCCCAGAATTTTTATTCCGTTCTCGTTTGCGTATTTTTTGAGCGAGTGCCACTGCTTAAAAAATTCATACTGAACAAAGAGCCAAAATGTCATCTCATCTTTGTATTTATCTTTGTCTTTTATGCAAGCAGTGTAATTTTTATTTTTCTCCTGCCAGTCCCACCACTGTGCTTCGCCGTTTTTTTGCTTAACGGCTTTAAACAGCGCGTAGTCCTCCGCCCAAAAATGCTCGCGGCAAAAAAACTCGGCAAATTCTTTTGCTTTTTCGCCTGCGTTTTTGAAAGCTGTTCTGAGCATATTCATTTTCTCTTTTCTCGCAAACTCATAGTCGGCTGTGTAGGGCGTAGAGGAATATACGCATTTTCTGACATCGGCTTCAGAGAGCAGGCCGTCTTCTTTCAGCTCTCTCGGGTCAATAAACATCGGCTCACCCGCAAATGCGCTTTCGCTTTTATAGGGCGAATTCATCTCGTCAACGGGGTGAAAAGGCAAAACCTGCCATATGCCGAAGCGGCATTCTTTTAAAAAATCAACAAATTCGCGCGCCTCTATGCCGAAGCCGCCGACGCCGAACGGACCGGGGAGAGAAGTTATGTGCATCAGCACGCCGGAACAGCGATTTTTCATATATCCACAGCCTTTCAGAAGAGTAAAATAAGCTTTAGTTAAAATTATATTCAAGGCACATTGATGTGTCAACAAAATCATTTCAAAAAAATGCAAAAAATGTATTTACTTAAAGAGTGCGTGTGTGGTAGTATATACAAAGTAATGCCCGGAGGTGGAAGCATGAAATATGAGAACAATTGGGAGTCTTTGAACTCAAGACCCGTACCGCAGTGGTTTGCCGATGCAAAGTTCGGTATATTCATCCACTGGGGTCTTTATTCGGTGCCTGCATTTGCACCCAAGGGTCAGTATGCAGAGTGGTATTGGTGGGCGCTGACCTGCCCCAATCCAAACGATATACAAAAGCAGTTCCGTGAGTTTCACAAAAAAACTTACGGTGAAAATTTCAGATATGAAGACTTTGTTTCGATGTTTAACGCAGAGGCTTTTGACGCCGGCGAATGGGCGGAGCTTTTCTCGCGCTCCGGCGCAAAATACATAAATCTCGTCTCAAAACACCATGACGGATTTTGTATGTATAAAAGCGATTATACACCGTGCTGGAACAGCGTTGACGTAGGTCCTCACAGAGATTTTTGCCGCGAGCTCAAAGACGCTTTGAGCAAGACGGACGTTAAGTTCGGCGTTTATCATTCGGTTTATGAGTGGTATCACCCGCTCTATCTCAAAGACCCGGAGGAATATGCCGTTAAGCATTTGATACCCATGCTCAAAGAGATAGTCGAAAAATATCAGCCTTACACGCTTTTTACCGACGGTGAGTGGGAGCACGAAAGCTCCGTATGGCACAGCACGGAATTTTTACAGTGGCTTTATAACGAATCCTCTGTTAAAGACACAATAGTGCCCAATGACCGTTGGGGCAAAGAGACAAGGGGTAGGCTCGGCGGCAACTTCACAACAGAGTATGGCTACATAGGCGGCGAAAGCTCGCCCGGCGGCATACTTGCGATGGATTCTTATGAAAGACCCAACGAAGAGTGCCGAGGCATAGGCGGCTCATTTGGCTGGAACCGCTTTGAAAAGCCCGAGGATTATCTCTCTTCAAAAGAGCTTATACATATGCTCATTGACCTTGTCAGCCGCGGCAGTAATTTCCTTTTAAATATAGGACCGACTGCGGACGGCAGAATCCCCGTTATCATGCAGCAAAAGCTGCTTGACATAGGCGATTGGCTCAAGGTCAACGGCGAGGGAATTTATTCGAGCGTTAAATACTCAAACAGCTCCGACGAAAACATAAGATATACGCGCAAAGGCTCCGATGTATATGCGTTCCTTTTAAAATTCCCGTTCGGCGAAGCTGTGCTTAACGAGGTTTGCTATAACCCCGATATAAAGGCAGAATTTTTGGGCGGCGATGTGAATGTCGCGGTGTCGGAGTGCGGCGGAAAAGTAAAACTCACATTCCCTCCGATAAACCCGGACGATTTAAAGTGCAAAGACGCATACTGCATTAAGCTTTCGGGTGCAGTTAAATAATATTTTATTATTGCCATAAATTTTAATTTTAGCAGAAAGAGGACAGGCAAAATGATTTTAGACAGAGAAATTTTAATTCCCGATCTCGGCACGGTCGGCCCCGACAGCGGATTTCATCTGCTCTCGCAGACCGAGGACGGCAGATTTGTTAAGGGCAAAAACGGCGTTGAAGAGATTGTTTCAACAGGCGATGAAAAGGTTGAATTTGTATCTTTCGGCGATAAAACGCTCGCTTGCGTAAAATCTGCAATAGCATACCCGGTTTATTACCCCGTTCAGCCCGTTAAGCTTGAGATGCCGGTTAAAGCGGTGCTTATGGATCTTGACGGCACAACGGTCAGAAGCGAAGAGTTTTGGATTTGGATAATTCAAATGAGCATTGCAAGCCTTTTGGGCAACCCCAAATTTGAGCTTGAGGATGCGGATATGCCCTTTGTTTCGGGTCACAGCGTATCGGAGCATTTGCAGTATTGCATTGATAAATATTGCCCCGGCGCTTCACTTGACAAGGCAAGAGATTTTTATTTTGAGCACACCCACAGAGAGATGGAAGAAATCATGGCAGGCAGAGGCAAAGAGGGCGCGTTTACTCCCACAGTCGGCGTAAAAGACTTCTTGCTTGAGCTTAAGGGCATGGGCGTCAAAATAGGTCTTGTTACCTCGGGCCTTTATGAAAAGGCTTGGCCGGAGATTCTTTCTGCATTCAAAACCCTCGGCATGGGCGACCCCAAAGATTTTTATGATGCAATTATTTCCGCAGGCTTTCCGCTTCGTAAGGGCTCTGTCGGCACATTGGGCGAGCTTTCGCCGAAGCCGCACCCGTGGCTTTATTCCGAGACTTCAATCGTAGGGCTCGGCGAGGCTTTTGCAGACAGAAACCATGTTCTCGGCATTGAAGACAGCGGCGCAGGCGTCTGCTCCGTCCGCCTTGCGGGCTACACCACAATAGGTATTGCCGGCGGCAATATAGAAGAGAGCGGCACAAAAGCGGTCTGCACATATTATGAAAAGAATTTCGGCGATATAATGAAGAGAATAAAAGGAGAATGAGCTGATGGATAAAAAAGATAAACAGATACAGTGCCATTTTATTTCAAACACTCACTGGGACAGAGAGTGGCGTTTCTCCGCAAGAAGAACGCAGTATATGCTCGGCTATATGCTTGATATGCTTATGGATATACTCGAAAAATATCCCGAGTTCAGGCCTTTTCATCTTGACTCGCAGACCATGCCCGTTCAGGATTATCTTGAGGTTTATCCCGAGAAAAAAGAGCTTTTCAAAAAGTATGTTTCAGAGGGCAGAATAGGCATAGGCCCTTGGTTCTGCCTGCCCGATGAATTTTGCGTCGGCGGCGAATCACTCATAAGAAACCTGCTTTTAGGTCACAAAATAGGCAAAGAGATGGGCGGCATAAGCAAGACCGGCTATTCGCCGTTCGGCTGGGGTCAGATTTCTCAGCTCCCGCAGATTTATGCAGGCTTTGATATTCACTTTGCTTCCTTTTACAGAGGTGTAAACGAATATAACACCCCGAAATCGGAGTTTTATTGGGAAAGCCCGGACGGCACAAGAATTTACGGCTCACGTCTCGGCAAACGCCCGAGATATAACATCTGGTATGTTGTTCAAAGACCGGTATATTTCAACCAGTCCAACGAAAATAACCGCGATATGCTTTGGAACGACAACAACGGTGCTTTTAAATTTATAGATTCCGAAAACGGCAGACTTGACTATCAGTATGCCCACCCGTTTTATGAGTATCATAAAGAAAATATCAAGCCCAGAGGCGAGCAGGCAATAAAAGAGCAGGATAATGACTGGACAACCCCGCACCGCTTCTGGTCGGTAGGTCACGATTCCTCATGCCCAGACGCAAGAGAGGTTCAGATGATTAAGGACCTTGACGAGGCATTGCCGAACGCCCACGTTTTCCACAGCACACTCAAAGAGATGGAACAGGGCATTATAGATGATTTTGACCCGTCATCACCTGTTATCAAGGGAGAAATGCGCGAGCCTTATACCAAGGGCAGCGTCAGCGCAATGATGGGATGGATAATTTCTGCAAGAACATACATCAAGCAGACCAACTTTGACACCGAGCGCAGGCTCACAAATTATGCGGAGCCGATGGCTGTTTTCGCATCGTTCTGCGGCGCACCGTATCCTCAGAATTTCATTGACCTTTCATATAACTATCTTCTTCAAAACCACGGCCACGACAGTATCGGTGCCTGCGGCAGAGACATTGTTTATGAAGATGTAATTTCACGCTTCCGCCAGTCAAGAGAGCTTTCTGTTTGCGTATTTGAACGTGCGTTTATGGACGTTGCGGGCGACATTGACCTCAGCTCTTTTGACAAGAACGACGCTGCAATAGTAATCTTTAACCCCGCGCCCACAAAGAGAAGCGAAGCGGTCAAAATCTCGGTTGAACTGCCTGCGGAGTGGAAAGCGGACAGCTTTAAGATTGTTGACGCAGAAGGCAATGAGCTTAAATATCAAATACTTGCAACAAACATGAACAACGCTCAGATTATTCAGAACCCCAACGATGTTGCAAACGTTCTTCACACTCAGCAGTACACAATTATGCTTGATGTTAAAGACGTGCCTGCAATGGGCTATAAAACACTTAAAATGCAGCCGCTTTATCATGTCCGTGCAAAGAACCCCGTAACAATGAAGAAAAACGCTCAGACTATGGAGAATGAGTATCTCAGAGTTACAATCAACGCGAACGGAACATACGACGTGCTCGAAAAAGACACGGGCAAGCTCTTCACTTCTCTCGGCTACTTTAAAGACACGGGCGAAACAGGCAACCCCTGGGAGCACATTGTACCCGAAAACGACGAGACTTTCACAACTCTCAACGAGAGTGCAAAAATCACCCTTCTTCATGAGGGCGAGCTTGAGACTTCTTACAAGGTCGTTATCGACTGGGCACTCCCCGAGGGCAGAAATATGGACGAAAAAACGCGTTCTTCACACCTCAAGCCCTTTAAAATTGAAAATATTGTCACCCTCAAAAAAGGCTCGCGCTATCTTGAGGTTGAAACAACCGTTGACAATCAGTCCGAAGACCATTACTTCCAGGTCGCATTCCCCACAAATATCAAGGCAGAGTTTGTTCATGCTCAGGGTCAGTTTGACGTTGTTAAACGCCCGATAAAGAGACCCGATTATTCTCTTTATGACGAGATACCCATGACCGAGCATCCGATGAATTCATTTGTTGATATTTCTGACGGCAAGCAGGGCGTTGCGCTTCTCAACACAGGCCTCAAAGCATACGAAGCCGCAGATGATGAGTGCAACACAATGTATCTTTCGCTTCTTCGCTCTTTCCCGCTTAGAATTTGCGTAACCTCCGATATGCAGGATTACAGCGGCTGGGATAAAGGCTCGCAGTGCATAGGCAAAAACACTTTCCGCTATGCGTTTATGCCTCACTCCGGCGATTGGGAGGAGGGCAAGGTCTGGACAGAGTCCGACAACTTCAATCTCACCTTCTCCGCCGCACAGCTTGCTCCCACAGACCACGGCAAAAATGCTCTTGAGCATTCGTTCATTGAGCTTAGCGACGATACGCTCTCTGTCAGCGCGGTTAAGAGAAGCGAGGACGGCGAGGGCTGGATAGTTCGTCTGTTTAACCCCTCCGACAGCGCAAAGACCGCAAAGATAAGAGTAAACGGCGGAATTGCTCCGATAGAAAAAACTCAGTCGCCTGTTGAAAGACAGCTCACAGAGTTTGAACTGCCCGAGTATTCAGGCAAAAAGTGGAGCGAGGCAAAGCTTGTTTCTCTTGAAGAAAAAGACGTTGCTCCTCTCACTCTTGACGGCGACGGATTTGCGGAGTTTGAGATAACCGGCAAAAAGATTCTCACATTCAAATTTATGTAATTAAGGGGCTGCCGCATTTAGCGCAGACCAAAGAGTAAAATAAAAAAGAAAAGGCTATAATTCATAAGACGGTAACTAAAGATGTGACCGAATGTGGATTATAGTCTTCTTTTTATGTGGCGGAATTATTTGCTCTTTTAAGCGCTTTTTTGCCCTCTCGCGGTACAGAGAGTACAGCTTCGTGGCAAAGAAAACGCTTTCTGCATCTAAATGCGTCAGACCCTTTTATATCTTCAAAATATTTCTCACAACAAACCAAATAATCAAAATAATTAAAAACGATATATCAAATGCGGCGGCAGGGGAACGGTATGCGAATTTGCCGTTTTTGACATAATTTTTTATGCAAAAAGCCCACACCCACGCCACATAAAACATCTCCGGCGCAAACATGAGATTGTATCGGTATATTGCCGAAAAGTTGAGTGACAAAACTCCCAAAACCGCGCGCGTGTTGCCGCAGCCGGGGCAGCGCAAATGCGTCAGAGCGTTAAACGCGCAAAAAAGTCTTAGGCTCGTATTTTTCATTATAAACCCTGCCGCCGCGGCAAGCAAAATAACGGCTAAAGTCAGTGCGGCAGATATTAAAATTCGTTTTTTAGGTGTTGAAAGCATAATTTTCTCCGATTATGATTGTTTAAGACCAGCAAATGTTGACAAATCAAACCAAGTTATGATATATTGTGCTTGGAGGTGAACGATATGAATATTGAAAAAAGAAGCATAGCCACTTGTGTCATACTCTCTATTGTGACCTGCGGCATATACGCCATCTTTTGGGCTGTTAAGCTCGGACGTGAATCCGTCAGCGTAAAAGACCGAAACGATGACGGCGTGCTGGAAATAGTACTTATGATTTTCCTGCCGTTCCTCGGCTTCTATTTTGCCGAGAAAAAGCTCACAGAAGGCTGCCAAAATATGGGTATTCCTCATGAAGACAGGTCTTTGGTTTATCTTCTGCTCGGCATATTTGGGTTTGCCATTGTTGATTATTGCCTTATGCAGAACGATCTTAACAAAATCAGCGACATGATGAATCCCGGCAACTTCAACAATCCCGGCGGATACAACGACCCGAATAATTTTAATAACCCCAACGGTTATAACGACCCCAACAACTTCAACAACCCCATGAACTGAAAAAAATAAATTTTCGGACTTTGCCGCAATCAAAATCGGCAAAGTCCGTTTTTTATTCTGC
>ENA-ORSL01000781-ORSL01000781.1-human-gut-metagenome-genome-assembly--contig:-NODE-781-length-30246-cov-8.810308_pt1 | contig 30246 bp, 30 predicted proteins | sample MGYA00242190_ERZ509157 | MGnify/ENA primary metagenome ERZ509157 (study PRJEB26280, sample SAMEA2338664) | human gut metagenome | biome: human gut; feature: human-associated habitat; material: faeces...
AGGAGGGACTGCCATGCATACACTGAAAAAACGGGAGCTTCCGTCCAATATCCTGCGCTATGTGCTTCTGCTGCTGGGCGGCGCGGTATCGGTCATGCCGATGATCTATATGATCAGCACGTCCCTGAAGCCAAACGGTGCGCTCTATGAGTTCCCGCCGAAGTTTTTCCCGGCGCTCGATACGGTTACGCTTGAAAACTATGTGTACATCTTCAGTCAGGAAAAGTTCTACGTCAATTTCCTGAACAGCGCGATTGTTGCCATACTGACCGTCGTGATCGCGGCCTTCGTCTCGTCGGCGCTGGCCTTCTGCCTGGCGCGCTTCCGATTCCCCGGCAGAAGGGCGCTCTTTGCGCTTGTCATCGGCACGATGATCATCCCAGGCACAACGCTCATCATTACGCAGTATCAGCTCGCCTCGTTCTTCAAGCTCACGAACAAGCTGCTGGGGCTGGTGCCGTTCTATGTGGCGTGGGTCATTCCGTTTTCTACGTTCATGATTAAAGGCTACATCGAGAGCATCCCGCGGGAGTTTGACGAAGCCGTCTACATGGACGGCGGCAGCGTATTCACTGTGTTTTTCAAGGTCATCTGCCCACTGGCCAGCCCGGCCATCGCGTCCGTCAGCATTTTTAACTTCCTGACGGCGTGGGAGGAGTTCCCGTGGGCGCTGACCGTCCTGAACGACACGCAGAAGCGCACGCTGCCAATCGCCATCTCAGGCTTTTTCGGCCAGCACCAGTTTACGCAGTGGGGCTACGTCTTCGCCATGTCCGTGGCGAGTCTGCTGCCCGTGCTCATCATCTTCATCTGCTGCCAGAAATATTTCGTTTCCGGTTTGCAGACCGGCGGTATCAAAGGATAACAAATTCCATTCAGATCACGTAAAGAGGCATTTTCTTGTTAACGACAAAGAAAACGTTCCAAACGAAGTTCCTCTCCACACTTCTGATTCTTGCACTTGTTTCAACTATGATCCTCGCGCCGACAGCCCTGGCTGCTGGCTTTGGAGGTTCTTCAATCACAACCGCCGTTGCCGATTCCGGTGCGAGAAACTTCACACCGACTGAAGCGGCAAACGATACCGAAATTCAGGCGATGACGGACAACAGTTCCGTCCTGAATGAAAGCGACATTATCTACATGATTCTAACGGACCGTTTCTATGATGCAGACCCGACAAATAACGGTACGCTGAATCAGGAGTATCGCCCCGGACAGCTCAAATACACACAGGGCGGTGACTGGAAGGGTATCACGCAGAAGCTGGACTACATTAAAAATCTGGCTGTAACGGCGATCTGGATTTCGCCGCCTTCTCAGAATGAACTTCTGAGCAGAGACGGCGAAGAATCTGGTTATCACGGTTATTTCACGCACGATTACAATTCTGCTGATCCTCACTTCGGCACGAAGCAGGATTTGATCGATCTTGTTTCCGCAGCCCACAGCAAAGGACTCAAAGTAATTCTGGACGTTGTTCCGAATCATACGGCAGACTATTTTAACGGTGCAAGCTCCACCTATAGCTCGGCCAGCTATCAGCCGGCTGCCCCATTCAACAATCCTGACTGGTATCATCACTATGGTGATATTACAGACTGGAACAATGAATATCAGGTTTTGAATTACGACCTCGGAGGTCTGGATGATCTGAACCAGGATAATGCCGATGCCCGGCAGGCCATCAAGGATGCATATAAAAACTGGATCACCTTGACTGGCGCTGATGGCATCCGCGTCGATGCCGCACGTTCGATGCCGAAAAATTTTCTGCAGGAGTTTGAATCCTACGTCGGTGTTCCCTCTTTTGGCGAGATCTTCGTCGGCGATGTCGACTATGTGAGTGCATTCTCCAATTATGAATGGGGCGTGCTTGACTTCCCGCTTTTCTTCCAGGCCCGTGAAGTCTTTGCGCACGATGCCAGCTTTACAACCGTTAAAGCGATTTTTGATCAGGATTACAAATATGCAAACGTAAACCATCTCATTACGTTTATCGACAATCATGACCGTGATCGCTTTCTGTGCCTTGCCGACGATAACTATCAGAAGCTCAGACTGGCACTGGCCTTTATTTTCACTGTCCGCGGTATCCCCGATGTGTACTACGGAACTGAGCAGAACTGCTATGGCGGCGGTGTTCCCACGGAGTGGGCAGGTATCGCAAACAAAGAAAATCGCGAAGTCATGCCGAGCTTCTCGGAAGACGGAATCACTTACAAGTACATCCAGCGGCTTACTGAACTGCGGAAAACCTATTCTTGCCTGCAGACCGGTGTGCAGCGAGAAATGTGGTCGGAAGACAATATCTACGCCTACTCCCGCAGAGATGATACAACCGGGCAGGAAGTAATTGTGCTCTTCAATAACGGGACGAGCAACGAAACCCGCCAGATTCCGATCCGTGCAGAAAGCAGCCTTACAATTGGCACGACGCTTACCAACCTGCTGGACACTTCCGTGACCGCGCAGATCACAAGCGGCAGCGTAACGGGCAAAATGCTCAATATTACATTGCCTGCGAAAACGGCCTATGTATTTACATCCGGCACGGTTGCAGAATACACACCGATGGAGCGCACTGTCACAACGATTCGCGTCCATTATGACGTAGGCCTCGGAAACACCATGTATCTGCGAGGCGATGAATACCCGCTGAAGTGGGATCTCGGCCGCAGTATGCTGAATGTTTCGTCTGATTGCTGGGTTTATGAAACGGAACGCATTCCCGCTGGCGAGACGTTCGAATTTAAGCCTCTGATCAACAACGAAACATGGTCCAGCGGCCTGAACTTTACCGGAACAGGCGGCACCACAATCGATATTTATCCGACATTCTAAACATTCAGTTGCAACAACGGCGGGTGGCGCAGTTTGTACTGCCCACCCGCCATTTTCGTCGAAAGGAGCGTTTTATGAAACGATGCAGTGGTGTATTGCTGCCCATCTTCAGCCTGCCATCTCCATATGGCATTGGTACACTCGGTAAGGCCGCCTATGATTGGATCGATTTTCTGCATGAAGCGGGGCAGCAGCTGTGGCAGGTATTGCCGATTGGCCCGACCAGCTTTGGCGACAGCCCATATCAGAGCTTTTCGGCATTTGCCGGAAATCCATACTTTATTGACCTCGAGCAGCTCTGCGAAGACGGACTGCTTCAAAAAGAAGACTGTGCGCCGCTGGCGGACCAAGCTGACAGTGCAGCAATCGATTACGCAAAGCAGTACCAATATCGGTATGCGATTTTGAAAAAAGCGTATTCTCGTTTTGACAACCCCAACGAAATCAGCCGTTTCCGCAAAGCACATAACTGGGTAGACGATTATGCCCTGTTCATGGCACTCAAGGATAGCTATAACGGTCGCGCGTGGACGCAGTGGCCAAGCGCTATACGAAAGAGAGAACGCCATGCATTAGAGAAAGCCCGGCAGGAATTACAGTCCGAGGTTGATTTTTACGTGTTTCTTCAGTTGTTATTTTATACGCAATGGAAAAAACTTGCCGCTTATGCAAGGGCGCACAACGTAAAAATCATAGGCGATATCCCCATTTATGTTGCACTTGATTCTGCGGATGCATGGGCAAATCCGGAACTGTTTCTGCTTGATGAAGAAGACCGCCCGGTTTTAGTTGCCGGATGTCCGCCAGACGCTTTTACCGCAGACGGCCAGCTTTGGGGAAATCCATTGTATCGATGGGATCTGATGCAGGAGACTGGCTTCCAGTGGTGGAAGGAACGGCTGAGCGGTTCATTTGAGCTATACGATTGTCTCAGAATCGATCATTTTCGCGGGTTTGAAAGCTACTACGCGATTCCCTATGGTGATAAAACTGCTCGAAACGGAGCATGGCAGAAGGGGCCTGGGAAAGCGTTCGTTGATTCCATCAAGGAAGCCTTTCCAGATATTCCGATTATCGCAGAAGACCTTGGATATCTGACGCCAGAAGTTCGGGAGCTGCTGGAATACAGCGGTTTCCCCGGTATGAAGATCCTACAGTTTGCCTTTGATGCACGTGAAAAGAGCGACTATATTCCGTTCAAATATCCCAAGAACTGTGTTGTGTATACCGGAACACACGATAATGATACAATCCTTGGCTGGCTGCGCAGCGCACCGCCCGCATCTGTCCGGTATGCAAAATCCTATCTGCTGTGCGAAACAGCCGCTGACGAGACCTGTGTAGACTTTTTTGTTTCCGCAGCGCTTTCCTGCGCGGCAGACTGGGCCGTGATCCCCATACAGGATTGGCTCCGCCTTGGCCATGAAGCACGGATCAATACGCCATCTACGCTCGGCGGCAATTGGGTCTGGCGGCTCAAGGCTGGCAGCTGCACAAAAACGCTCGCCAAAGAAATGAAACGAAAAACGGAGCTCTACGAACGAAATTCGGTCATTGAACCGTAAACAAGGAGAATGTTTTATATGCAAACAGTTGATGAATCCACGATGGATGACGTTATAACAACGGTCGATTTTGCAACGCTCTTTTCGCAAGAAGAGCTTAAGGCAAAACGTGCAGAAGGAAAAGACAGAAGGAAGAAAAATAGGATTTTATCAGTTGAAAACTCACATTTTCTTATTTACCTTAAGCCCATATCAGTCACAGCCATCCGCAGGAGTATCCAAGTTCCTGTGGGCGGCTTTTCTTTGCTTTATAGCCGTCAAAATAAGCCAAAATGCTTGACCAATTTCGCTCAAACGAATATAATAAAGATGGTGTAGTATAGCACATATGCAGATATGAGGTGCAGTCTTTGAACGGATACATCACAGCTCAAGAAGCTGCTAAAAAATGGGGCGTAACGTCGCGTCAAGTGCAGATTTTGTGCAAAGAGAACCGAGTTCCCGGCGCTTCACGGATGAGTCGCATTTGGATTATTCCGGAGAACGCAGAAAAGCCAACTGGTATTAGACATCCCAAGGAAAGGAGAACAGACTGATGGCTTTTGTGAAGTCAAAATATATTGATCTTTCTGCCGCTCCTTGGACAATGCATGAATTCTTTGCGGGCAGCGGTCTTGTAGGCTATGGACTAAAAGGAATGTTTGCGCCTATTTGGGCGAACGACATTAGTGAGCGAAAAGCCGTTGTATATACCGCAAATTTTGGAGACGAGCATTTTTTGCTTGATGATATTAAGAATATAAACGGCTCAGAGATTCCATATGCAAATATGTCTTGGGCAAGCTTCCCGTGTCAGGACTTATCCCTTGCGGGATCGTTGGGAGGGATTCACGCCTCGCGTAGCGGTCTTGTGTGGGAATGGCTTCGTATCCTAGACGAGATGATTGAACAGCCTAAAATACTTGTGCTTGAGAACGTTACAGGTTTGTTGTCCACAAACAACGGCGAAAACTACAGCGTTCTGCATCACGCTTTAACAGAACGTGATTACAAATGTGGGGCAATTGTAATTAACGCTTCACATTTTGTTCCGCAGTCGCGTCCCAGAGTTTTTATTATAGCGGTGAAAAAGGACTGCGAAATACCAAATGATTTAATTGGAACTGGTCCGTGCTGGCTTCATAATAAAGCGGCTGCTGAGTTAGGCGCACGTTTACCTGATTGGATTTGGTGGAATACGGATGGGCCACCGCGCCGCCATCAGACGGTAAAGGATATTGTTGAGGAAGACGTTCCGTTTGACAAGGACGATGTTTTGAAACTTGTGCCAGAGCGCCATAAAGAAAAACTTGACGCACATGAGACAATTTATGCTACAGGCTATCGTCGCACTAGACACGGTGAACAGCAGTTGGAACTGCGTTGCGATGGTATTGCTGGATGCTTGCGGACTCCAGAGGGCGGTAGCAGTAAACAGTATTTAGTTGTCAAGAAGGGCAGATCAACTCACGCAAGACTTCTAACCGTTCGGGAAGCCGCAAGATTGATGGGTGCGCCAGATACTTTTAAACTGCCCGGAAGTTATAACGACGGTTACAAAGCAATGGGCGACGCCGTGGCTATGCCAGTGGCTCAATTTATCGGAGAAAGGTTTTTAACGAAAATTGCGGAGGCGGTTTACAATGACTAATCCTGAAACTAGATTGAGAGCTTTTCAAGCTGAAAATAACATTTTTACGAAAGGTCCGCTTTCGCTCGTCATTCAGTTTACTCGATTGGTGCGAGATCAAACTTTCCCCCTCAATCCCGATGACTTTCAGACAAGTGGAAAAGGACAGGTCGCAGGGCTAGGCGGCGGGAACTTAAAAAAGATTTTGAAAGAGCATGGTATTACCCAACAGCTTTCTGCGGAAGGTGGACGCACAAGCCGCGGCAGCATGGGCTTGATGATTAAGTACGTCGACTTTTTGAACGCGTGGAACACAGAAGAAACCGTTGACTTCACGGAGGTCGAAGATTTTTGGGCAGAGCAAGTTCGTGAGTATTTCAGAAATCAACCGTTTGTTCTTACAGCGGATACGTCCAAAACCATCGGCGCAAACTTGGACGAACTTTTCGAGCAGGCCAGGAAACGTCAAAAACAAAATCCCGGAACACAGTATTTAGGAACCGTTTTACAGCACCTTGTCGCCGCTAAGCTGTGTTTAATTATGCCAGATAATTCATTCGAGATTCATGGCGCATCCGTTGCTGACGGTCCTACAGATCGTAACGGTGATTTTGTCATCAATAATACGATTATTCATTGCACGACCATGCCCGGTGCGCTGTTAATTGAAAAATGCAAAGCCAATTTACGCAGCGGAACACATCCGGTAATTATTACAATCTTTGATCGCGTACATACCGCTCTAAACCTTGCCGAAGACGCCGGACTCGCTGGACGTGTTGAAGTTTGGGATATTCAGCAATTTCTTTCTGCAAACGTGTATGAACACAGCTTATTTGACGAGGCAAAGCGCAATTCTACGCTGTCGGATATTATCAGCCGATACAACGATATTGTGTTGAGTACCGAGACCGATCCCAGCTTACGAATAGAATTTGAAGCAAGGTGACGGATTGTGGCTGATGTTTTTGATGCTGAAAAGCGATCCGAAATCATGCGCCAAGTCAAATCGAAGAAAAACAAGTCGACAGAGCTTCGGTTAATTGAAGTGTTCAAAGAAAACGGCATTACCGGTTGGCGGCGAAACTATGCCGTAAAGGGGCATCCTGATTTTGTATTTCCAAAGCAGAAAATAGCCGTATTTGTTGATGGATGCTTTTGGCATGGGCATGATTGCCGAAACACGCGCCCTGCGGATCATCAAGATTATTGGCAGAAAAAGCGTGAACGTAATATTAAGCACAGCCAAAAAGTAACCGCCATATTTGAGGTACACGGATGAACCGTACCTACGAATGTAGTAGTGCGAACTGAAAAGAATAAATAAAGCCAAACTTTTCCCTAAATATCATTTTTAGTTCAAAGAATGGAAAGTGAATAACATGATAGGTATTGACTTATTCTCAGGGGCAGGCGGGCTGTCGTTAGGCGCTGAGATGGCGGGGGTTAATGTTGCTATTGCCGTTGAAAGTGACCCATATGCCGCCCAAACATATAGAGTAAATCACCCACGTACATTAATAATAAATGAAGACATTCGTCAAGTAAGGAATTTGCGCTTTGATCGAAGAAATCAATCTTTGGTGCTTTTTGGAGGTCCTCCTTGTCAAGGATTTTCCACATCCAACCAAAAAACGCGCAACAAAAACAATCCCCAAAATTGGCTGTTTCGAGAGTTTATCAGAATTGCTAGAGAAACCGTACCAGATTGGATCGTCTTTGAGAATGTTAAAGGGATTAAGGAAACAGAGAAAGGCTTTTTCGTCACAGAAATTTCCCGTGCTCTGATTGAACTGGGATATACATGCACTACTATGGTTTTATGCGCCGCAGACTACGGCATTCCTCAAGTACGTTCTCGCTTTTTCTTAATTGGTTCTTTACACGGAAAGAAGCCCAAAAAGCCAGAGTGCTCTGGATCTTTAATCACTGTTAAAGACGCAATAGAAGATTTGCCAAGCCTAAAAAATGGCGCAAAGCAAGACATACTGAGTTATAAAACGGACGCAAAATCTGATTATGCCAAAATGCTCCGAAAAAACATGGAAAGATGTAGTGGGCATTTGGTTTCACATAATAATAATAATATAATAAAACGATATGCATTTATTCCACAGGGAGGGAATTGGAAAGATATACCTGATAACCTTATGCGGAATTATGCCGACAAATCTAGGTGCCATACAGGAATATACCGGCGTCTTACTGCTAATCAACCGTCTATTACTGTAGGAAATTATAGAAAAAGTATGTTAATTCATCCATGGGAGGATCGAGGACTATCTGTAAGAGAAGCCGCTAGACTGCAGTCGTTTCCTGACTCTTACATATTTTGTGGGAGCATAGGGTTTCAGCAGCAACAAGTTGGTAACGCAGTACCCCCAATTTTAGCAAAGGTTGTATTTCAGGCAATGATAAAATGTGACGGAGAGGACACTTATAATGGTTTTTGAAGTGATTTTAAACTGCAATTCGCTGGATGAACTTTTAGATAGCGGTAGCGCGGATGAGTATCCAGATACTTTTGGAAGAAAAACACATATAGAACGATATAGGGAACTTGCAAAAAAATTTGCACAATTCCCTGTTGAAATGGGGGCGATGCAAGCCGCCATCAAAGAGTGGATGGATGAAATTCAGGAAAAGTCTAAGGATATCAATAAGAATGAAAATAAAGAAGATCGGGATAGAGAAATCAATAAGTTATTCGAAGATGACCCTATCATTTTTCTGAACCGTCATGATGTCTCACACACGAAGAAAGTTATGGATAGAGCTTTGGAACTAATCAAGTGCTTTAATAGAATTGATTTTTCGTGCTACGAAATATATTTTTTATTGTGCGCCATTGTCGTTCATGATGTCGGTAATATATATGGTCGAGCAGGACATGAGAAAAAACTTGCAGAGATTCTTAATAATCAATGTGATAATATCATTCCAGATGCCATCGAAAGACGTGTAATTTCGAGAATTGCAGGAGTGCATGGAGGTAAAATCAAGGGAAGCTCGGATACAATAAGTGTTCTGAATAAAACAAATACTGTAAATGGGTTCGAAATTAAGGAGCAGCTTCTTGCTGCAATACTGCGTTTCGCAGATGAATTGGCAGATGATGCAACAAGAGCAGATTATGATGCTCTAGACAACGGTATAATTGGACCTGCAAGTCAAATTTATCATATATATTCTGAAAAGCTACATACAGTGGCTCTCCAAAAAAATAAGGTTACTAATGCATATGAAGTTTATTTAGCATATCAATTTGATTCGAATGTTGCAAAAACACTTTACGGAAAAGCGGGGCATCAAAGATACCTTGTGGATGAAATATATGCAAGAACAATAAAAATGGAACGTGAAAGGAGATATTGCATTCGATATTTACGACCGTATTGCTCTTTGGAGCGAATAGTCGTAGAAATAGTTATTACGAAAGACGTTTTTGATGAGGAAAGAATCTCATATACTTTAGAGGAAAAAGGCTATCCGGTAGCTCCATTTTCCTCCATTAAGGATGTCAGCACTGATATTTTGAGTGGAGAAGAGTTAGTCGCGAAATTGGAAGGAGGAAAATAAAATGGTTCAAATAAATCCGTTTCAAATTAAGACTCCAGAAAAACTTCCGCCAGATGAGGCAGCATCTCTCTTCGTTGATGTGTTTACCGATTATCAAAAAATCAAAGCACAGGGGCATACATTTATTATAGGTCCAAGAGGTATTGGAAAAAGCATGATTTTTCGCTATCTTGAACCTGATTGTCAGTGTATCTCCACTAACGCAAAAATTAACCAGCTTGATTTTTTGGGATTATATATCCCGCTGAAAAATGCAAGCTTTACAACAATAACCGAGTTATTGCGCTTAGAACGTAATGCAGCATATATTCTAAATGAGCATATTATGGTTACGTTTGTGCTGCAAAAAGTGTTTAGCAGCCTTTCAAATGAGAATTTATATGAAGAAAATGATGAGTGGAATATATCTGCCCAACAATACTACTATGATGAGTATTTGCCGAGACTCCCAGCAGGTCATTATCAAGACTGCCACAACGAGAAAATTTATGATATCTTTAAGATCATTGCCAAACAAATGGATACATTCTATAGTCAGGCAATGCAATATACAAAAAGGTTGGCATTTACAAAGGACATTTATCCCTATGACGGCCCTCTTTTTGATTATTTAGATTTCGTAGTACCTCTTATTTCTGCATTATCATCTATAAAATGCTTCCCACAAAAAACGATGTACTTTCTGATTGATGACGCACATTCCCTCACATCTCTTCAAACACAAATCTTGAATTATTGGGTATCAACACGTACCTCTGGTGAAATTAGTTTAAAAATCTCAAGTCAATACAATTATAAGCATTATTACACTATAACCGGTGCTACGATAGATACGCCCCACGATTATTCAGAAGTTGATATGACCTTTGTATACACCGGGAGTGCAAAGCCAAAATATAAAAAGCGCATTACAGAGATAATTACGAAAAGGCTTTTGAACATTGGTATAGATAAAACAGTGGATGAGTTTTTCCCTTGCGATAAAGAACAAGAAAAAAAAATTAATGCAATCGCAGAAAGTTATCGTAAGCGCTTTGACGAAGGAATGGGTCGTGGTAATCGGCGTGGTGATGATGCGTTACGCTATTCTAGACCTGATTATATTAAAAGTCTGATGGGAACGGCGAAGAGTGGCTCAACATATAGTTATTCTGGTTTTGACCAGTTAGTGCATTTATCTTCCGGTATAGTAAGGGCTTTTTTGGAATCGGCTTATAAGATGTATGCAGAAGAAATGTCAAGATTAGGGGAAGATTGCCAATCCATACTTTCAATATCAGACTCTGTGCAAAATGAAGTTGTGCGTGAGGACGCAAACCAGTTTCTTTTTGACTTGCAGAGATATTCAAAAGGAGTTGATGGTAATCCAGAAAACCAAGTCGATACCTACCCGAAGGAAGATATAGACAAATTGTCAAATCTCATTCAAGCTTTAGGTGGATTATTTAAGCAAATACTCTTATCAGAGAGATCCGAAAGACGAGTGTTTTCTATTGCAATTTCTGATGTGCCATCTCTAGAGGTTGAGCGGATACTTAATCTTGGCATTCAGCTGGGCTATTTCCATAGTTCGACTATTGGAAGGAAAGATGGAAAAAGTGGCGGGCGAACAAAACTATATATACTTAATCGTAGACTTTCCCCTATTTGGACTTTAGATCCTACGGCATTTGCAGGATATCTCTTTGTGCAAAACGCACTTCTAGAGTCGGCTATGGTTGAGCCGTTCCGCTTATTGCGACGACTTGGAAAAGACATGCCAAATGAAGAAATGTACCAGCTAACATTGTTTGATGATTTTGAAGGCAAGCCCTTTTATGTAGAAGAAGGTGTTTAAATGTTTGAAATAATGAACATAAGCGAGTTATACCATTCTATCACTCAAAAATACGACCTTTTCATTTGCTTCAATAGTTTTGAGAAAAGGTGTGTTTCTATAGCTTCACACTTACCGATTGATAAATTTGCTGCAGCGCTGATTCTTACAAATAAAGTACATCTTGAAAACGAGGAGGAGAATTTACAAAAATTGTCTTCGCTTTTTTCGGAAAAAGGGACCGTCGTGCAGCTTGATTTGTCTTCACCTGTAGATATTGCAGATAAAATCATTGAGCAGCTTAACGAAAAAATTTTTTCTTTAGAGAAGAAAAGAGTATTTGTCGATATCACAACATTCACGCATGAATCACTCCTTATTCTTTTTGCTATTTTTAAGGAAAAATATAGCGAAGCAGAAATAATATGCGGTTATAATAATGCAAAAGCGTACTCGAGCGATAAAACGGATATTGAATCAAAATGGTTAAGCCGAGGTATCGGCGAAGTAAGATCGGTTCTTGGATATCCAGGTAACTTAAAGCCCTCACAGGATAATTTACTTATGGTCATAGTAGGCTATGAGTTTGAGAGAGCAGCACGAATTATTGATGCAATTTCCCCGGATTATTTATCCATAGGATATAATATTGAGAATAATGCAACAACAGAAAAAGACCGTGATGCCAATATGGGGTATGCTAGACTCCTAAAAGAAATGGCAGCCTACTTTGAGCAAACCACGGATTTTGTTGTACCCAGCAATAACCCATATGCGGCATTCAAAGCAATGCAAGAAAAGTTGGATGCTATTGGGGACAAAATTAATGTTACAATTGTACCAATGAATAACAAATTATCAACATTAGGTGTGGCGCTAATTGGTTTAGCGAACCCAGAAATCCAAATATGTTATGCTCCGGCTTTGATATATAATACCTCTTCTTATTCAATACCAGGAGACAGCTGCTATCTTTTTTCATTTGAGTTTCCTATCAAAGCAAAAGATTGTCTTGAGGAGGTCCATGATGAGAATAATCAGTCCATCATTTGAAATCATAGGAAATGTTAACCCGGTTGAAATTCTTAAAAATTTGGAATCTTATGGTCGCACTTGTTATAAAAGCGAGGGTAAGATCACTGAAAACTCCGCAGATTCATTTTTGCGCCGCGTTTTAAAGAGTGGGCACGAGTCTGTAATTGAACATGAAAAGATTACTGTCAAAATTATTTGTGATCGCGGTGTAACGCATGAGATTGTGCGACATCGAATCGCAAGTTATAGCCAAGAAAGTACGAGGTATTGCAATTATTCAAAGGATAAATTTGGGGGCGAATTAACTTTTATAAAGCCTGTTTTTTGGATGAAGAACTCTCAAGAATATGAAATTTGGGAAAAGCAGATGCAAGAAGCTGAGAATGCATATCTAACGCTCATTCAATTGGGGGCATCACCTGAACAAGCACGAAGCATCCTGCCAAACAGTTTGAAAACTGAAATTGTTGTTACTATGAATCTGAGAGAATGGCGACATTTCTTTAAACTTCGTACATCTAAACGCGCACACCCACAAATGCGAGAAATAAGCATACCTCTTTTAAAGAAAATGCAAGATTTACTGCCTACAATTTTCGACGACATTCAAATCGAGGGCTAACTTGTTGGGTTATTTTACGCTTATTGAGCGTTTGAAATGTAAGCCAAATGGAAACGCCATGGCAACAAAAAATCAGATAGCCCATGCTACCTGAATAATGAAAGCAATACAAATAATCTGTGCTAGATCCCATAGGCAAACCTGTTTAGAATAGGCTTGACGGGAGCGAGTGAGTAGGGATTTGTTTGCGTGGTTTACAGCTGTCTCAGGCACATATCCGCATTTTTTATTTGCTGTGCCAGATACAGAATACCGGATATAGCACCAAGCTTCCTCCATCCAAAGAAAATTGACGGATTCATTTGCCGAAACGCTACCCACCGACGGATAGCCAGAGTAAGCCGGGCCATAATAGACTGTCTGCGCGGATTTCATTCTTGCCATGGTTAATTTCTCCTTTACGTTTGTTCTGCTTGCAAGCTATTATAGAAAGAGCATACTAAGCTTGAAATGTAACATCACAAACAGTATTTCGATGCTTTATAAACAGCAGCCCCGGCTCGGTATTCCGAGTCGGGGCTGCCGTTTGTCCATCAAAAATCTATGTTAGGCCGCTTTCCGAAATCGCAGGCCGTTTGCCCTCACGGACAACTCCTGCGACAGAAGCCGCAGCGTCTCAAATTCATCGTCGAGGCCGTCAAGCTCCCGGCGGAGAATTTCTTCATAGTGCTGCTTTTTCTGCTCCAGCGTGGCAATTTTGTTGACCCACCGCTCCATAATCGCGGGGCTGCGGCTGCCGCTCTGGATGAGATAGTCGGCCTTCTCCTGATACAGCGCGATCTCCTTTTTGACCGCGGAATAAAATTCCTCCGTCATTTTGTCGCGCTGCTTCGCGTCGTCAATGATGTAGAAGCTGTTGACGCTGAGCGCATTGTTATTCTGGTTCATATCGCTGAGCTGCTCAATGAACGTCTCAAACGTATCCACTTTCTCCATATGCTGCCGCGGGATGAAATAGAGGTGCCCGGTCGCGCTGACCTTGGTAGCCTCCAGCATCCGCAGATAGCTCAGGCAGATCGTCTCGATCTGTCTGCGGTTCGCGCAGACCTGATAAAGCTCGAACAGCTCCTCCGCCCGGCGGCAATAGTTCAGGGGATCAATGTCGGCGTCGAAGCCGATATTGTCATACCCAAACCGATTGTCGCGCCGATCGTAAAAAATATTTGCCAGCTTTTCATACTGGTTCGTCCTCTGGTTGAGCGTTTCCTTGACCAGCTCGCGGGAATAGACGTCCTCGGTGTGCGCATTGTCGCGGCAGTAGACCGCGTAGATATGATGCGCACCGGGGCTTTTTACCGTGATCCGATCCTTAATATCGCCCGTCGCGGAGCGGAACGCATCCGATACAGAAATTCGCTTACTACCGGAATACGGGATGTTCAGATCCTCACAGAGCTGCGCCAGCGCCTCCTTCTCCACCAGAATGTTGGCAAGCGAGAAATAGAGGAATTTGCCCAGCACGGAAGTCTTGTCACCGTTGGCAGCGCCAAGGATGTCCTGAAAATTCGTAATATTTGTCATACGCAATTCCTTTCTTTAAGCTGTTTTTCGTTTCGTCCAGTCCAGCAGATAATCGTCCACGCCCTTGAAGCGCGGGTTCCAGGTACATTGATAATACCGGATGCCCGGAATCGACTGCACCTCGCGGCGCAGGGTGCCGATCGCCTGCCGGACCTGCGGATTCGTAAACTGATCCATGTCCATCGCCTCCATGACCTCCGTGACGCCGAGCGATAAAAGCGTTTCTCGCAGTCCCTTGTGGGCATTCACACCGCCGAGACACACAAAAAGCGCATTGTTTGCAAAATAGCTTGCAATGTCGCCCTTGAGCGGCCCCTCGGTGAGATAGGCGCGCTTCTGCGTGATGTCGCCGGTGACGTGAATCCACGAATAGCTGCGGGTACCGTTTTCCATGCGGCTTGACCGGCTGGACAGCCAGCGGTATTTCCGTGCCGCATCGTCGTCCAGCCGAATTTTCATGCCCTGAATCAAGCCATCCTTGTTCCGTACCGGAATGAGGAATCCATTCGCGCCAGCCAGCGTCCATGTCCCGTCCTTCGTGTAAAAACCGGGCAGCCCGTGCAATTCATGGTCGCATCGGAGAAGTGACGCCAACAAGCGTCGTTCGGATTCCGTTTCCGGCATGGACTTATAGCCGTTCCGCTCAATAATTTCGTCAGGAAGTCCACGTTCGTGGAGGTTTTCTCTGTGCCGGTCGGAGAGCGTCAAAAAGGACAGCATTTCCGAATAGGCCGCATGGCGCTGCTTTAGCGCATACGGCTCCCGGCTCGTTGTGTTTGGGGAGCTGGGCTGCAAGGGCAGCTTATACACGTTGCTCTTTGCAGCCAGCTCCAGATAGGCTTCTTTGTTGGATAGACCGTTCAAGCGCGCATACAGCGTCACGCTGTTGCCGCTTGCACCGCAGAGATTGCAGCGGTACTGATCGGTCCGTGTGTTCAGACTCAGATGATGTTTGCCATTCCCGTGATCGCCGCAGAAGGGGCAGCTTGCCTCAACTTCTTCACTGTGAAGCGTTCGGTCGTTGAGGGCAAGCCCGCACCGTCTGGCAGCTTCCAGGATCGGCAGCTTCTGATAAGCCAGATGGCACGCCTCCTTTCTGCGAAGGCAGCATCACGCCGCTTTTGGCATAGAGGGTGTTCCCGCCTTGACAGAAAGCTCCGCATTACGGACGCATTTAGCCAAGATCATCTGGCTGGTCGGACGGATGTTGCTGAGATCGTCCACGGATTCCATGTTATCGAAGAACACCGGGTAATTGCGGCCGGTAAGCCGTTTCACCAGTTCGGACACCTCCGCGCCAGCCCGGATCTTCTCAGAGAGCGAGAGCCGGTCGTAGCGGCGGCCGTTGTAGGTAAAGCGGAACACATCCTTTAATTCGCCGGTCGTCTTGACCACATCATAGAGCGAGATCTTCACGCGGTTCAGCGCAAGCTTGGAGAACGTCAGTTCCGCACGCTTGCTCATGTAGAGGATCACGTCTTTCATAACGATTTTCTTTTCCGTGATCTCCTCCTCAATGGCTTTGATGCGCGTGTCAAAGTCCTCCAGCGCGGCGCACAGAACCTGCTGCGCGGCGGCAAGCTGTACCCGGCAGTCTTCCAGCGATGCTTTGCACTCGGCAAGGCGTTCACTGTCCGCGGGGCTCAGCGTACCGCATTCCATGCTTGCAGTCAGGTTCTGGATGCGTCTGCGCAGCTGCTCCAAGGTCTGCTGGCGCTGCATATTCTGCTGTGCGGCAGCGGCTTGAAGCTGTTCGCGCTTCCGGTTCAGCGCGTCGATCTCGGACTGGTATCTGACCAGATCATCCGCCTTGAATTGCTCGAATGTACTTTGACTTTTCTGCTCCAGCTCCTGAAGCTCAGTGATCTGACCTTTCAGCTGCGTGCCGTCGGCAGCGATTTTCTCCGTTTCCGCCTGTAAAGCCTGACGGAACGCCGGATATTCCTGCTGCGAGAGGACACGGCGGCAGACCGGGCAGCTTGTACCCGGCTGAAACCGCTTCAAAAGCGCGGCGTTTTGCTGATAACGCTTTCCAAGCGCCTGCACCTTTGCCGTATCCTCTGCCAGCGGGCCTGTGTATTTTGGCTGGTAGATCTCGGACGACCGAGCGCCCAGCTTCGCATGAAATTCCTGCAGCTTCGCGTCCAGTTCTGCCGTATCCGGAGTTTCCGGCGCTTCACCGGACAGCTCCTCATACTGTTCACTGGCCTGCACGAGCTGCTCCTGCAAATCCTCCAAATTGACGGTTTCAAACCGCCGCGCTTCTAAGAGCGAGATTTCCTGCTGTAATTCCTGAATCTGCGCAGTCAGTCCGTTAGACAGTTCTTTGCTGCTCTGCCGCTGCTTCTGCGCCAGATCCAGCTTGCCGCTCAGATAAACCGCATTTTGTTCCAGTTCCCGAATTTCTTCCCGACGATTCTTGAGAAATGTCTCAGGAGACGGTAATTGAAGTCCGGAGAGCCGCTGCTGTGTCTGCTCGTTGAGCAAGGATAACACGTCAGCCTGCGGAATGGGCGGGAAATACCGCTCCAACAGCTTCTTCCCATCCTCGCCGAGTTCTTCAATGAAGTACAGGGGATTGAAAATGGAGAGAAACACATCCCGTTCGCCAAACATCTCATTGAGATCCGTTTGCCGGATGGCATAGCCGTCATAGGTGATGCTCATGCGATCCTTCTGCCGGCTGCGGGTCAGCTCGTGTGCTTTTCCGGTTTCATCCATAAAGCGCATCGTGATCTGCAAGTCCGGGTTCGTCTCGTTGTGCAGCCGGTCAATGCCGCGCTCCCCGAAAAAGGGAAGTCCTGTGACGGCAAACGCAATCGCGTCCGCCAGACTGGATTTGCCGCGGCCGTTGCCGCCGGTCACAATGGTAGGGTTACCGAACGTGATCTCCATAGGCGCTTCATAGCATTTGAAGCCGGAGACGGTCATGCTGCTGATCTGAAAGCCTTTGATCTTTTCCATTTTGCTTACTGACACCTCCTATTACGCTGCCTGCCGCACGACCTGATAGCCGTCCAACGTATAAAATGCGACGTTTCCCTGTTTCCGCATCGTGATCTGCGCGTCATAGAGCTGCGCACCGGGCACGAGCATCGGGTGGCTACCCTGCGCGTAGACCTTCGCCTGCTTGCCCTCTGCGTTTTGCAGAACGGCGCAGACCAACGGCTGGCCGGACATATCCTGCTGATTGCTCGCAGACAACACAACGTACTGGCAGACCTGCCGCGTCGTAAACGGGAGCGGCTGCTGTACTTGCTGCGGCTGCTGCGATGGTTGCTGCGGTGCTTGCTGCTGCGTCTGTGGCATTGCCGTCGGCGCTGTATTCTGCGCCTGCTGTCCAGCCTGTCCGTCGCGCTTGTAGCTGAGCTGTGCCTGCGCTGCACCCGGAGACGTGGGAAGCTGATGCAGCTTATCCAGCAGTTCCAGATACGCGGCATTCAGCTTCGGCCGCTCGGTATCGCAGATCACATAGGAGTTGCCCTTCTGCTCGATCTTGACCCAGAGCGGTTTCGTCATCTTGTAGAGGACACGTCCAATGCCCCATTGCACGGCGGAGCGTTTCATGGAGTCCGACAAGCCGCCCTTAATGGGTTCAATGTCAGAATCCTCCGCGCCGTCCCACTTTGTAATAAAGCCTTTGCCCTCAAAATAGATGGAAATGCCGCAGATCTGTGCGTCCTTCTTTCCGTTTCCGTGCCACGGCTTGTAGTCGTTGTACCAGTTCTCCGGTCCCACGACCTCATCCAGCCGGTCCTGAATGGCGCGGTTTGTGACATACGGAATGGCAAGGCCGCTGGTCTTGTCTCTCGACGTCACCTGAATGCGCCATTCCAAGTCCTCCGGTGCAAACGGTCGCGCCAGCTCTTCCCGGATGGTTTTTGCGTCTTTTGCCATACGTTTACCCTCCAATAAAGTCTTTTAAGGTCTTTCCGTTGGGGAGCAGCACATCGGAATAGTAATACGACGGGTCTTTGTCCTTGAGATGCTCCAAAAGATCGCGGTATTGCATCCCCAGCTTGTTGTTCAGTGCATTGAAGCTGTGATCTCCATTTGGGATGGACAGCAGGAATGTTGGCAAGCTGGCAAGCGCATGCGGCGTCTTGTACTTTGGGAGTGCGTTTGCACCAATGCAGATGTCTCCCCGTGTACCGCTGACGTTGGAAAACGGATAGCGGTACATCGCGGTTTCCATCGTCGGCTTTTCGTCCGCAGCAACACCCATCCTGCATCCGCTGACCTTACCTTCTGTGCCAACATGGAACGCAAAGACCAGTCTTGGCAGCGGAAAGTTCGGATATGCCGTCTCATGATAGCTGATGTCTGCGTATAAGTGCGGGTACCAGAGACAATATTCCTTGTTCCCGTTCGGATGGATTTTGACATGGATACAATCTGACGGCAGCAGTCCACTGTTGACATAATTCCATCTGGTGCTGTTTTTAATGCAGTCCAGAAACGCGTTTTCCTGCACCTCTTTGCACTTCACGATACCATCCGTGTACGTCTCGATGAGAATCTGTCCGTCCTCCGGAATGATCCGGATCCGCAGTTCGTCTTTGTTCATGCCGCCTCCAATTCCGGAACGTAGTGCTTCGCAAGCGCACGTTCCTTTCTAAGCAGGTTTTCCAGCTTCTGCACTTCTTCCGTGTACCATGCGTCAATGGAAAGCAGCGCTTCCAGCAGGTCAAGTTCATAGTGAAAATAACCGTCTGTTTCTACAATAAGGCCGCTCGACCACTCTGAGCTGATCTTTTTCTGGTAACCCCAGCCCATACCGCCGTTCAGACAGCAGGAATAAAGCGTAGCAGAGAGCATTTCCTCGGCTTTTTTGACGTATGGATTTTCCGAGAGCTTCATGCTGTGAAGGCTCCCGTATTCCCGGATCAGCCGGTAATACTGCATCATGCTGCGAAAGCTGAAATACCAGTGATCGTATTCATAGTCCTCATTGAATTTCTGATCCATATAATCCGTGGCGGCGATCAGAAGCTCATAATAGACCTCATACAGGTCATCGCTCGATGTCGTGATATCACGCTCCAACAGCCGATCCAGTTTCCCGTATTCGTAGAACATACGAGCCGCTCTGACTGTTTGAAGTGAACAGCATATAGATTCATAGTCCATAACTGCGCCTCCTTAACAAAATTTCCGCTGCGCAGCGGCTTTCGGGTTGGAATGGTCAAAAGTGCTGCGTAGGTGATTCAAACGGTGTTCCCGATCCTCTGCATCAGACAATGCGCTGTACAAGCTGTCAATATCTTCTTCGGTAAATGCCTCGAAATCAAGATCAGCAAAACAGATGCAATCATCATTTTTCAGCGGATCTAGAATATGCGTCAGCACATACGGCGGAACATTTTCAGGTTCCGGTACCGGCATATGCGGCAGCGCCTCCAGTCCCTTAAAGAGCTTGGAAAGATCAATCTTCATGATTCGGTTTCTCCCATATCAGCTTCACCACGCAGATGGCATAGTCCTTCATATTGCAGAGGATCTTTTTGTGCTCATCCTCTGTCATATACGACCGGCCTTCGCGCAGGAAATAGATCCCGCAGTCCGGCATCAGCTCTCCAAACATGCTGGCGATGTGCCACTCCATGTGGGAGCGCGCTTCGGCGGTATCTCCCTTGAGATAGGCCGTACACATCTTGGTATCTCCGACGGTCTGCTCGTTCCCGATCTCCAGATGCTCCATGAAGCCGTCCAGATGTGCCTTTGCGCGCTCATCCAACTGATGCTTCGCAGATGCGTAGAAGTACAGGAACAGCGCCGGTTCGTTTCTGCCCAGAATGACGCTGTATGGACTGGACACTTTCTGTCCCCATGCGCCGCCGGACGGCTCAAACCGGGTACAGAGCTTTCCCATCTGCGGGACGATCCGCTCCGTGACCTGCTGCCAGACAGCTTCGCGTGCCGCCCGGTCATCTGCTTCTGTGACGGGTGCAACGATTGCAAGATTTGTAGTTAACATAACTCCTCCTAGCTCAACGCCAGAAATCCGTTCGGCGTCAGGACATTGAAGATCATCTTGTTGCTGATGACCTCATGCACCTCTGCGCCGGTATGGTTTCCGCGCTGGTCAAACTGTTCCTCGCGTTCTGTGTTTTTGACTTTCACAATACGGCCCTTGATGATGTGCGGAGTATCACATTCAATCAGTCCGTTGATCATCCCAGAGCCGCCGATGAGACCGATCTGCCCAATGGAAAGCGGCAGGAGCGGATGCTTTTCCGTGCTGTCCAGCGCGCTTTTTGCATGCAGCAGCCGTGTAAAGCTGCCGGAGCGCGTCAGCTGCCGTTCCAGTTCCTTCTCATTGAATCGTTCGCCGCGAAAGACCTCGACAGTCTTTGCAACGTCGGGCAGTACATAGCGGTGTTCGTCCAGCTCCGTGACACACGGGATCATCTCTGGGGTCAGCGTCTGCGCACCCAGCCGGTCAGCCGTTTCATCGTCTTCCGTCGGCTTTCTCCGAAGCCCCAGCACGACCGCCTGATGGAATCTGGCAAACTCGCCATCGGTGAATTTCCAGACAGAAAGGTCCGAGAAGTTCTCCGCGAGAATGTTACAGATGTCCGGCGTCAGCCGGTAGTACGGCACGATGTAGATGAGCAGGCCGCCCAGCATGAGTGTACGGATGCTCTGCACCAGAAACTGCTTTTCGCTGCGCACCCGGCTGCCGCCCTCGGCCAGAACAGACAGATATGGCGGATTCAAAAACAGCACATGGAACGCCTCGCGGCTGATCTGGCTGTGAAAGAAGCTGCCGAAGCCGATGCGGTGGAGCCTTGTCTGGGCTTCCTCTGCGCGGTGTTCGTCCAGTTCCATGCCGTAGGTGTAGCAGTTGTTGCCGTCGGCAAGCTGCCGGAGCGCCTTGCCGCAGCCGCAGCACGGGTCGAGCAGATTCGTCGTCACGCCCTCCGGAAACGCGATCCCGCGCAGGATGTGCGTGATATTTCCCGGGTCTGTTGGGTAATAGCCCATGCGGACATGATTCATCAGCCGCCCGATCACCGCCGCGTTGACGGTGTCCGTTTGCGGAAGAGATTTCGCAAAGCTGGTCAGGACTTCATACACAGGCTTGTACGCTCTGGACATGAGATCAAAGCGGCCCAGTCCCGCTTGAAGCTGCCCGGCTTTTCCTGCCAGCGCGGATTCCTCCAATTCCAGAAGATACCGCTGTGCATCGCCGAACGCCGCAAGAAGCGCGTCCCGTGTTTTCTGCAATTCCAGATAGTACGCATACGCACGCTGCGGCTGCGCCGTGCGGTATTTCTCCACACCGGCGCGGCACTTGAGCAGGCGCTGGCTGCCGCGCAGAATGGCTTCTGCCGTCTGCCGAAGCTGCTCCAATGCGTAAAAGGAGCATTTGGACTCCTTCTGCAATTCCTGTTCCATCCTTCCTGACCTCACGCTGCGGGCTGAATGCTCTCAGCTGCGAGGCGACTATACCGCATCTGATACATATTTAGTTCCTCATTGTCATTCAGTAAGATAGCTCTTCCAAATGTGTTTGCTGTGTTTGACATGATGTACCTCCGTTTTTGTGTTTGAACGCAAAAAGGCCGCAACTACCAAACGGCAATTACGGTCTTATGAGTCCATTATTTCATTCCATGTCATATATGCGGAACCGGGGCATACTTGTCCCCCAAAGCTCTCACCTCCACCCTTCATCTGCTCCGCCCTGATACTGCTCTAACCTGGAATACAGAAATAGTATACAAGATTGCTCGAACCGGGCATACTAGCAAAAAACACAAGGCATGAAGAGTCGTTCAACTGGAGCAAGTATAATATTCAGTTATTTTGTTAAGCCATCTGTGTAATTCTAGAATATTCTGCATATTGCATAATACTGCACAAAATATATTGACATTTGCAGAAAATAGCATATACTATAATTAGCAAACACGAAAGGAGGTTCATAGTTCGGCTTCTTGTTGAAGCAATGGTTTCATTCTGGTTTGATAGGGTTTGTATGTAAGCTAAATATGCACAGAGTTCATCAGTTAGGGTTTTTATTTTATGAATTGTATTTTAAGAAAGGGGGATGACTCCAATATGGTTACCATATCCGCAAGGGTAGACGAATCATTGAAAGGAAATGCCGAAGATATTGCAAAAGACATTGGAGTTTCTCTAAGTACTGCGATAACTGTTTTTTTAAAGCGCTTTGTGGCAGCAAGGGGTTTTCCATTTGATGTCATCGCTCCGAACGTAACGCCAACATTAGATCAACTTCATGGAATTGTCAGCAGTGCTGTTGCGGATTCAAATCCAAATCCACGCCCCGCGCATTTTACCTATCTGTCACCAGGAACAAATCAATTAGAGACCATTTTCAACAAATAAAGGAGGAGTTCTCATGCAAAAGAAGCCGATTCTTACCGTGTTTGCAGGTCCCAACGGCTCAGGCAAGAGCACGGTTACCTCAAAGTATCCCTTGCCTGAATATTATGTCAATGCTGACGAGATCGAACGTCAGTGTAACTGCACCCAATTGGAGGCAGCAAAGATTGCCGAGAACACCCGTGAGTATTTGCTCGCCCAAAAAGAGAGCTTTGCTTTCGAGACGGTTCTGTCCACAGACAGGAATATCAACTTGATCCGCCGTGCGAAAGCAGCTGGATATTATATCGTTGTAGTTTTTATTACGACAAACAATCCGAGCATTAATATTCGCCGTGTTCAGGCGCGTATTGCTGCTGGAGGCAATAAGGTTGATTTGGAAAAAATTGAGCCTCGCTACTGGAGAGCACTCCGCAATATTAAGGCCGTTTATCCATACTGCGATGAGTTCACGCTTTGGGACAATTCTGACGAACGCGGTAGCAGTGGACCTGATTGCATCGCAGAATACTACAGCGGTAATGTACAACCCAGAATTCATCCAACCCGCAACTGGACAGCTAAAAAAATACGGGAACTGTTCAGCCGTACTTAAATGGCTAAGTTCTTCACGGAATAGTCCCTAATAAGCAGACGAGTAGACATCTTCAACGGATGTCTACTCGTTGTTTTTTCCATAATAACTACATAGGAACGTACTCACATGGTATTTAAGGCACCAATGAGCAACCAATTTTATGCAAAAGGGTAACCGCCAGGCTTCTTGGGTTTTGTTTGTAAGCTACCCCCATGAAATAGTAACTGAACTTGAAATTACCCCAGAAAGAGATGTTTTTGGTGCTTTTCTGCTCACATTGTCTGACTGAATACTTCGCATATAGCAGGTAATATCCAAACGCTGGTACCTGCCATCTATACTGGGTGTTTCTTATCCATGATGTATTCCAGCGGGTAAGCCGACACTTTAGACCCTTTACGAATTATGGCACCGCAGAGCAGTAGCTATAGGTGTTTGGGATTCGAACCGTTAAGGATGCATCCCCTTTGGGTTTGACGCTTACTTTCAAACATAGTATTGCTAGTAAAACTTATCGAGCATAGATATATGTAGCACTATAGTAGTGGAACGTTTTACAACATCTTGTTAACGTCGTAATCTAGCGAGTAGTTCGCTGAATAACTTTGGCTTCTGGTAGATAATTTACATTACGGATTTGGGTGATAATCTCACCCTTCCAAGAACGCGCTTTACTACCGTATACGTAGCCAAGATTTTTGCATACAGCTTTGTGTCTTGCAGGATCATTGTAGATAGATGGAGATACTCTAATCCATGAACGAACAATCTTGCCCAGTTGCTTTGCTGCATCAACTAAACGTTGTGCTGCAATATAGGCTTCTGGAGAAACACCGTTATCCCAGCCAGGCAAATCAGTATCGAATTGGGTTCCATATACGCCAACCATACGCTGGTGCTCGTCCCAATCAATTTCAAATTCAACTTCTGCGAGAAGCTGATTATCTTCTTCGATAAAAATACCAACAGCGCTCAGCTCACGGTTGGCAACTGCTTTAAGTAGTTTTTTAATCTTGGATTTTGGCATTTTGGCGCAAGTCAAAAACAACTCAAAATGGTCATCAATTACACCAATTCTTGTCCGCAAGTAGGTGTATGAATTTGTATATGTATTAATTAAAATCTCCTCCCATCTATAGGCGGCTGTGCAGTAAAAATACCTTCTATGTTTTGTCCAAACTCTCTCTAAGAACAAGTTCCCACGAAATATTGCTCTCCATCGTACGATATTGAGAATACAATTCTTTACGATAATTGTCGTTTGTAAGGACACGCTTAAAAATCACGTTATTGGAAAGTTCGGATAACAGTTCAACCTTTTTACTTACCATCAAGTTAGAAAAGAAGGAGATTTTTTCTGCCGGATATGAATCTATAAGCATTTCCGCAACTTCACGGCGCTCTAAGGAAAAAATAGATGCTACTATAGAGATCTTTTCTTCTCGAGTGGGTTCCCAATCAAATCGATTTGCACGTCCTTCTCTTATAAGAGGCTTATATAAAAGATCAAAATTATTTCCGGTAAAGAATATTGGAACTCTACTCACTGAACCGACATTTTCAATATGATGCGGATTATCAGCAATGTGCATAAGAAAAGCTAATATATCCTGATGGTTGACAGTTCCGGTGAATTTTTCCCATTCTCCTAAGGTTGTATCAATATCATCAATTATTAGCACAGCAGGAACGCCCTTAGACATTGAAGCAGATGCCTCAATGTACTTTTGCTGCAATAATTTAGCCGGTTCTCCAGCTCGATCGCTTTCGAGGTCGGCAGCACTGATTGAAAAAACGGAAACATCCACCTCTTTCAAGTAATTCCTTAGCTGATATGTTTTTCCCATTCCCGGACGACCAACTATGGCTAAAATTAGAGGATAGTGTGGGATGTCGAGCATATTCCCCAACATATGTGCGTCTACCTTTACAACAAAGCGGTTTGGGATTACCATACCTTTACCTCCTGTCACTTGGCTTGGTTATTCTTGAGTGTGCAATTTCTTCATCAACTCCATCAAAAATCTTAGAGATTTCAAATCTCTCTACAGGCATTCTATCGTCAGGAATAAGACTATTGGGGGATGAGGGAATTGCAACATCAATAGAAGATCCAACGAAAACAATCGTATCGGCGCTTATGGTATAGTTGTTATCCGCTTTCAGGTTTTTTAGAATTTCTCGTACGATCATCTCAAGATTATCGATGAGTTTGGCATTTCCGGCTGCAAGAGTTTGCACCTGCTTTTTGAGGTCGGAAACTTGAAGCTTCAGTTCTTTCTTAGATGGACCGATATTCTCCCTGATCCAAGAGATTACTTCGGAAATAATGGGTAACCATTGTTCACTAATTGCCATATTATCATCTCCTTAGAGGGATATTTTACTTATATAAGTATAGCATATTTCTAGGGAGATGAATAGCAATATTTGAAAAAAGTCAAAGAAAGGGGAAAATTAATTATGTGCAGTTTTTAGAAACAAAAGCAAATTTTTTATAAGGATAAAAAAGCCCCAAATACATAAGCAAAAAAACGCAGGAGCATTGTCCCCGGACAAACTGAGAAACTGTTCTTCTGTTTTCCAATCATGGAAAGACTATTCTCTATGTACTAAGGAAATCCAAGAACATGGCAAGTATCAAAATTAATAGCGTTATAGCCTAACAATTTAAATCTCAACATCTAAACCGTGAGAAATCGGCCTTATGCGCTCCTCTCGGAAAATATTTTTGGAAGGCACAGTTGATGAGTATTCCGTATTGTTATTCCTCATATTTTCTGAAAATTATCTACTCCACAAGAAACCACTTATTCTCGTTGTAGCATTCGCCCAGATACCGGTTGCAGTATGGATTATAGACTTTGCGGGCTTTCTGCGTTTGCTCATGACTCTCTCTGTGCCTGCAGATATTGCTCCATTCTGAGCATTTCCCTATATGCCAAAGGTCTCCCATACGTTCTAAGGGAGACCTTTGGCGCTTAGGACATTATATCTCATGGGGACGCTACGTTAATCAAGACATTGAAGATTTTACTTAAAAGGAGCATTTCTGCTCCTTTTGCAATTCCTGTTCCATCCTGCTGACCTCACGCTGCAGGCTGAATGCTCTCAGCCGCGAAGTCAAAGACCGGCGCGTTTTCCTCCGGCGTACCGGGGAGAATACGCATTGTGTAGCCTTTGTCCCGCAGCAGCTTGAACGTGCCGATCATGCGCTGAAGCTCAAAATCATCCGCGTCATTTGCATCATCCGCGCAGGCGGCCTTTTCCGCCGCCTGCTGTGCAAGCACTTCCTGCACGATTTTTGCGATGTTTGCTTTCGTTTCAGTATCTTCCGGTGTGTCAGACGGTTCTTCTGCCGGCCCTTCCGTGCGCGGCTTTTCAAACCGGCCCTGCGGACGGCTTGCCGTCAGGCGCAGCCAGAATGTCCGTAGCATGGAAAGAAGCAGTGTCAGGAGCATACCGCGCGGCTTCGGCGTCAGATGCACGATCTCCTCCACGTCCGCTTTGCCAATCTCGCTGGTCGCTACGGTCAGGCTGGGAGCCTTGACGTAATTGGCGGAGAAGAAACGGGAAACGGCGGCGCTTTCCGAGATCATGGCCTCGCCACAGCTGACGCGCTGCGCCAGCAGTCTCCGGCAGATGACCGTGCCGCATTCCAGTTCCGTCACATTCACGACGTCCGCGGAAACCTCACCGGCAGTGAGAAAACCTCTGCCGGAAATATGTTTCGCTTTCAGGCCGTTCGTGACGTGCAGATGCCCGTGGACGATCACGTTGTCCGTGGCGAGCGTTTCATAGTTGTAAGTCGCACCGGCGGGAATATAGACTGTTTTCATGCTCAGAAATCCTTTCTTTTTACGCTGCTTTCTGTTCTTCCTTGAGCCGTACCGGGAGGACGATGGCGGAGCTGTTGCCCGCCACAAGCGAAATTGCGCCCAACGGGCTGGTCAGCCGCATTGTCACCAGTTCCTGCTTTTCAAACTGCGTGAGTGCGTCCAGCATGTATCTGATGTCAAAGCCGAAAATGATGCTGCTTTCCGGATCGATCGGAACCACCGCTTTGTAGCAGCATTCCGCTGTACGCAGCGTCAAGATCCCGCTGTCAAACCGGACGTATGCCTTACTGGACTTTCCGGCACAGGCCCGCAGATACTTGAGGGCCTGCACGAAGTCCTTCTGGTGGAAGCGGACTTCCTCCTTCCAGTTCTGTGGAATGATCTCCTCATAGCTCAGAAGTGAGGCATTTGAAACACAATGCGCCGTCAATCGGATACCTTCACTTCGGAACGTGATCCAGTTCTCGTTCACATCGACCTGAATCTCGGTATCCCCAAATGCTTTGAGATGTTCCAGCGCCGGAACACCGACCGTAAACGGTGTTTTGACATCTAGCCCGCCATCATCACAGCAGGCCGCGCGATGACCTTCCACCGCCCAGATATGCTTGCTCTGGAACAGAACACCCTGATATTCCGATCTGGTGCTGCGCAGATCTACGGCATACTTTACCTGCTTGACGCATTTGAGAATGTTTGCCGCGTTTGCCGTATAGCTTTGCTTGGCTTCAAACTCCGGCCATGTGGGGCATTCCTCAGCTTCATAAACTGGGAACTTGCCGCCCTTGTCTCCGCAGCGCATGGTTATGATCTGTGATTTCCTTTGGCCGGACAGCTCCAGTTCCAGTTGGCTCGTAAAATAACGGCACACCTTCTGGACACCGGCACTGTTCCAAAACACGAACGCAAAGTCGTCGCCGCTCGCGGGGATTGTCACGGACATCCATGTACCAAAGTCCGTTGCAGAGAGCGTACAGTGATCCGCTGTAAATTCCGCCTTGATCTCCTGCAGGACTTTGACCGGACTTTTTGCCGGAATGTCCATCAAGGCTGTCATCGCTTTATAAAAGGCTGCTGCGTCTACGGTATTCTTCATGCTGCTTTCCTCCTCGTTTTCTGTAAGGTTGCGCGCATATTGACAGAGCCCGTTGCAAACGTGATCTGCCGCACGCGCGTTTCTCCGACGGTCAGGATGTTGTAGATCATGTCCACGACGGCGGTAGCCGCTGTGATGTTGGCGGCGATGCTCTGCGGCGCGGAAACAGACGCCTCGGCGCAGCTCAGCTCCGTCGGGAATTTGTCTGTGTCCTGCAAAACCTCCGGGAATGCCGCGCCGACGGGACGATAGAACGTGCGCCCGCCGCTGCGGATGCCGCAGACGATCTGCCCGGTGTGCATCCCGTTGCCGCTGTCGATGTAGATGAGATCATCCAGCTTGTAAAAGACTTCGTGGCAGAGCTTTCGGCTCTTGTTGTTGTCCACCGCGCCGATGAGGATCACCAGTTCCTTGACGGTTGGAGAATGCCAGTACGGCCCGGTCGGGAACGACCGCGCTTGCAGCATGGAAAGAAGCCGCTCGCCGGACTCGATAAATTCCGGCACATACTCCGTTTCCATCCCGAACACGGATGAATACCGCTCGGCCAGCACCTTTGCCTTGTTTTCCCCAAGGTCAGCCGGTGTGAAGTTCTGGCGAACGAGATTCTTTTCCTCCACGATATCCCCGTCACAGATGATAAAGCGGACAGGCCGTTCCAGCGCGTACAAAAGCCGGTACAGATGCGGCGCGATATGTCCGCCGGTGCCTCCGGCTCCCAGCATGACGATCTTCACGGGCCGGTTCTCTGAAAACTTCATCCCGCACCTCCAAGCAATCCGCCCAGGAACGAGCGCACGCCCGCGAAATGCACGGACGGCGGTTCCGGAAGTTCGGGAAGCTGATGGATGACCTTGCCGCTCCATTCTGCGGGAAAGCCGCTGTGCAGCCCTTCCAGCACCAGACTGGGCTCGATGGGGACGAAGCTGCCGCCGCAGGAAATGCGTGCGGAGATCTCCGGGAAAAAGCGCTCCAGGCGACCGATCACGAGATACAGCCGCGTACCGCGTTCGTCCTGATCATCGATAGCCGAAAAGATCGCCTTCATGCTGTTGTGCGAGTGGATATCTGCGTAGTACAGATACCGCGTATCGTCCGGAAGATCTTCGTCCGTCAGCCGGACCGTGACACGATCCTTGGTAACGCGCTGCTTCGGGACGAACGGGATGAATTTCTGTTCCTTCCGATCCCAGTAGATGCGGACAAGGGCTTCAAACTCCGCGCCCGATTCCATCTGACTTCTGAAAAAGCCAATGATGGCGCGCAAAAGCTCCTGCGGAATGCGAGGAAGAGCCGGGCGAAAGCCGGCTCTTACCTCTGAAAACTCCGTGATCTTGTGTTTGGGCGCGATAAACTCGCCGAGCTCGCTCCGGCGCATCTCATACGTCTGTCCATCCCGCGAGGGGATGAGGCAGATGACCTTGTTGGACGCGCGCGCAGCCTCCAGCGTCGGGAATACGCCCTTGTAGTCTGCGATGCCCTTCTTCTGCATCCGGATCTGCGGCTTTACGACGCACTCCGGGTCCTTGACCTTGCCTTTTTTCAGGCTGTCCAGGAATGCTTTTGACTTCTCAATTTCCGCTTTCATGGCCGCAATCGTGTCTGTCTTTGGAGTTGGAACGGTCTTCGTGACATCTCCGTACCGTACCTGCCAAGTGACAGCAGACGCATCCTCCAATTCTGGAAAATCATCCGCTTTCTGGATACGCAGAGACTCGAAGGTCATATCCGCATCCGTGATCTGCTCTCTGGCGCCGCCGTACTGAAAAACGGGCGGCTTGTCAAAGA
>ENA-ORSL01000782-ORSL01000782.1-human-gut-metagenome-genome-assembly--contig:-NODE-782-length-30226-cov-11.374499_pt1 | contig 30226 bp, 31 predicted proteins | sample MGYA00242190_ERZ509157 | MGnify/ENA primary metagenome ERZ509157 (study PRJEB26280, sample SAMEA2338664) | human gut metagenome | biome: human gut; feature: human-associated habitat; material: faeces...
GGCTGACTTCATTCAGCCGGAGCCTGCAAACAATTTTGCGCATAAATCTTGACGGGACCCGCGGAGCGACTGGCGTACAGAGATATTAACAGCCGTGGAAAGGTTCATACCTAGTTGTTCAAAGAGTGCATCGGCCTGTGCTTTCAAATCTGAATCCATGCGGATGATGATATTTGTGGTGGACGCAGCCATAAAACCATCTTCTTTCCTGCTTATATAATACTATATGCTAGTTGTACGAATAATCACGCTATCTCCATTTTTTGTTTCCTAGTTAGCAATTGCAATACGTTCGCCCTTTCATTCTCTATCATCTCCCACACGGTCTGAGAGCTGCCACCTTCATATATCAGCATATTGAAAATCATCTCTTCTAGCTGAATGTGCTACACCTCCTACACCATCGCAACACACCGCATCGAGCAGACGCGGCTAGCTTTGGCCGCGTCTGGAAAGGAGAATGACCACTTCCCTGCTATTAGAGAAATGGTCATTTTCGGGTTAGATTTCGTTCCCGTTGAGGCTGTCCAGCGTCTTGTTCAATATGTTTATGTCTTCACTGTTCTTTGGTTAGCTTTTTTCCTTAGATCATCGATTCTCAACCTTGTCTTTTCGTGATAATATGTGTATTCTCTCGGAACATATTTTAGCACTTCATTATACGCTTCAAGTGCTATTGACAATGTTTTTAATCCACGATCTATTATTAGGGCTTTAACATAATAGGCTGTTGGCTCCTCAAATGGCTTCATTTTAGAATTGATCACGTCATCACAATAGCGAATTATTTCTTGGCATGTATCATTTGTTATTCGCTTAAATCCATTATTGTATGCCGTCTCAGCCTCATCATATTTTCCCATAAGCAATTTGATATATGCAGTATTCATATGAAGGATTGTTCTATTGTTGCTATTAACCCTTACCTTCATCAGATAGCTTTCTGCTTGCAACAAACACGCTGGAAGCAGGTCTACACAAGTACAACACTCAATAGTACATTTTGCTGCACACACTAGCGCGGCTTCATTTGTCGGATATAATTCCAAATGTTTTTTACAGCACTCTAATAGCTTTGGTTTTATGGCAGAATTAGTTATACTTGATAGCCCCCTCATTTCGAGGTCTAAAACGCTTTCAATATCAGCTGACCGCTTACGCGAATTTAATCCTTGCTTCTTATTGTAAGCAATATCGTAGTGTAGCTTGAAAGCTTCAAATATATTTCCGCTAAGTAAATGCGACCATCCTACTAAATACTCAGCGCTTTCGGCAAATTCCCTAGATATCTTATCAAACTCTTCAATTTCATACTCTTCGGATATTAATATATTATTGGGGATTTCTCCTTTTATTTTTTCAAGAAAGGTAGGCATTAATTCCTTATTGAAATCATGGTATCCAACCAAAACTAGTATCTCAAATTTATACTTCTTTTTTCCGCAACTGTAACGTTCTCTTAATGTTCCGAAAATATATACTGCGCCATGTAATCTGTTATTGAACGCCGAGGCAAATTTTGAATTCCAAAATGATTTCCCAGATGCTTTATAGCAATTAATCATATTTGCGATTGCATATCTTTTATGTAACGGTGGTACTACAACATTAATGCTATCTATACCAGAGTTGACATACGAACTAAAAGAATCCGCAAAGTCATGTACAATATACTTATCATTTTTGAAGTCTTCTGGGGAAATAAAAATATAAATATTACTTACACTCGGCTTACCTTTTTTATAATAGAAAGCGATTGCAAAGCATATTACTATAGCGCATAGTTCGATGCCCAGAAAAATTAATATAGATACTACTATATTAATTTTCCCTTCATTGTATGCGGTTAAAACGAATTTTACCCATACGGAGGCAGCAAGAATGGAAGAAAACACAAGGTTTTGAGGGAAGAAGATATATTTTTTTAAGTCGGGCAGATTGGTCGATATGCTTTGATTACCCATTTCCATTTCACCTTTTAACCACAAATTTAAAATATAAACTTCTATTATAGAATACCATAAAATTGAACATGTAGCAAGGTGCTTTCTTTTGCATAAATCATAAATATAGAAAAACACTTCTCACCATGAGAAGTGTTTTTCTATGCGCCCAGTGGGGCGCTTTTTTATTGCCCTGAATTAGGAAGGAGGTAGCAATGTATTTTACAGACGGCAAGCGGCAGGCGTTTGAGAAACTGATGACTGGTAAACCGGGATTCGATCACTATGACACGGGCGTAGATGGTGATTACCCGGAATGCAAGTCATGCGTATTTCATCGTCCGCGGCGCGAGAAGCACACCTGCGTGTATAATAAATGCCCATACATGAACAACATTGATGAGGAAAGGGGGTGATTCCACCCGAAAAAAGCAAACACGATATTAAACAATTCTAAGGATAGGAGGTTTTATGCCAAGAGCAAAAACGCAAAGATGCAGGCGGCTATTAGTGCTGTTCTGCATGTTTGTCATTTTCAGCGCATCTTTTACCGTATCGGCCTTTGCAGACTATGTCAATGTAACGACCGGTACAAGCTATTCATACTTCCAAACCTACTCCAGCAAAGGGGTATGGACGGGTGTAGGAACGCCAACGCACACTATAGTTCAGACCGGAGCACCGGCCTACTGCCTGCAAACGGATTATTCATCGCCCAGCGGCAGCGGATATGCAGATACCGACCCGTGGAACTATTATGATGCAACTACTATTTGTGGTCTGCAAGCAATTCTTGAGCACGGCTATCCAAATGACAGCGGCGGCTATACTGCGGATGAAGCACGTTATGCAACAGCAAATGCTATACGCTTCTGGCTTGCCGAGCGTGGCGCGCAGGGTGTGCCAACGTGGATGAATCTTTCAAAGTACAGTCACCTTTTCCGCGCTGCGTATGGCTACGAGGGACTCTTTGATTGGTGTATGTATCTGCTTGACTGCGCAAGAAATCAGGTGCTTATCGAGCATGAGATATCATTTTCGGAGCCTGAATTTGCCGTGGCCGGAGACTTTTACGAATACACGATAACTGTTTCTCTCACGAACTGTGGCCTTGGCTACACACTTGACAGGAGTGGACTCCCCGACGATGCTGTGATAGATGGCTATACCGGAGACTCCGGCGATGTGCTTACCATTCGAATACCAACGAAATATGATAGCAGCATCTATACGTTATCTGCGACCGGCGCAGATAATCGAACCGCGGCCAGCCTAATCTACTATGCTCCGGACAACTGGAATGAGCAGCGTATAGTCACCTATTCCTATGATATTGAGTCAAACGTTGCAACTGCATCCGTACAAATAAGCACTCCGGAAAAACCTAAGACCGGAAAACTCATTATACATAAATACGATGCAGAAACCAACGAGCCGATATCAGGAGTAAGCTTCGGCCTCTTTGACATGTCCGGGACACAGATCGCAGAGGCAGTAACGGATGACACGGGTACGGTAATTTTTACGGACATACCAGCCGGAGAATACTTTTTCCGTGAGATATCCGCTCCCGGAATGTATGTTGCTGATGATACTCAGCACAATTTCGTTGTAAGTACTGATGAGGAACTGAGCTTTGATATTTACAACACGCGAAAGGTCGGGTCTATCGCCGTACTCAAGCAGGACGCGTATGGGAATGCACTTCCCGGAGCTGTGTTTCTTCTGGAGCGCTCAACGGATGGCGGCACGGCATGGGAGCGGATTGCTGAACAAAGTTCGGGCAATGACGGTACAGCGGTATTCAGCGAACTTAGCATAAGCGGTGTTTACCGCGTGACGGAGATCAAGGCACCGGCAGGACACACACTGCAAGCCGGAGTGCTGTTCGAGGGCGAGCTGGGCGATTCCGGCAGCTATGATATCAGCTTCATTTCCTGCGACTGTACTATAATGACGCTGCCCTTCACAGGGGAATCCGGATTTCGTTATATTCAATTTGCGGCGCTCATGCTTTGCATGAGCTTATTTATTATATCTAAAACTAAAAAGGAGAAACCTGAATGAAAAATATCCGAAAGGCAATTGCTCTTGTTTTAGCCGTTGCCGCACTGTTTTGCCTGCCGATACAGGCCAGCGCGGATGAAGCATCGGCTACAATAGACTATACCAGAACCGGCTCACTCTCGATATATAAATACGATCTCACTCGTGCTGAATCTGATGGCGCATGGGATACCAATGCATACGTTTCTACCGGCATTTACGACCAGAGCGTTGTAGACAGAATGACAGATTACACTGTACCCGGCGTCGAGTTTATGTATCTGCGTGTAGCGGATATTGCAATGTACACAGAGCAAACCGAAAACGAAAACAGAGTCATCACGGTCTATGGGTTCGCTGACGGAGAAAACACGAATTCGCTTCTTGCGACTATCGGCCTTAGTGCATCGGAGGCATACTGCACCGAGAATAATGTTGCCTACTTTACTTCAGATAGTATAAATTCTGCACTTGCAGTAGCTCTTGCCTCGAATTCCACCGTAGTAAAGACCGCACTTGAAAGCTATATCAAGAATGCGGGCGGCACAGCAATGAGAGTGACAGACGAATACGGACACAGCTCAGCGGACGGGCTGGAGCTTGGCTTGTACCTCGTTGTCGAGACGCGAGTACCGGAGAATGTAACCAGTACCTGCAACCCGTTCCTTATTTCCCTTCCAATGACTACGCTTGACGGCAGTGCATGGAATTATGATGTGACTGTTTATCCCAAGAACAGAACCGGTTATCCGACGCTCGAAAAGACGGTACGCGAGTCCGCCCCCGATACAGGGAAAAATAACGGAAGCACAAATGATATTACTGACGGCTACGCCCACACCGCGAGCGCATCGGCAGGAGATGTTGTGGACTATCAGTTTATATCGACTCTGCCCACCATCACTTCCCCGGCAAGCAGCCTGAGCTGCTACACCTTTGTAGACAAGCTTCCGCGCGGCATTATATATAACCGGAATGATGTGGTCATAAGTTTCTACAAGGATAAAGAATGTACAGAACTTGTAGACTCTTGGAACATGGACAGCGGTAAATTTACAGTCAGCTATTCTGAGCCGTCCGATGGGCAGCAGATGACCGTTGTAATGACGGAAAGCGGTCTTTCCGAGATCAACAGCAATACGCTTGTTTATAGCGACGAGAGTCTTTATCGCGGCTACTCTGACTGCACTATGAGAGTCTGCTATTCCTGCACCGTCAATTCCGACGCAAGCTTTATCTATGGGGACGAGGGCAACACAAACAGCGTCACGCTGACGTGGAAGCGCACGAATTCTGATTTCTATGACACGCTTACGGATGATGCACATGTGTTCAGCTATGCTATAGACCTCACGAAAAAATTCTCGGATGGCGCTGGAAATGTCGGTAATGTTAAATTCAAGTTGTACAACGATACAGATGGCTACTATGTTAGAGCCAAACTTATCGACGGCGTTTATTACGTGACTGAGCATGTCGCGGAAGCAGCTCAGGCCACGGAGTTTATACCGACAGCTGAAGGTCACATCATAATAAAGGGGCTTGAAGACGACAGTTATCTTGCTACTGAGCTTGCTACCGATACTGGTTACAACCTGCTGAAAGACGATATTAAGATCGTCATATCCGTAAGCGACGGTGCAGAATGTGCGAACTGCCATAAGCCGTTGCTTACGGCAACGGCCAAGGTAAACAACAAGAATGTCAGCATGAGAGCGGATGGAGACTCGGAAAACGCCATTGTGCCGCTCACTGTTGTGAACACTAAGGGATTCACTCTTCCTAAAACCGGTTCATATGGCACATGGATGTTCACCGTCGGAGGCATCCTTGCGATGGGTGCTGCGCTGATAATCATATTCAGAGCAAACAGAAAGAAACGTACGTAATGGAATCTACGGGGAGACGCAAGTCTCCCCAATTTGCTTGGAGAAAAAATGAGGAATAACAGGAAGACAATAATTATGGCGACAGTATTATTAATAGTTGCGCTGCTTGTGACGGTGTACCCGGTCATAAGCAATTATCTTGCGGAGAAGAACAACTCCGAGATATGCACAGAATATTTCAATGCAATAGGCAGACTTGATAACTCGGCAATAGATGCGGCACGGCACAAGGCCGAAGAATATAACGCGATGCTCGCAAACGGTGTCTCACAGACTTTTTCGGATGAGCAAATTAACGAGGCCGCTGACGATTACAATGAGCTGCTGAACCTGACCGGCAATGGCATCATGGCCTATATAGAGATACCAAAACTGAAAATTTATCTGCCGGTTGCCCATGGTACAGAAGCAGCGACGCTTGAAAACGCTGTTGGCCATGTTATAGGCAGCTCTTTGCCGATTGGTGGCAATGGTACGCACGCGGTGCTTTCAGGTCACAGCGGTATGGCAAGTGAAAAGATGTTTTCAGACCTCGACCAAATGAAGGTGGGTGATGTTTTCTTTATACATGTCTTGAATGAAACGCTGGCCTATTCCGTTGAGGAGATTAACACCGTACTTCCGGGCGATACCTCACTGCTGGTCATTGACCGTGACGAAGATTTAGTGACGCTGATCACCTGTACACCATTCGGAGTAAATACGCATCGGCTGCTTATCCGCGGCAGCCGCATAGACAGCAATACGCAGATTAAGGACGCTGATATTGAAAGTGTCGGGGCTGATGAGGTTGAATCTACATGGGTCAGAGAATACGTAAAGGGCATAGCTATTGGCGCTGTAATTCTCGCGGCCTGCATAATTGCCTACATATTGGTACGGAGATTTCAAAATGAGTAGGCGGCTTGCAGTATGTATGGCATCTGTGCTGTTTTGCTTCGGGCTGCTTGTGACGCTATACCCCCACATAAATGGCAAGCGGCTTGAGCGAGAATCACTATCAGAAGCAGCCAGCTTTATTGCTGCGAATACGGCAACGCCGGATATAAGTTCATCAGAGGCAGCAGAGCGGCCAAACGCTGAACTGTACGAAGCCATGCGGGAATACAACCGGTGTATATATGAAGAAAAACAAAGCCGCCTATCAGACCCGTTAGCATACGAGACGGCACCGATTGACCTTAAGGAATACGGTATCATAGATGGAATAGTGGCCGTACTTACAATACCTGCGCTTGAACTTGAAATGCCCATATATCTCGGCGCAAGCTATGACAATATGGCAGCAGGCGCTGCGGTTCTTGGGCAAACCAGTCTCCCGATAGGAGGTGTTGATACAAACTGCGTCATCGCAGGTCACCGCGGCTGGAACGGAGCCGCATATTTTCGTTATATAGATCAGCTTCAGCCGGGAGATGAGGTATTTGTCACGAACATATGGGAAACGATGAACTACACCGTGTCTGAAATACAGGTCATAGACCCGAATGATGTAAGTAGTGTTTTCATTCAGGATGGACGTGATCTTTTGACTCTGCTGACATGCCACCCGTATGCAAGCGGCGGTTTATATCGTTATCTTGTCGTATGCGAAAGGAGCACGCCATGACCTTTGACTATTTTTATAGCAGTCAGGCTGACAGCTATTCATTTTACCGCATTCCGCGTGTGCTTATAACCGGCGAGCATTTCAAGACACTTTCCACGGATGCAAAGCTTTTATACAGTCTGCTGCTCGACCGCATGGGGCTGTCGCTTAAGAATAACTGGCTCGACGACGAAGGTCGGGTGTATATCTATTACACGATTGATGAGATACAAGAAGATCTTTGCTGCGGCCATGTAAAGGCAGGTAAGCTGCTGGCAGAGCTGGACACGAAAAGCGGCATTGGCCTTATTGAGCGGATAAAGCAGGGGCAGGGTAAACCTACAAAAATCTATGTAAAATGGTTCGCATCAGTGCATGAGGACAGTCCTGCAAATTCCAGACCTACAAAAGCTGTACGTCAGGAAAGCTCGGAAATGGAGGTCAAGACAGCCAAATCGTGTACTTCAAGACCTACAAACGATAGAAGTGCAGACCTACGGAAAGCGGATACTAATTATATTGATAATAACAATACTGATTTCAGCTATACTTACCCATCTATCCATCAACAGGAATATGGAGCATGTATGGAAAAGCTCAAGGATCAGGTGGACTTTCCGCTTTTAGCCGAGAGCTACCCGAATGACGACCCGGAAAGCATTTTGGAGCTTATCTGCGACGTTCTATGCAGCGCTTCACCGACAATAAGAATAGGCAGAGAAAGCCTGCCCATAGGTAAGGTGCAGGACAGGTTTAAGAGGCTTCGGTTTGAGCACGTAGCATATGTGCTTGATTCACTCCGAGAAACCACAACGCGCATCATAAACATAAAAGCCTACCTTCTGCGAGCGTTATACGATGCACCACTCACTATGGGGCATTTCTACGCTGCCGCAGTGCGGCACGATTTTGCGTAAATACTTCTCACCGTGAGAAGTATTTTTTAATACAAGGAGGATAAAATGCCTGAAAGCATACTGGAACAGAATATACCACTGAATAAAATACATGACTTCCCCGGATTGGCATTTGGGAAATTTTCAGACAAGAGTCTTGGCGGTCTTGTGAGCAGTCTTCAGTCCAAAGGCATAGAGGAGCCGCTGGTCGTGCGTCAGAGCGAAGATGGCGAATATGAGTTGATAGCAGGCTATCGCCGCAGACGTGCCGGAGAGCTGGCGAAGCTCTCCGACGTGCCGGCTTTTGTGGTGGAATTGGACGATAATCAGGCCAAAGAGTGTTATTGGTGGTCAAACAGCGGATCGGCTGAGACACTTGCGGCTTTTATAAAGCGAGTAAAGCAGCGTGATACAGCTCCGGAACAGGAGGCTTCCACACTCACGGCGAATGGTGATAAGCCTGATGTGAAATCCAGCAGTTCAGCTAAGGGTAAAGAAAGATCGGTGTCTGCTGTATCCGCTTCTGCTTCACAAGAAATATCCGAGGATAAAAAGAAAGCTGCGGCCAAGAAGCCTGAGAAAAAGGTAAATAAGGAAAATGAAGAAACTGGCGAAAAGGCATCCGACGGTACTGCTGCCGCAGGCCCGGCAGGTATGGCCATTTCTAAGGTGCTTGAAAACAGACTGAATCCGCCCAATGAGGAAGATATTAAGAGCCTGCCGGTGCCGAACGGCAAAGAAACATATTTCATTGTTCTTCATCCCAGATATCTGGAAAAGTCAAAGTTCAATAACTTCTCTGTTGACCGCGAGAGCGATAACTATAAGGAACTTGAGAAATCCATTGAGATTAATGGCATTAAGGATCCGGTCATAGCACGTCCCAAGGAGGGCGGCGGATATGAGATAATTTCAGGCCAGCGCAGGCATGATATCGCAAATCGGCTTAATTTTCCGGTGCCTACTATTGTCCAGCAGATGGACGATGACGATGCAAAGATACTTGTTGCCGACGGCAATCTTCATAGAGACAAGCTGTCAAGCTACGATCTTTCACGTGCGCTCCGAATGAAAATGGACGCTATGAAGCACAAAAGCGGAAGGCGCAGGAAAGGTGATGTTGGCCCGAAAATAGATTCAAATGAAGTCTTGGCACGTGAAATGGGCATGAGCTATGCAAAATTCAACCGTATGCTGAGACTGGCAGAGGCAGAAAAGGTAATATGCGACAAGGTAGATGACGGTACTATGCCGCTATCCATTGCATCGGCAATTTCTTTCCTCAAGCCGGAAACCCAGATAAAAGTGTCCGACCTTATGGATATAAACTATAAGGTGAGCACAGAGCGCATTGAGCGTATGAAAAAAGCCGAAAAAGCAGGCACACTTGATGATAGTATGCTAAGAGATATACTTGAGGATAGAGATATTGCGCCAAAGGCCGCTGAAAAGGCAGCAGTTACGGCAGTTCCACCGGTAAGCCCGGTTTTTGAGCTGCCGAAACAGACAGATAATGTGAAGTCGGATATTGAACCACAGCCCAAAGTAGTTCCCTTTGTCCCGGATACAAAGATTCCCGACGCAGTGGAAATACATCCGCCGGAAGTAATTGCACATACAGCGGTTAATCCGCCAAATGCGGTCAAACCGGCGGAGCAAGTAAATGACGTGTTCAAGGGTGAACAGGAACGGCCGCAGTACACGAAAGTCATTCTTGCCGGTGACAGGCTGCGCAAATACTTCCCTGATGTCTCCATGACTCCGCGTGAAATCGAGGATAGCGTGTACGATGCACTTGAAGAGCGCCGTCAGCGGCAGGAAAAGCAGAAGCAGAAAGAAGATATTTTCAGACCAGTTGCGTCAAAATCCAAATAAATATATAGATAAAATTAACGATATTTTTGTTGACTTACTTGTTTGCTGCGCATATAATAATAGCAGATAAAGAATACTGCGTATGGAGGTGCAAGTATAATGAATGAAATGTCTGCTGTCGGAATAATGAAGTCTATCGTGCCAATAACCCGTTTCAACAAGGGTGAAGCGAATAAAATATTCGACGAGGTACAGGCTTCCGGCACCAAGATAGTCGTGAAAAATAATAAGCCTGCCTGTGTGTTGCTGTCTCCTTCCCAGTATGAATCACTGATGGAGACACTGTCGGATTATCTGCTGCTTGATGTGGCTGGAAGACGCGCTGCCGCAAACGACGATAATGACAACATTTCCATGGAGGCCATAATGGAGCAGCTTGGTATATCTGCTGACGATCTGGCCGGTCTTGATGTTGAAATCGAATGAGTGGCACACATGAAATGGACTGTCGAATTCATTAAAGAAGCACAGAAAGACCTGAAACGTCTCGACCCATACAATCAGCGGCTAATACTCAAAGCCATATCCAAGACTGCCGAACGCCCGTTGCCGCCTCCGGACGGCATCGGCAAGCCTCTCGGAAACCATTCGGCAGCGAATTTGAGTGGGTTTTATAAAATAAAGCTCCGAGACCTCGGATACCGCGTGGTATATAGCCTTGAGATTGAAAACGGCGTGATGAAGATAATAATCATTTCCGTGCGGGCTGACGAGGAAGTATATAAAGAGGCCGAGCGGCGCATTCAGAACATAGCAAAGAAAATATAGCTATCTTTTAAAAAGCACCTGTACTTGTGTACAAGTGCTTTCGTCGTGTAGCGGGCAAATACAATTTCACTATATCATGAAAACTGCCGCCAGATATTTGGCGGCAGTTTAGCGGTTCATTTTATGCGTTCTAACTGTTCTATGCAGAACTGTTTCAGGATAGGTATATCAGTCACAGCGGTTTCCCATATAATATCCCTGCTCATACTTCCATAACTGTGCGCTACTAAATTACGCATACCCTTTATCGGTCCCCATTGAATTCTATTTGCAGTTTCGGCTCTGTATTCCTGTGACAGTTTGCTTCCCAACTCACCTATTTGGAGTATGCAGAAAGAAACAGACCTCTGATAATCTGCATCTTTATCAAATATCTCGAATGAGTTTCCGTAACGCCCAATCGTCTTTTCAATCTCAATACAGTAATCGCGTATATGTTCCAAACGTTGTGCATCAGGCGGCAGCATATAAACTCACCCTTTCATTTATAACATTCGTACGGAAGCTGGCTTCACTTGGGCGTTGTATTGGTTGCTCAAGTGAACTAACGGTTATTAAGTCTATCGCTTTCCCCAATGCCTCCTCAAGCTCACAGTACACAGTGGCTAGCCCAAGCAGACTTTTTATATCAGTTCCTGTAGTATCAATCAGCAAATCAATATCACTCGAATCAGTAGCGGTGCCTTTTGCGTATGACCCAAAAAGATATACAGCTTTAAGTCCATACTTTTTGGCAATCGGGGTAACAGCGGCTTTTATATCACTAATCGTATAAACCATATGGCACGGCTCCTTTCCATTTTTCTATAGATATTTTACTATAATTATATCCAAAACGCAACCGGAATAAATGTTGAATAAATTCATCACACCTGCAAGCGCTGTTAGCCTATTGCGGGTGTATTACTTTATCTGCATAGGAGGTTTTTTATGAAGGTAGTTGTTGTAGAGCCGGGATATCAGCCATATGAAAAGGAAATTGACGGCCTTGCTGAAATGCAGGCTGTTGTCGGCGGTTTGATTACGGCAGCATATCCGTATGAGCATGAGGCCGTCTCGTTCGTTGCCAATGATGAGGGAATATTGCTCGGTCTGCCGTTTAACCGCAGTATCCCCGGAGGATACGGAGGTCTTTTCGGTACGTTCTTTATCTGCGGCATCGAGGAGGGCGAATTTTGCTCTCTTACCCCAGAGCAGATCAAAAGGTTTAAAGACGAGTATAAGTCTGCGGAGGTACTGCTCGCGGCGGTAGGCAATGATCTTGTGACTCTGAAGGTACAGGCGAGGCCAAAACAGACTAATGAAAACGAACGCCATGCGCAGCCGGAGCGCTGACACAGCCCAAAAAGTAAAGGCGCTGACAGATAAGCTTGAAGCAGGTGTCAAAGAGGTATTTGAGAGTGAGCAATATAAAGCCTATATGAAAGCAATGGCAAAATTTCACCAGTATAGCTTCAACAACGTTATGCTCATCCTTATGCAGTGCCCAAACGCCAGCGCCGTAACGGGCTATGCCACTTGGGAAAAGCAGTTTGGCAGAACGGTCAAGAATGGCGAGTCGGGGATACAAATTATCGCGCCTACATCATATAAGCGTATTGTTGAGACTGTGACACTCGATCCCGTAACGAACATGCCTATACTTGATGCTGACGGTGAGCCTATAAAGGAGAAACAATACGTCGTGCAAAGAGGGTATAAAATCGCATATGTGTTCGACGTGAGTCAGACAGTGGGGCGTGAGCTTCCATCATACGGTGTGAGTGAACTTCACGGCAGTGTGCAGAATTACGATACCATACTGAATGCAGTCTTGGAGCTTGCACCAGTCCCGGTTATTATCAGAGAGCCTGACGGCGATGCCCGCGGCTGCTATGTACACAGCGAGCGGCGGATATATCTAAACCGTGGCATGAGTCAGATCGACACAATATCTATTCTAATCCATGAAACGGCTCATGCCATGCTTCACGCCCTCCCGGTCAAAGACGGCGTTGTTGTAGGCAGACCAGAGAAAAACCGGCAAACACGAGAGGTTGAAGCTGAAAGCATTGCCTACGTTGTTTGCCAGCACTTTGGAATTGAAACCGGCGACAGCTCGTTTGCCTATATAACCGGTTGGAGCAAGGATAAGGAACTTGACGAGCTGAAAGCATCCCTCGATTGCATCAGCAAAACATCGGCGAAAATGATAGATGAGATTGAAGCCAAGCTCCCTGACCTGAAGATGACTTTTGAAAAATCTTCTCTAAAAAGAGACTGCGTTTCACGGTGAAACACAGTCTCTTTTTCGTCAGGACTCTCTAATCGCGTTTATTATGGATGAAGCTTGCCATTTGACGACTCTATCTGCATATTTTTTCACTACTGACGAAGTTCTTTCCGCTCCCCACGGTTCGACTGCAATAATTCTTTTCCCCATTTTACAAGCCAGCTCTAGTTCGATATTAATCCACTTACTATATGTAGAATAGACTCCTGCAATAATTATTACACAGCTTGTGGGTTGAATTTTCCGCCCAATAGCCTCTTTGAGCTGGTAGTCATACTGCATATAGTGAATCGGGTCATCTTTAGGCACGGAATAATTTCTATATTCGAAATTGGGGGCGGAATCTAGTAATCTAATTAGTCTATCGTACTGATCGTCGTATGTCCATGAGTGGCTAATAAATAAATTGTATATCATTTTGTAGCTCCTTCTTTATTTGTTTGGGGAATTGTATAAACAGCAAATCTCGTTTTTGTAGGCGGGCAATACTAGAAGAGTATCATTTCGCCTATCAGAAAAACACTTTCTGGATGATTGCGAGGAGATAAGCAACTACATTTATTGTAATAAAAACGAAAGGGATTGCTTTCTCAAATACTGTAAGCCCAGTATATTTTCTCTCGTTTAACTTATCCCACTCATAAGTAAATGGAGCCAATGGAAGTCTTTCCTCAATTTCATTTACAATGTGGTATTTAACGCTGCTCAATTTTTTGTGCTCCTTGATTGTCTTTATCCACAAAATACAGATTGCAATTCCAGCCAATGAAAGGAGGTAGCTTTTGATATCCAAGGAAAAAGGCGTGACCGCGAGCAAAGCCAAATTAATAGTAATAAATATATTATTTGCACTCGCCCTCTTCTCTGTGTTGCTATTTGCCATCTCTACATAAGTTTTCCACTGCTCTAATACAATGTTAGAATAGTCAGCAAAGTTTTCTTTACAGCCAGATTCTAGTTTCATATTTTCCCCCTATATAAAATAATGCCAAAACTTGTTTTGTTTAATAATAACAGATTTTAGGGAAATACGCAACGTATAAATTTCTATATTTATTGAAAGTTCACAATATTCCATGCTTTTGTAAAAATTGCAGTCTTATTTTAATATTGAATATGCATGTCATGCTGTCCTTGCAAGTATGTCATTTGTTAAACACCAATGACGCTTGTTAGGCGGCAAAGCCCCTAAAACCCCTCGACGTAATTCTTCTCATCGTGAGAAGTATTTTTTCAGAAGGAGGAAAAATATAAGACAACGGGAACATTTCATTGGCTTGTGGCTGGATGATGCGGAATACACCAGACTCACCGAGCATTGCAGAGAAAGCGGTCTCAGCGCAAGCGCTGTCATCCGCAAGCTTATTGTAGGCGCGCAGCTCCGTCCGCGTCCACCGGATACATATGCCGCCTTGCTGCGTGAGCTGTCGGCCATAGGCAATAACATAAACCAGATCGCATATTGGGCAAATGCCTACAAAGGCAGCACCCCGGCCGAGATACACGAAGCGGCAGAGCTTGCACGCCGCGCATGGCGCTTGGTAAAGGACAGTGTATAGTGGCATACGACAAAATAATTGCCGTTCACAGCCGTCTGGATAACCGCATCAACTATGCGCTCAACGGTGAAAAAACATCCGATGGTGAACATATCTTGCAGACTGCACTCAACTGCGGCATTACGTCCGCCTACAGAGATATGCAGGCGACAAAAAACCGTTGGGACAAGACCGGCGGCATTCTCGGCTACCATCTCATTCACTCTTATTCTCCCGGCGAAATAAGTCCGGAGCGTGCCCATGAGTTGGGCATTGAATTTGCGCAGCAGCTCGTCGGAGACAGATTTGAAGCCGTAATCGGTACGCATACAGACCATGAGCACATTCATTGCCACATAATATTCAACTCCGTCTCCTTTGTGGACGGCGGAAAATTTCGCAGCGACTATGCCGCATACTACGGCGGCATACGCGGCCTGTCCAATGAAATAAGCCGCAAAAACGGCTTATCGGTTATCGAGCCGCAAGATAAGGGAAAGCATTATGCCGAGTGGAGTGCCGAGAACAGCGGCAGACCGACGATCCGCGGTATCATCCGGCAGGACATTGATGAAGCGATAAATCATTCCTTCACGGTTCAAAGCTTCTATTCCCTGCTTGAAAAACAGGGATATACCGTAAAGCGCGGAGCAGATATAAAACACACAGCCGTCCGGCCTCCGGGCGGTTCACGCTTTATCCGGCTGGGCAGCTTGGGCGCGGGTTATACGGATGAAGATATACGCCTCAGGCTTGAGGCTGTGCGCAGCGGCACATGTGAGTCGAAACAACGGGTGTTTAAAAATAAGAGGACATACCGGGTACGGCGGAATGGTAAGCCCAAAAGTCGCAAGCTGCACGGCTTTGAAGCTATGTATATTCGGTATATGTACATACTCGGCTTGCGTAAGGCGCCCTGTCGAAGAAAGCCCTTGCCATTTAACATCCGTAAGGAAACTGCCCGGCTGGACAGGTACAGGAGTCAATTTGCACTGCTGCACAAATACCGAATAACAAACTCTGCGGAATTGACCGCACTTGAGAGTGCGCTGCAATCAGATATTGAAGCGTTCATTGCAGAGCGGCAGAAGCTGTATTCTCTGAAGAGGCAGGGCAGCGATGTCAGCGCAGAGCTTAAGCATATAAGTGATGCGCTCAGGCCGGTGAGAAAAGAGCTGCGACTATGCCGCCAGATTGAGACGGATATGCCGCGTATACGTGAGCAGATACACGAGGTTATGCAGAGTGAAATTAATAAAACAAAAACTACGGAAAGGAGAAACGAGCTATGGAAGTGAGCGGCGAGGTTGCCGATCTGCTTGTCAGAGAGGGGTTACAGGTTGCCGAGGTTGCAGCAAAGCTTGCAGGCAAGGGTATTGTTAGTGCAGCTGCACTGATTGTTGCGTTGCTGAAGGGCAATTATAAAGCCGTCGGAAAGGTGGGTGTCAACCGGCTTAACAAAGAGAATGCCGAAGCAGTCATCGTACCCATACGCGCCGAAGATCTGTCGAAGTTTGAGAAGCTTGCAAAACAGTATGGCGCACTCTATGCCGCGGTGCAGAGCAAAGCCAGTGACAGCGAGGTCGTACATATAATCTCTAATGTCAACTACTCTGCCCAGCTCAACACAATATTGCAGATAATGGGCTATGAGGAGCCTGAAAGGAGGCGAAGCAGTGAAGTAAAAAAAGAACCGGCCACTCCACGCGAGAAATCCTATCCAGAGCGCAGGAGTGGCTCCACAGCATCGCGGAATGAGGAGAAGCCATCCGTCCGGGATACCCTTGAGCGCCTGAAGACCGTCGCGGACAAGGCACTCCCGCGTAGTGAGCGCGGAAAGGATAAAACAAGGTGAATAAATCTTTCAGAAACAGCGCCCCCGCGTGGGCGCTGTTTTCTCTTGCCGTCATTTATTTTGCTGTACTCTCCGCCAGTATCTATAAGGATGGGATGACTGTCATTGAGTTTGTTCCACTCGCTATGAGTGCAAGTCTGAAAGACATATGCTGGACGAGCTACACCCCGCGCTTCATATTCATCTTCCTTATGGTATACGCATGCTGCATTGCACTATACCATTCGTCCCGACATAACCGCAGGCCGGGTATAGAGCACGGCTCCGCCCGATGGGGCAGCGTGCATGAGCTGAACCGAAAATACAGTGATAAGGCCGACAGCATGAATGTGATTCTGACACAACACCTTAAAATGAGCATGAACGGTAAGCATCACATGCGTAACCTACTGCAAATAGTCGTAGGCGGCAGTGGTGCAGGCAAGACCCGATTTCTCGTTAAGCCGAATATAATGCTTGCCAACGCAAGTTTTATAGTCACTGACCCAAAGGGAGAGATCGCCCGCGCTTGTATTCCCCTGCTGATGCAGCGAGGCTATGTAATAAAAGTATTTGATCTTATTGACCCTTCCCGGTCGGATTCATATAACCCGTTCCACTATATCCGCCGCGACAGCGACGTGTTCAAGCTCATAAATAACTTCATCCAGAACACCACACCTAAAATCGCGCACCAGAACGACCCATTCTGGGAGAAGTCCGAAACGGCACTTGACGCGGCGCTCATGCTATATCTGCTGCACGTGGCTCCGCCGGAGGAACAGACCATGGAGATGATACTAACCATGATAGAATACGGAGCCACAAAGGAGGATGATGACAGCTATCAATCCGCGCTCGACCTGCTGTTTGAAGCGCTGGAAGAAGAAAACCCAAATCATATAGCGCTGCGCCAATACCGTATCTTCAAGCAAGCGGCAGGCAAAACAGCTAAGAGCATTTTGGTGAGCGCGGCTGTGCGCCTTGCGTCCTTCACACTGCCGGAGATTCAGAACATCACGACCTTTGACAGCATGGAGCTTTCAATGCTTGGCGAACGCAAGCAGGCTGTATTCTGTATTATCCCCGACAGCAACGACAGCAGCCTGAACTTCCTCGTAGGTATGCTTTACACGCAGGCGTTTCAGGAGCTGTATTATCAGGCAGACAAGGTACACGGCGGAGCGCTGCCGGTTCCCGTCAGGCTTATGTTCGATGAGTTTGCAAACGTTGCGCTTCCGGACGGATATGCCCGGTTGCAGGCAACCATGCGCTCAAGAAATATTATGTCAACCATCATCCTGCAAAACATAAGCCAGCTCAAGGCTCTGTTCAAGGATGACTGGGAGGGCATAATCGGGAATGCGGACAGTTTCGTATATCTCGGCGGGAACGAGCAAAGCACTCATAAATACGTGAGCGAACTGCTTGGCAAAGAGACGATCGAGGTCAGTTCCAGCAGCCAGAGTAAAGGACGCAGCGGCTCTTACTCACAGAGCACTCAGCAGACAGGCCGCGAGCTTATGACCCCGGATGAGGTACGGAGGCTGGACAACAGGGATGCCATTGTATTTATCCGCGGCGAGCGCCCGGTAATAGACAAGAAATACGATATATTGAAGCATCCGAACATAGCGTTAACGTCGGACGGCGGTGCAGCGCCGTACATTCACAGCCCCGTATGTCTATACGACGTACGGAGACTTCTAAACGATACGGAGGGAAACTATGAAAAGCAATAAGAAGATAAGACGCATAATGTGCGCATGGACAGTGCTTGTGCTGTCGGCCACAGTTTTTACAGCCTCGGCCTTTGCGACCGGCGGCGATCCGCTTACGGTGGTAAACAATCTATCGGACTTCATTTTTTCATGCATCAAGGCCATTGGAGTCATAATCCTCGGCTGGGGTGTAGTACAGGTCGGTATGTCCGTTCAGAGTCACGATGCGAGCCAGAGATCACAGGGCTTTCTGTGCCTGCTCGGTGGACTGATAATCGCTTTCTCAAAGGAGATACTTGCAGCCATCGGGGTGATGTAAACATAAAAAACCGCGCCTCAGTATGAGACGCGGTTTTGCAGCTTCTGGAGAAATAGCCGATTCATTCATCAGCTATACCCAATTTGGCCTTGACCTCGTCCAAGGTCAACCAGCCTTCCTTTTCACCTGCTTCAATGCCTTTTTGAGTTTCTTCTGAAAGGTCGATGTCTTTGGAACGTTAACGATATTAGAAAAATGCTGGTTCATTTTATCACCTCTTACACGGAGTATAATACGCGCAAGCATCAACATCAACGCAAAGTAATTACATGGAGGTGACATGTTGAGTGATAACTGGGTAGTAAAAAATCTCGAAAATGCTCTTGGTACGTGGAACGAAAAACTTGCGGAGCTGTGGCAGCTCATAACACAGACTCCAGAAAACTTCAAGGGCGGCCAGATATGGAGCGTGATAACAGACATAAACACAGCGCTGGTAGGCATAGGTTATGGCCTGCTTGTGCTGTTTTTTGCTATGGGCATCTTTTCGGCGGCAGCTTCTTTCAGAGAACTGCAAAGGCCGGAATTTGCACTGCGGCATTTTATACGATTTCTATTGGCCAAAATCGCCGTCGGGTATGGCATGGAGATTATGACCGCAATCTTTTCTATATGCGGTGGTGTAGCAGCTGCGGTGATGAGCGGCATAGGCGGCGCAGTGACCGAGACTGCAACATTACCGGCAGAGATTATCAATGCGATTGATGATGTGGGCTTCCTTCAAAGTATTCCGCTGTGGCTCGTGTCATTTCTCGGCAGTCTGTTTATAACTGTAATGTCTTTCATTCTTATACTAACGGTCTACGGCAGATTTTTCAAACTGTACATATACACGGCACTGTCCCCATTGCCTCTCGCGGCCTTTGCCGGAGAAAGTACAAGCGGCATAGGCAAAGCTTTTATACGAAGCTATGCGGGAGTTTGCCTAGAGGGAGCCGTAATAGTGCTTGCCTGTCTTATATATTCGGCTTTCCTGTCAAGCGATGCGCCCGCAGTAGACGCATCCCTTCCGGCAGTAACAATGACATGGCAGTATCTAGGTCAGCTGGCTTTCAATATGCTTGTATTGACCGGTCTGGTTAAAGGGTCTGACAGACTTATTAGAGAAATGTTCAGCTTGTAAACGTACGCTTGTTTTAGAAATACTTCTCACGGTGAGAAGTATTTTTACAGTCAAGCAGGTCATCGGGAGAGTATATCCACCGACCGTTTTGCATGAGTTCGTTGATTATGCGCTGTTCTTCCCGCTTGTGCCGGATTAAACTTATCAGCCACGCTGCGGCGAAAAACAGTACGGTGCCAGCGAAGATTATTGCACAGATACGTCTGTTTGCTGCATACCATTTTGGAAAGCACAGGCGAGTGACAAAGAAATACAATGCAAGCGGCAAAAGATGCAGCCTATTCAGTAAGGCTATGGTTGGCTTCAAAAGTGCGAGTCCGCATATAACGATGAGAAGCTGCTGCCATTGATTCATAAAAATACCTCCGTCGAAAAAGTTGAGTTTTCACGATAATATTATCTCCCTTGGCACAAATGTTGTCAAATTTCAGAACAAATAGGAGTGATAACTATAGAAGTAAAAATTCCGAAGGAAGTACGTGCATATAAAGAAACTATATTTTTCGGACTGTCAAGTCGGCAGTTTATCTGCTCGCTCATTGCAATAGGTATAGCTGCCGGTGTATTCCTTGTGCTTGACCGATTTGTCAGCCGCGAAACCGCAAGCTGGCTTTGTATTGTTCTTGCATCGCCGGCAGCTGTGGCGGGATTCTTCAGCTATAATGGCATGTGCTTTGAGCAGTTTCTATGGGCATTTATAAAATCTGAGTTCTTACGTGCCGGGGAACGGCGGTATATATCAGAAAATATTTATTATTCATGCCTGAACAGAAAGGGGCGTGAAGATTTTGATTAAGACGCTGACGGCAGCAAACAAAAGCGAGAAAGAGAAATTCCACATACCTCGCTCAGTGCAGCAGTCAATACCCGTACGCTGCATATTCAATGACGGCATATGGCTGGTTGGGCACAAGCACAGTATGACTTGGCGCTTTGCGGACATAAATTATATTGCTGCCTCGGACGAGGACAGGCGCAGTATATTTTCGTCATACGGCGCTGTACTCAATACCTTACCGACAGATGCAGGAGCAAAGATAACAATCATAAACCACAGGCTGAACCCGCGTGATTTTGAGCATCGGATACTGATGAAGGAAAAAGGAGATGGCCTTGACCGCTATCGCCGGGATGTGAACAATATAACGCGAGCGCGTGCAGCATTGAGCAATAATCTTGTGCAGGAGAAATACATAACACTTTCTATACCTGAACGCAAAATCAGCGACAGCCGTGCATACTTCCGCCGCGTGGACGGCAATATCTGCAAAAGCTTCGGAAGGCTTGATTCCGGAGCACAACGCATCGGAAATTACGAGCGGCTCCGCATTTTCCACGACTTCTTCCGTCCGGGAGAGGAACAGTATTTCGCCTTTGACCCGGCGCATATTATGCGAGCCGGTATGGACTTCAGGGATATTGTATGCCCTGACAGTCTTTCTTTCAAAAAAGATTATTTTGAAATGGGCAGCAGATACGGGCGGGTTTTGTTTATGCGCGAGTTTGCATCTTTTATAAAAGATGAGATGATAGCGGATTTATCCGATGTGTCGCGTAATCTTATGCTGTCTATAGATATTCTGCCTATTCCAACAGATGAGGCGGTAAAGGAAATTCAGCAAAGGATTCTCGGAATCGAGACGGATATAGCTCGTTGGCAGCAGCGTCAGAATAATCATAATAATTTTACTGCCGCAATTCCCTATGAGCTTGAGCAGCAGCGTACGGAAACAAAAGAGTTTCTTGACGACCTCATGACACGCGATCAGCGCATGATGTTTGCCGTTGTGACGCTTGTGCATACTGCGGATAGTTTAGAACAGCTGGATTCAGATACTGAAATGCTCACAGCCATAGGCAATGAAAACCTCTGTCAGTTTTCGCCGCTGCGCTACCAGCAGGAGGACGGACTGAATACGGTTTTACCATACGGCCTGCGCCGAATAAAAGCTCTGCGCACGCTGACAACGGAGAGTACAGCGGTTCTCATCCCGTTCAAAGCTCAGGAGATACAGGACACCGGCGGCATCCCATACGGTGTGAATGTCGTATCCAAGAATCCTATCATTTGCGACCGCAAAAAGCTGATATCTCCTCACGCTTTTTTCCTCGGCACATCAGGCTCAGGTAAATCCATGGGCATGAAAAACACCATTGCAAACGTAGTGCTTGGCACCGATGATGACGTGATAATCGTTGACGCAGAGCGTGAGTACAGTTCAATAGTAAAGGCGTTTGGCGGCGAGGTTATAGAGATATCGCCGAGCAGTCATCACCATATAAATCCGCTCGATGTGGCAGATGGCTATGGTGAAGAAGAGAATCCTATAGCCATGAAGTCCGGGATAATCACAAGTATTCTGGAGCAGCAAATGGGGGCAGGTACACTAAGCGGCATACATAAATCAATCATTGACCGCTGCACCGCCACAGTGTTCAGGGATTACCTCAACGGTAAAGCACACGCACCGGTGCTGACTGATTGGCGCAATGAGATTCTGCGTCAGCCTGAACCGGAAGCACGCGATATTGCGCTTGCTTCCGAGATAATCGTTGAGGGAAGCTTAAACATTTTCTCTCATAAAACCGATGTAGATATGCAGAATCGCCTCATATCTCTCGACCTCTATGAGATGGGTGAACAGTTACGGCCTACTGCGCTTGTCGTGACTCTTGAGGCCATTCAAAACCGCGTTATATCAAACCGCAAAAAGGGTAGGTTTACATGGGTGTTTCTTGATGAGGTGTATCTCTATTTCAAGTACCACTATAGTGCAGAAATTTTATATAAGGCATGGAAACGTTTCAGAAAATACGGCGGCATATTGACTGCCGCTACGCAAAACGTTGAAGAATGTCTGCGTTCTGAAACAGCACGGCTGATGTTTGCAAACTCAGAGTTTCTTATGCTTTATAATCAGGCATCAACCGATCGTCAGGAACTTTCAAAGCTGCTGCACATCTCTGAAATGCAGATGGGATATGTCACAGACTCTGAACCCGGCTGCGGCCTGCTCCGCATGGGAGGTGCTCTTGTACCGTTCAACAATGAGATACCTAAAAATACAGAGCTGTACCGACTTATGAATACCAGCCCCGGACGATAAAAAAACACTTCTCATGGTGAGAAGTGTTTTTGCTTATCTGAGCAGAGAATCTTTTGTCCTATCTCTTCTGCCATGCAGAAAACGCCGTATCTCTACCCTGTCCTGAAAGACGGCGTAGTACAGTACATAACCCTTGATGGGCACTTTGCGTATTTCATCTTTCATAGGGCGGTCAGTTCTATATAGCTCACATGAGTACGGAAACTCAGATAGCTGCCGGACAGTTTTGTCAAGTTCATCAAGCAGCGCCATAGCCGCTTTAGGTGCTTCGAGCGTAAAGCTTATATAATCTACTGCATCAATAATATCCGCCTCCGCCAATGGCAGATAAGTAATTTTATACACGCTTTTTCTCCTCTGAACGGGCTATCCTTTCGCGGGCTTTCGCCATGATATCTTCATGGGAGAAGCGCTCATCAGTGCTTGCAGCCTGTATTTCAGCTTCTCTGAGCTTGTCGTAGACCATGCTGTCATAGCGGTTCTGCTCATAGCTCTCCATGCTCATCACAACTATTGACCCCACTCCGTTCTTTGTGAGGAAAACGGGTTCTCTGCTTTCCTGAACCTCTTTTGTTATCTCCGCAAAATGATTGCGCAGGTCAGATACCGGACGGATCGACGGCATATACGTTCAGCTCCTTTAGCATTATTATATACATAATTACGCTAATATTATACGCTATGCCAAAGCTTGAGTCAATATGTAACATTCTGAGAAAGGGTGGATGAGAAGAACGGATAAAAATAATATTAAAGAAAAATCCCGAATTGTAATAATAAAAGAAAAAGTAAGGTGTGTACGCAGCAGACCGGTAAATCGGATGATAAAGGCTGCGGCAAAATTCAAAGGCTTAGACAAGGAAAAACGGAATGAGGACGATAAGACCCCTGCTGATGACGCGGAGTCTTGTGCTGCCGAGATAGCACGGGCGGCGTTTTATTTTGAACCGCAACGTAGAACCGGTACCAGCCAGTCAATTTCCAAGCTTCACCAAAACAGTGCTGCACAGCATAAAACGCGGCAAAAGACGGCAGTTGATAAAGCACGGCAGGCCTGCAAGCCCAATGAACTTACCGCGGATAACTGCGTACAGCAAAAGATTAAGACGGATGGCACGCAATTTCAGCAGCATGTAGTGAAGACAAAGGAATCTTCTTTACCTGAGCGTATTGCCCAGTCTGCGAAAAAAGCTCCGGACTTGAAGCAGCGCAGAGAATATGTACGACGCAAAAGTATAATCCTAGTGCGCGAGAAGAGTGCCAGAGCAGGAAAAAATTTTGTGCAGCATTTTGGCGCTGCACTCTCAAAGAGCACCATCGGAACCGTCGGTTCAGCAACGCTTTATGCTGCTGTTAGTGCAATAGTTGTCTCGATATGTGTGCTTATATTGATTGCTGGCATTGCGGCCTCCCCATTTGGCATCTTGTTTGCAAATGATCCGCAAGATGATGGAGCAATACAGTTAAATGCCGCAGTAGCCAGAATAAATGCAGAGTTTGCAGCACGCCTTGACGAGGTACAGGCTGGCGAATTTGAAGAAGTCATAGTCGATGGTGAAGCCCCCGACTGGCGAGAAGTAGTAGCCATATTTGCCTGCAAGCTTGCCGGGGCGGATGACGGCATAGACGTTGCAACAATGGACGAACAGCGTGTGGCTATACTGCGTTCTGTATTCTGGGACATGGTGGATTTGAATTATGCAGTAGAAACCGTTGAACGTGTGGACGATTCGCCCGACAATATAGGCGGCATTATAACGGAGAAAATCCTGAAAGTTACTATCAGCTGCAAGACTGCCGACGATATGCGCAGTATATATGGTTTTTCAGATATGCAAAACAAGGCGCTCGATGAGATGCTTAGCGATAGGAGAATGCTCAATGAGTTAATAGCTGATCTGCGTATATCTCAGGCTGATGCAGTGGAATTGCTAAGCAGACTTCCTGATGAATTGGATGAAAATCGTTATATGGTAGTTAAAACTGCGCTGACCCTCGTAGGTAAGGTCAATTACTTCTGGGGCGGGAAGTCCCTTGCTCTTGGCTGGGATTACAGATGGGGTGTTACCACAAAGGTGACGGCCGAGGGCAGTCAAACCACCGGTACATACAGGCCATATGGCCTAGATTGCTCAGGCTTTGTGGATTGGGCGTTTTATAACGCGACTAATGGGCAGTATTATCCTAGCGAGGGCAACGGAGGAACATATGCCCAGAAAAGTAACTGCTATGTTATTTCTGAGGCAGACGCTCTTCCGGGCGATTTGGTATTTGCAGCGGACATAGGTCATGTTGGAATTGTCGGCGGTAGAGACGATAACGGCGATCTGCTCATAATCCATTGTACAAGTGGTACGTACAATAACGTTGTAATCACAAAAATGACCGGATTTTTTAGTATAGTGGCAAGACCCAGATGGTACTAAAAAAACTCTTCTCACGGTGAGAAGAGTTTTTTAGTCGCGGGTACATAGTTTTTGATAACACAGATTACCAATATGCAGGATATGGCGTACCTCTATATTAACAGTCCAAGCTGAACGAACATATAAGGGGTGGTCGAAAGATGTGTCTCATTATGAAACGCATTTTTCGACCACTCTTTTTCTGTTATTAACTGTGAACTGGAAAACGAATGATACTATGAAACTCCTTTGTCTCCTCATCGTATCGCATATCCGCTTCTCCGTTATATTTCTGAATTACGCGTGCAATGCTCTTTGTACCGTAGCCATGACCTTTACTTTTATCTTTGCCCGTTTCAAAATTTCCGTTCGCATCTTTTATTGGAGTCATATCGCAAGAATTCACCATTGAAATCAGTATGCAGTTCTGCTGTTCCTTTTTGACGACTGATAGTTCGACCATTTTGGCTTCAGAATTTTCAGCAGCTTCAACGGCGTTTGACAGCAGGTTCCCAAACAATGCCGTGATGCTTATTGCATCCATAAATGATACGCTATCTGCCCGAATATCACAAGAAAAGTTTATTCCATTTGCAGAACAATACTCCTGATTACGAAGTAAAACCATATTTAAAATTGGGTCGTCACATAGGCGAGCCTTTCGCCTGAATTCGGGCAAATCTTCAAGCTCCGATATATACTCCCTGATTTTTTGATTATCTCCATCCTCTGCCATCAGGTCTATTACGCTGAAATGCCGTTTAATATCATGGATCAATATTCTCTGTCCATCATATTGCTGTTGCAGCATCTCGTAGTACTCCGCATCCGCTTTGTCCCGCATTTTGCTCATTTGGAGGACTGCATGTTCTTCGTCTAATTTTTGAAGGCGATTATAGATAAACAGCACTGCAATGTTTACAAGCAGTAATGCGAACGAACTGATTGCAGCAAGTACTTCGGCCAGACCTACAAGCTGACCCGTCATGCCGATATAAACGAACGCCGCGATTACAATGACAGAAACAAAGGGCATAACGCATAGCAGCAGTATTTGATTTGGCTCTTCATTAACTCCTTTATGAGGTTTAAATAGTCTTGCACCCACTCCTGTTATGAAAAAATATAGCAATTTGCTAAACACAACGAGGGAGACGAAAGCGGAGAAACTATCCATATATGCGGTATAGTCATCCGTTATATATGTGATAAGAAGATTTACCAGAATCTCTGATATGCCCACTATAAGTGTCAAGAACGCGGCATGAAGTACAGCGGATTTGATTTTACACGAGAAGTTAAGGCCAAGTATAACGGTATTGACGGCAAAAAACATTCCTATATTTATCATCACAGCGTCATATTGAGCGACGACAAAAAGGAGTAGGTATCCCAATGTAAAACTTATAAACGTGTATATAGGACTTCTCTTTGCAGTGTAAATATAGCTTGCATATAACCATGCGGTTACTGCCTCTGCAAGGAAAAGGATCGCATAGACTATCTTTTCACCAATCACTTTATGCTCTCCAAATATACAAGGTACTTTTTGCTGAATTCTGAGTATTTACGTTTTGCCAGATATGCTTCTTTTATCCGGTCATCATACTTTAATATAACTCTATCCTTTTCAACTTTATAGACATATCTCATGTTTATAATAAAGCTCCTATATGTCGAGTAAAAGCACGGAAGTGTTAATATTTCACGCCAATGTTCAATATTGTCCGTTGACTGAAGTGTACCTTCGCACGTATACACGGTTGTCTTTCTCTGAACCAGTTCAACGCATATAATACGTTCTGCTGAAATGACGGTTATACCTTTGGCGGTGTTGATTGGAATTTCCTTCGTCTCCATACCATGCTGATACACAGCATCTTTCAGGTTGCGAAACAGTCGATTTTTATCTATCGGCTTTGATAAGTAACGAAATACCTGAAACCGCATTGCTTCATCAAGATAATCCGGATAAGACGTCACAATAAAGATTTTTGCCTGAGGATTTATTTTCTTCAGTATTGCTCCTACGTAAATACCGCTCCGTCCCGGCATTTCCACATCTAAGAAAGCAATATCTAAAGACGTTTCATGCTTAAGAAGTTCGTCGCCGCTTGCGTAGGATGCAAATTCCGGCATGGTGCTACCCAGCCCCCTGAAGAACTCTGAAACATATCTCTGGAGCTGATTTAAAATCTCAATATTATCGTCACAGAATACAATACGCATAATGGCAAAAACACCTCACAAGGTCGTTTTTGCCATTATATCATAATTAAATAAAATTGTCATTATTCCAGTTGCGTTCTTGCCTGAGAACCATATGGTGCACTATGTCTTCTAACAGTGCTATGTCCTCATCCGTACACAGAGCTAAACTGTCAATCAAATTCTGCGGAACGCCGTGAGAATGCATAGTACCCATGAGCAGATAGTCAGGTGTGACACGAAGTATATTACAAAGATCTATCAGCAAATCAAAACTCGGTTTTTCTCGCCCTCGCTCGATATTTGATAAATGATTTCTGGAAATATCAACTTTCTCCGCAAGTAAATTTTGATTTATCCCCAACCGTCTTCGCCTTGCAGCGATTCGACTCCCCATTTCAACAAGGTTACATTCCATAGTATATCACCCATGTGAATTTTATCAGGAAAGCGTGCGAATTCCGACAATATGTAGCAAAACAATTTTGCTACATATTACATCATCTGCATTTTTTGTTCCGTTTAATCTTTTTTGGCGGGAAATTGCACATTTTATGCATCAACTAAACACCTTGAGCGAAGCATGTCTCCATGTCCAAAACTGCGCGTTTTTTGTCATTTCGCGCATGAGCTATTGTCTCCACTGGCTGAAATCTGTATGCTGAAAACACCGAGGCCAGATTATTTGGCCAAAACGGAAAATACAGAGAAAAAGGAGACGAAAAAAGATGAGGAACATCTGGAAGAAGCTGACGGCTTCTCTGCTGGCGCTGGTGCTGACAGTACAGCTGCTGCCCGTATCCGCGCTTGCCGATGAATTCGAAATCGACGACGAACGGCACGACACATTCACCTATGAACAGCCGGATGTGTCAGGCGAAATCCCTGAACTGCGCGGCGAATACGAAAAGCACTTCAGCCTTTCCGACGGCACATATTCAGCCGTCGTGTATCCCTACCCCGTTCACTATGACAGCAACGGCACTTGGCGGGAAATAGACAACACCCTGCGTTCCGGCTCCGAAACATATATGGTTGCGGCCGAGCCGGGAGTAGAGCTTGCGGAGCTTCTGCCAGCCGAGCAGGGCGGCGGGCTTACATCGCTTGCTGCCGAGGAGGACAGCACAGACGATGAAGCCACTGCCCCCGAACCTTCCGCGGAGCTTCCGGAAGAAACTCCCCCGTCAGAGGACAGCAGTGCAGAGATAATTATAGTAGACGAAAACACTTCCGAGGGCAGCACTGAAGAACCCGTCGGGGAAACGGCGGAGATTGTGGAAGCAAATCCGGAAGAGCCGTCAGACGAGCAACCGGAAGAACCAGTTGAAACCCCTGAAGCTTCTGCGGAAGACGGCAGCGCAGAAATAGTTATAGCCGGTGAGGACAATTCCTCAACGGCTACTGACACCGACATCGAGCAGGCTGCGGATGACGATGCCCTCAAGCCCGACTCGGATATGATTGAGATAAGCGACAGCGTTGTCTGCAACACAGACAACAACTTCCGCGTATTCCTTCCCAGCCGCTTCGCAGATCGTAACCGTATCGGTGTGTCCTACAAGGGGTATACCATATATTTCAGGCCGGACAGTTTGGAGGCAACTGACGTTGCCATCCCCGAAGGTATGGCATTTGAAACCGAGAATGAGCGCAAAATGTCTACCAACGCTCTCGGCGAAGCAATTTACCCGAACCTCTACAGCGGGGTTGATGTCAAGTATTCCCTTATAGGGCAAACACTGAAGGAATACTATGAGTTCAGCGATCCCGACTATGTTCCCGGCGAAGTATCTACTACGCTTTATGCACCGGGACTGACTCCCGTTCTCCACGACGACGGACGTATTGAGCTTCAGGATGACAGCGGTGAAACTATATTTGTCATTCCTCAGCCGTATATGTTCGACAGCCGCGGCATGGTAGAATTCAATGTCGCCGTTACCGTGCGCACACTGTCTACCGGCGAAATCCGCATAGTTTACACGCTGGACAAGGAATGGATATTTGATGAGGAGCGCGCTTGGCCTCTCACGCTTGACCCGACCATCACCGTACAGGTCACGAACCAGAGCGTTGAGGACACCGCCGCCTACTCCGGCAGACCCAACGAGCCTAATATATACTGGCAGAACTTCATGCTTATGGGCTATGTCGGCACATATCTGAAGACACGCTCGTACATACGCATCAAGAGTCTTCCGGAGCTGAAGAGTACAGACGTCATTCTTGACTCAAGCCTGCGTATGTATGTTGAGGGTTATGCAGGATCGTCCGGTATGGAGGCCGGGGCGTATGCCGTTACCGGCGACAGCTATCTGGATTACACAGGCATCAACTGGAACAATCGTCCCAACTATGACAGCAAAGTGCTGGACTACCAGAACATCTACGGCAAGTACGGCTTCCACTACTGGAACATAACCAAGGCCGTCCGTGCATGGTACGACGGAAGCCTAGTAAACAACGGCGTCATGATAAAATCCGGCAGCGAGGACGTAGCCTCAGTAGCCTACGGCGTTATGTACCAAGTGCAGTACAACGCCTACTATGGTCCTCAGCTCACCGTGCATTATGCCAATGCCAGCGGCATTGAAGACTACTGGGATTACAGTACTCAGGGTATGGGACGTGCGGGCACGGCATACGTCCAGAACTTCAGCGGCAACCTTGTCATGCAGCGCACCGACATGAGCT
>ENA-ORSL01000783-ORSL01000783.1-human-gut-metagenome-genome-assembly--contig:-NODE-783-length-30199-cov-5.883758_pt1 | contig 30199 bp, 27 predicted proteins | sample MGYA00242190_ERZ509157 | MGnify/ENA primary metagenome ERZ509157 (study PRJEB26280, sample SAMEA2338664) | human gut metagenome | biome: human gut; feature: human-associated habitat; material: faeces...
GCGGGGGACGCGCGAGCCACCTTCCCCCAAGGGAAGGCAAGGAAACGGATTGTGACCAGAGGGAATCCCTGGAAGGGGCCACACCAGTGTGTTCACTGGTTCGCAATGACAACTTCTGCTTCAGCGCACTACTTCTGGCAGCGTATTCTTCACTCTATGGAAACACAAACACGGGGCGGCCCCAGATGGGGCAGCCCCGCGCTTCGTTATTCTTCCGTTTCCTTCGGCTCCTGGAAGGCATCGAACATAGCGGTAGAGGAAGCCTCCTCCACTTTCCGCCCCTCCATAATGGCCTCGAACTGCTCGCCTGTCATGGATTCCTTGTCCAGCAGGAACTCTACCACCTGATTCAGCTTTTCCGCATCCTCGGTGAGGATCTTCCGGCAGTGGTCGTAAGCCTTGTCCACCAGGGTCTTCACCTCGTCGTCAATGGTTCCCGCCACCTTCTCGGAATAGCTCTTGGTGGTCTGATAATCCCGGCCGATGAACACCTCGCCGCCATCCAGATAGGACACGGTGCCCAGCTTCTCGCACATACCGTACCGGGCTACCATATCCCGGGCCAGCTTGGTGGCCCGGTCGATGTCATTGGAAGCGCCCACGGAAATATCCCCCAGGAACAAAGCCTCTGCCACCCGGCCACCCAGCAGGGCCACGATCTGCTCGTACATCTCGTTACGGGTCAGATTTGAGGAATCGTCTTTCGGCAGCGACCAGGTGGAGCCCAGGGACTGGCCTCTGGGAATGATGGTGATATGCCGCACCGGGTCGTGGGTAGGCAGGCGATACATGGCTATGGCGTGGCCTGCCTCATGAATGGCAGTTTCCCGGAGGTCCTTCCGGGTCTGCACCCGGCTCTTCTTCGCCGGGCCAGCGGTGATCTTCATCAGCGCCTCGTTCAAATCCTCCATATTCAGCACCGGACGGTTTTCCCTGGCGGCCAGAATGGCGGCCTCGTTGAGCAGATTGCTCAAATCCGCACCGGTAAAGCCGGCAGTGGAGCGCGCCACGGTTTTCAAGTCAACGGAGCCGTCCAGCTTCTTGTCCTTTGCGTGCACCTTGAGGATTTCCTCACGACCCTTCACATCGGGACGACCTACATGAATCTGCCGGTCAAACCGGCCGGGACGCAGCAAAGCCGGATCCAGAATGTCAGGACGGTTGGTGGCCGCCAGCACGATGACCCCCTCGTTCCGGGAAAAGCCGTCCATTTCCACCAGCAGCTGGTTCAGGGTCTGCTCCTTCTCGTCGTGGCCTCCGCCCAGGCCCGTGCCCCGCTTCCGGCCCACTGCGTCGATTTCATCGATGAAGACAATGGCCGGGGCGATTTTCTTGGCCTGTTCAAAAAGGTCTCGGACACGGCTTGCGCCTACGCCCACATACATTTCCACAAAATCCGAGCCGGAAATAGAGAGGAACTGCACGTCCGCCTCTCCGGCTACCGCCCGGGCAAGGAGGGTCTTGCCGGTGCCGGGAGGGCCCACCAGCAGCAGACCGTGGGGAATCCGGGCGCCGATTTCCCGGAATTTTTCCGGATTACGCAGGAAATCCACGATTTCCTGAAGCTCCTGCTTCTCCTCGTCCGCACCGGCCACATCGGCAAATGTGACCTTCTTCCCCTCGGGCACCCCCAGGGTCGTCCGAGCCTTGCCGAAGTTATTCAGCGGATTGGCGTTGTTGGCCCGTCCGGCCATAAAGCCCCAGGCAAACAGTAGCACCAACCCCGCCAGCACCAGCGGCAGCACCAGGTCGTAAGCCGAAGGCTCCTTTTCCGGGCGGAAGTGGTAGTATTCCAGCACCCCGGAGTCGGTCTGCGCCTGAAGCAGCGGCTCCATCTCCCGGACGAACCGGTCTACGTCGGCAATGGTGGCGGTGAGGCTGGTCTGTCCGTTGTAGGCACTGCGCAGCTCCATGGTCATCACATGGTCGTCCACAACGAAGGACTTGACCTGCTCATTGCGGAACAGCTTCAGCACGGTGGAATAGGGAATCTGATCCTGGCTTTGGGTGAACACACCGCTCAGCCAGGAGAATACCGCGATCAGCAGCACCAGATAAATGAGCGTGGGGACAATTCTACGATTTTTCAATGGGGGTTCTCCTTATTTTGCATAGACTTCCGGCTTCAGAATGCCCACATAGGGCAGGTTCCGGTATTTTTCATTGTAGTCCAGGCCGTAGCCCACCACAAAGGCATTGGGGATGGTAAAGCCAACGTAATCCGCTTTCAGGGTCACGCCCGCCCGGCGGCGCTCAGGCTTATCCAGCAGGGTGCAGATTTTGATGGAGGCGGGGTTCCGCTTTTTCAGGTGGTTCACCGTGAATTCCAGGGAATTGCCGGTGTCAAAAATGTCCTCCAGAATCAGCACATGGCGGCCCTCGATGTCCGCGGACACATCCTGGCGCACCAGCATTTTGCCGGTGGAATCGGTTCCGGCATAGGAGGAAATCCACATAAAGTCCATCTGGCAGGGCACCTGAATCCGGCGAATCATATCCGCATAGAACACCACCACGCCCTTGAGCACGCCGATGATTACCGGGTTCTTGTCCGCGTATTCCTTGGTCAGAACTTCGCCCAGCTCCTGGATTCTGGTCTGAATCTGCTGCTCGCTCAGCAGAATTTTCTCAATATCATTGTGCATTTTCTGTCTCCCCCTGTATTCTTTCAAAACGGATGGTCACGGCGGGAAGTATTTGCGCCGCCCGATCCAAATTTACGCCAATGGAATAGACCCCCAGAATTCCGATTTCATCGCAGACCACCGGTATCCGCTCCCGGTCTGCCGCCGGAATCTTTCGGTCAATAAAGAGCTTTTTCAGAGACTTGCTGCCCCCGGAAAGCCGGATTTTGTCCCCGGTCTGCCGGGGACGGATGGAAATCTTCCCTGACGGGCACACCGTCAGAAGGTTCTCCGACTGTGCCAGCTCCCCAGCCGGTTCACAGGTGATTCGGATACCTGCCGCCTCCGCGCTTCCGGGACAGGTCAGCGTCACGGGCGTGAAGGCTTCCCCGGTTGGATTTGCCGTGAGCCGGCCATACTGCCGGGAAAGAGTCACGCCCCCGGGAAAGGCCGCCGAAGCGGAAGGGCTGTCGGAAAATACCAGAGCCTCCGCCTGGGCGATGTGCACATCCTCCGGCTCCCGAACCCCATTTTCCTTCAGAAACCGCTCCAGCATCCGGCTTCGGACGGCACTCGGAAGGGTGCGCAGGGTTTCGACTTCCGGCAACGTCTCATAGCTGCTCAGCTGGGACAAACAGGCTTCATCTTCCCGCAGGCGCAGAGCCATTTGAGACAGGTTATCGGCAATTCTGGGGTTTTCTGCCGCCAGAAGGGGCATGACGTGATGCCGCAGCCGATTCCGGAGAAAGGCATCGGTTTCGTTGGTGCTGTCCTCCACATGAGGAAGATGCCACTCCGCAAGAAAGTCTTCCACCTCCCGGCGGGTAATGCCCAGCATGGGGCGAATCAGCTTCCCCCGCTGAGGCGCGATGCCGCCCAGTCCCTTCAACCCGGCGCCCCGCACCAGGTGCATGAGGATGGTCTCGGCGTTGTCGTCGGCGGTGTGGGCGGTGGCGATTTTTCCGGGAAGGCTTTCCAGAAAAGCGTACCGGGCATCCCGGGCAGCGGCCTCCAACCCCTTCTTTCCGGGGCGAATTTCACCGGAAGCCACATGGAGGGGAATGTCATACCGGGCGCAAAGCTCCCGGACAAAGGTCTCATCCCGAAGGGATTCCTCCCCCCGGAGATTGTGGTTAAAATGGGCCGCTTCCAGGGTGATTCCCAGCTTTTCCCGGAGAAGGTACAGCGCAAACAGCATTGCCACGGAATCTGCCCCTCCGGACACCGCGCAAATCACCGTGTCCCCCGGGGCAATCAGATTCTGCTCCCGGGCAAATTTCAGCAGCCTATTCTGCATGTTTCCACTCCCGATCCGCAAAGGTCTGGTACTGACCAATCCACTGAAGCTTCACCGCGCCGGTTTCGCCGTGACGGTTCTTCGCCACAATGCACTCGGCAATGCCCTTGTCCTCGGTGTTTTCGTGATAGTATTCGTCCCGGTAGAGGAACATCACCGAGTCCGCGTCCTGCTCGATGGCGCCGGATTCCCGGAGATCTGAAAGGATCGGCCGCTTGTCCGTCCGGCTTTCCACCGCACGGGACAGCTGGCTCAGACAGATGACAGGCACGTTCAGTTCCTTGGCCATGATTTTCAGGGAACGGGAGATTTCGCCCACCACCACCACACGGTTTTCGTTGTTCTTGCCGTAGCCGGAACCCTGCATCAGCTGCAAATAGTCGATGATGACAAGGCCCAGATTGTCCAGCCTTCGGCACTTGGCGTTGATGTCCGCCACGGTGACGGAGGGGTTGTCGTCAATGCGGATGTCCGTCTGGCTCAGAGCCGCCGAAGCCATGCACAGCTTGGCCCATTCGTCCTCATTGAGCTTGCCGGTGGCCAGCTTTTGCAGCTCCACAAAGGCTTCGTTGGCCAATAGACGCATGGCCAGCTGCTCCCGGGACATTTCCAGGTTGAAGATGGCCACGGTTTTTTTGTACTTTTTCGCCACGTTTACCCCGATGTTCAGGGCAAAGGCGGACTTACCCATGGCAGGCCGGGCTGCCACCAGCAGAAGGTCGGACTTATTCAGGCCGTTGATCCGGGTATCCAAGTCCCGCAGGCCTGTGGACAGGCCGGGAATCAGAGAATCGGACTGGGCCAGCTCCGTCAAGCGGTCGAAAACCTTGTGCAGGGTGGTGCCGATGTGCTCCAGGCTGTCTCCCCGCTCGCCCTTGCGCAGGGCGTAGATTTTCTTTTCCGCGGATTCCAGCATTTCCGCCGGGGTGCCAACCTCTTCGGACACCATCTCGTGGATGTCCGTGGCAGCCTGGTTCAGCTCCCGGAGCATGGCCTTGTCCCGGACGATGTTGGCGTAGCGGACCACATTGGCAGCGGTGGGAGTAATTTCCATCAGCTGCAAAATGTAGTCTCTGGAATTGTCGTGGTAATAGCCCAGCTCCTTCAGCTTATCCAGCACCGTCACCGGGTCAATGGTCTGGGAGAAGTTGAACATGGTATAGATGGCTTCAAAAATCTCCCGATTCTGCTGAAGGTAGAAATCCTCAGGCTTCACAATGCCCACCACGTCGGTGATGCACCGGCTGTCAATGAGAATCGAGCCCAGCACCGCCTGCTCCGCTTCCAGCGACTGGGGCAGCTGCCGGGACAGAAGTTCCTCGTCCATGTTTGATCTCCCTCCTTTTTTCTCTTTCTTATGGAAGTTTCCTTTGTTTCTGCCGTATCATGCACTGGTGCGGGAGCACCCAACGGCTCCCTTGTGTAAAGGGAGCTGGCACAGCCGTCTCACGGAAGGCTGTGACTGAGGGATTGTCAAATCGTGGCAACAAATGAGCACCTTGGGAAAACGTACAATCCCCCCGTCACGGCAAAGCCGTGCCACCCCCCTTTACACAAGGGGGGCTTTGGGGGTGCTCCCCTTGGTCAGCAAGGGGAGCCTTTGCGCTGCGCTATTGGTTCTCGGCTTAAGCTTCCTCGATCTTCACCGTCAGGGGGGCGGTGATTTCATAGCCCAGCTTGCAGGTAGCGGTGTAGGTTCCCACGGTCTTGATGGTCTCGTTCAGCACGATCTTCCGCTTGTCCAGCTTGATGCCGGTCTTCTTCTCCAGAGCGTCCGCCACCTCGGCGTTGGTGATGGAGCCGAAGAGCCGTCCGCTGCCGCCGCCCTTGGCGGTGACCACAACGGTCAGCTCCCGAAGCTTCTTGGAAATTTCCAGAGCCTCGGCCTTCTCCTTGGCGATCCGCTCCTGGGTGGCCTTGTCGTTCATGCGCATGGTGTTTACCGCGTCGGCGGTGGCCTCGATGGCAATCTTTCTGGGCAGCATGTAGTTCCGGGCGTAGCCGTCGGAAACCTCCAGCATCTGCCCCTTCTTGCCCTTTCCCTTTACATCCTGCAATAAAATAACCTTCATAATCTATTCTCCTTATCAATTATTGTCGTAGAATCGGTCGATGGACTCCACCAGCGCGTCCATGGTTTCCTTCATGTCCGCGTTCTTCACCTGGGCACCGGCCGTGGCTGTGTTGCCGCCGCCGCCCAGAGGCTCCAGAATCATCTGCACGTTGGCGTCGCCGATGCTCCGAGCGGAAATAATTACCTGATCTCCATCCGGGTAGAGCACGAAGGAAGCGGTGATGCCGGAAATATTCAGCAGCTCATCCGCTGCCTGAGCCGCCAGCACCCGGGTGGTGGACACGTCCAGTGCCGCAATGGCGATTTCGTCCCGGTAGAGCCGGGCGGATTTGATGATCTCGTACTTTTCAATGGTATCCTGGAAGTCGTTCTGGAGCAGCAGCTTGACCTCCGTGGTATCCGCACCCAGCCGCCGCAGGGAGGCCGCCGCCTCAAAGGTACGCTCGCCGGTGCGGACGTTGAAGAATTTGGTATCCAGGCAGATGCCCGCCATCAGGGACTTTGCCTCAATGGGCAGCACGTCCTTCTTCTCCACCGTGTACTGAAGCAGCTCCGTTACCAGCTCCGCCGCCGAGGAAGCGTAGGGCTCGTGGAGGTTCACAACCACTGGGCTGATATAGTCCGCCGCCCGGCGGTGATGGTCGATGACGCAGACCTTGGTGATGGCCTCAAGCAAGGGCTGACACTCCACCTGATCCGGGCGGTTGGTATCCACCACAATCAGAATGCTTCGGTTATCCGCCATCAGCAGGGCATCCTGTCCGGAGATAAAAATATCCCGGTACTGAGGCACCGTCTGAATCTCGGCAATGAGCTTGGGAGCGGCGTTCTTTTCCAGATCGATGACGATGCTGCATTTCTTGCCCCGCTTCCGGCACAGGCAGCACACACCCATGGCCGCGCCCACCGCGTCCAGGTCGGCATTCTTGTGCCCCATGACGAACACATGGCTGCTCTGGCCGATGAGCTCCATCAGGGAATTGGCGGTGACCCGGGAGCGAACCTTGCTTCGGTAATCCGCCTCCCGCTTCCGGCCGCCGTAGAAGCTGAAATTGAACCGGTCCTTGACGACCGCCTGGTCGCCGCCCCGGCTCAGAGCCATTTCGATGCTCAAGGCCGCAAAATCATAGCCCTCGTCAAAACCGGCTCCGTCCACGCCCAGACCGATAGAAAGGGAGGCAGGCAGGCCGGAGGGGTTGGTAATCTCGTGGATGGATTCCAGCAGGGAAAACTTATCGTCCACCGCCCGCTGCAAATCCCGCTTTTCAAAAATAAACAGGAAGCGGTTGCGCTCCAGCTTGCGAAGCAGACCGCCGTATCCCTCGGTCCACTGGGTAATGGTCTCGTTCAGCCGGGCGTTCATAGAGGAAATGGCGCTTTCCGTCAGGTTCTTGGTCAGTTCCTCGTAGTTGTCAATGAGAATGATGGCAATTACCGGACGGGAGCGGATATATTCGTCCCGAATCTGGTACAGCTCCGTCAGATCGCTGAAATACAGGGCTCCCAGCATGGTTCCCCGGTTGTCCTCCGCCCGGACGGTGGTGCCGTAGACCCGATAGCGCCGGTCGCCCAGGGAAGCATCCCGAGGGCATTCGGTTTTGCCGGCTTCCAGCCAGTCCAGCGGAAAGTCCGGCAGGACCTCCTCCAGCTGCTGCTCCATCATGGTATCGGCATAGCCCGTCAGCTCACTGAACCGGTGATTGGCCCAGATAATGACCCCGTCCCCCAGCCGGATAAGCACCGCGGGCAGGGGGCTCTCCCCCTGGGAGGTAGCCTCCAGGGTATTGGAAACCGTCTGGATATACCGCTGAATCTGTCGATCCCGGCGATTCCGGTTCATGACGTAGAGCATGAACACCACCAGCGTCACTGCCGTCTCCGCCGCCGCCAGCCAGAAGTACCGCTCCAGCAGGGCTGCCGCGCAGAAAGCCGCCATCACCACAAAGTACATTCCCATTCCGGGACGCAGAAGCTTTCCAAGCTTTCTGTTCATTGCGCCGCCTCCTTTAAGTAACCGCTGATGTCCGCAACTGGCATAGCAATCCATAGTATACCTGATATTATAGCAAATCCAACCAAATCCCGCAACCTCTTTTCTGAGATTTCCGTAAAAAAGGCTTACCAATTTCCTGTATACTTTTTCCCGTTTTTGTGCTATAATCATGGTGTCGCTGTTCGGGTGGGGCTTTTCCGGCAGCATTCAAAGATAAAAAAGGAAGCTTCGGAGGTTTCTTCAGAGTTTCCCTAATCAAAAAAATAGCAGGCGCGTTTCCTAAGCAAAGGCGGTTCAGGGCCGGAGGCTGCGGAGACCGGCTGCCTGCTTGTGTTGTCCGTTTTCCGGCGTATGCCCGGAAACGGCACAGAAAGGAGCATTTTATTGGCTGAAAAACTGAAAATTATTCCTCTTGGCGGTCTGGATGAGATCGGCAAGAACTGCACCGTACTGGAGTACGGCAAGGACATGATCGTGGTGGACTGCGGCGTGGGCTTCCCGGAAGAGGACATGTACGGCGTAGACCTGGTGATCCCGGATTTTTCCTATCTGGTTGCCAACCAGAAAAAGCTGCGGGGCATGTTCATCACCCACGGTCACGAAGATCACATCGGTTCCATTCCCTATGCCATGCGGGAGGTCAACTGCCCCATTCATGGCACTGCCATGACCAACGGCCTGATCAAGCTGAAGCTGGAAGAACACAAGCTGGCCGACAAGGTCAAACTCATCACCCACAAGCCCGGGGATGTGGTCAAGGCCGGTGTGTTCCAGGTGGAGTTTATCCATGTGAACCATTCCATCGCCGACGCGGTGGCCTTCGCCATTCACACCCCCGTTGGCACCGTGGTTATGACCGGCGACTTCAAAATTGACCCCACCTCGAAAGACGGCATGATGGATCTTGCCCGTCTGGGGGAACTTGGCACCAAAGGCGTCCTTGCCATGCTCTGCGACTCCACCAACGTCGAGCGCAGCGGCTACACCCCCAGCGAGAATCTGGTGGCCGAGAGCTTCGAGCGGCAGTTCCGCAACTGCGACCAGCGGATCATCGTCACCACATTCGCCTCCAACATGCACCGGATTCAGTCCATCATCGCCACTGCCCAGCGGCATGGCCGGAAGGTGGCCGTCACCGGTCGGAGCATGGAGAATATGCTTAAAGTTGCCCAGGAGCTGGGCTATCTGAAGGTAAAGCAGGGCACCATCGTGGACATTTCCGCCATCAAGAGCCTGCCGAAAAACAAGATTGTCATCGTGTCCACCGGCTCCCAAGGCGAGAATATGTCCGCCCTGTACCGGATGGCCTTCAATACCCACAAGCAGGTGGAGATCACCTCCGGCGACCGGATTATCATCTCCGCCTCCGCCATTCCCGGCAATGAAAAGTCCATTTCCAAGATCATCAACGAGCTCTACCGGAAGGGTGCCGATGTGGTCTACGAGAAGAGCGAGGGGCTCCATGTGTCCGGCCACGCCTGTCAGGAGGAGCTGAAAATCATTCACGGGCTGGTGAAGCCCCGGTTCTTCCTGCCTATTCACGGCGAACAGCGGCATTTGCAGATTCACAGCAAGCTGGCTCAGGCCATGGGCATGAACCCCCGGAACATCTTCATCGGAGAAATCGGCTCCGTGTTTGAGTTCACCGCCAAGAGCTGCAAGCTCAAGGGCACCGTCACCGCCGGCCGGGTCTTTGTGGACGGCAGCGGCGTAGGCGACGTAGGCAGCGTGGTGCTCCGGGATCGGAAGCACCTGGCCGAGGACGGCATGATCGTGGTCTGCGTAAACCTCAGTGCCGAGGACGGCTCCATCCTTACAGGGCCCGACATCATCACCCGGGGCTTTATCTACGTCAAAGAATCCGAGCAGCTGATGGAGTCTCTTCAGAACGTGGCCACCGAGGCCATCGAGCGGTGCCAGCGCAAGGGCGTCCGGGACTGGTCCGCCATCAAGTCCACGGTGAAGAACGACCTGAGCGGCTACCTGTACAAGACCACTAAGCGCAACCCCATGATTCTGCCGGTGATTTCCGAGATTTAAGTTAGTATGTCATTGCGAACCAGTGACCGATGTCACTGGTGTGGCAATCCCCCGGACATTCCGAGAACCCATGAAAGAGCGTAAAGGCTCCCCTTGATGCCCAAGGGGAGCTGTCACGCAGTGACTGAGGGGATCAGAACTTCCAAATTCTGACAATCCCTCAGTCAAAAATCAAAGATTTTTGACAGCTCCCTTTACACAAGGGAGCCGGGGTGCTCCCGCACCAGTGCGTTTTCCGTCACCTTATCCTTGCATTACAATCGTCCCGAAGGGACACCGCTTCTATTCCCTATTCACAATTCTATATTCACTGAAAAAACGTTGCGGTGCTGAACACACCGCAACGTTTTTACACTTTATACCGTCGCCATTTCCCGCATTTCCGCGGCCTGGTCGGCGTTGGCGTTGACCTCTTCCGGCGAGCGGTAGGTGGGAACCACCTGCTTGAGGGCTCTTCGCACCGCCTCGTCGTCGCCGGTGGCGCAGGCCTTCTCCAGAATGGCCAGCCGCCGCTCCAGCTCTTCCTTGGGCAGGGGCGTATCCTTCTCCACAAAAATCAGACTGTTGTCTGTTTTGTCCAGGTCCTCGGTCTTCACCAGCAGCTCCTCGTAGAGCTTCTCCCCCGGCCGCAGGCCGGTCTCTACAATTTCAATGCCGCTGACCCCGGACAGGCGGATCATGCTCTGAGCCAGATCCAGAATCTTCACCGGCTGACCCATGTCCAGCACGAACAGCTCCCCGTTCTTCGCCATGGCTCCGGATTCCAGCACCAGCTGGGAGGCCTCGGGAATGGTCATGAAATAGCGGATAATCCGCCGGTCGGTGAGGGTGATGGGGCCGCCGCTGGCGATCTGCCGCTTGAAAAGCGGAATCACTGACCCGGCAGAGCCCAGAACGTTTCCGAACCGGGTGGCGCTGTAGCAGGCGGTGCCCCAGACGCCGGCGCTGCCCACGATCATCTCGCACATCCGCTTGGTGGCGCCCATGACGTTGGTGGGGTTCACCGCCTTGTCCGTGGAAACCATCATAAACCGCTCCACGGCGTGCTCCTCGCACAGCTCCACCAGGGTTTTTGTACCGAATACGTTATTGTAAACCGCCTCAATGCAGTTTTTCTCCATGAGAGGCACATGCTTATGGGCGGCGGCGTGGATGACAATCTGGGGATGATAGGTCGAGAACACCCGCTCCAGAGACTTCCGGTGGGTGACGGAGCAGATTTCCAGCTGCAAATCCAGCTTGCTGCCGTAGGCGATTTTCAGCTCCTGCTGAATGTCGTAGGCCCCGTTTTCATAAATATCCAGAATGATGATCTGCTTCGGCTCCATTTTCGCCAGCTGGCGGCACAGCTCAGAGCCGATGGAGCCGCCGCCTCCCGTAATCAGAATCACCTTGTCCCGGTAGAAAGCACCGGTTTTCTCATCGGCGATGACAATGGGCTTGCGGAACAGCAGCTCCTCAATGTCAAAGTCCCGGACATACCGCTTGCCTCCGGCGGTCTGCATCATGGGATAGTCGTAGACCTTGATCTTGTAGCCCGCATCGGAATAGGCGGCGTAAAGCTCCCGCTTCTTCTCATCGGACAAGTTGGGGATGGCGAACACCACCTCCTGAACCTCGTGACTGCGCAGGGCATCCAGGGTAGTATCGTCCTCCAGCAGCACCGGCAGGCCGTGGATTTCCCGTCCTGCCTTCTCCTGGCTCACATCGATGAAGCACCGGGGCAGGAAATTGGAGGCGGGATTGGACAATAGCTCCTCGGCCAGGGTCACTCCCACCCGTCCCGCGCCGATGATGGCGATTTTGATTTTGTGCTCCGCCTCCCGGTTGGGATGGATCAGCTCGTCCCCGGCGAAAATCCGCAGCAGCAGCCGCAGGAACTTGCCGTAGGCGGTATCCGCCGTGCCGCATTTGAAGCAGTAGCGGTAGATCATCCGGATAGCCAGAGCTCCCAGGAGGTTCATGCTGGCAATGCTCAGAAGTCGGGAGAAGGTCACTTTCTCGATAGGGATGAACAGGGGCAGGGTCAGTTCAATGGCCAGGGTCGCCGCAAAGGCCACCGCGTCCACCAGCAGCAGCCGGATGTAGCACTGAATGCCGCCGTACCGCCAGATCTGCTGGTAGATACTGCCCAAAATCCGGGCGGCAAAGATGCACACGAAGCTGATGCTGCCGTGCATCAGGCAGGCGCCCAGGGACAGCTCCTCGTTGCTTCGGTAGAACACCAGCAGCAGCAAATCCACCGCCAGCAGAACCAGCAGGTCATACAGGGCCAGCTGCCAGCGGAAATTGCGTTTTTTCATGTCTTATCTCCTTATCCTGCCTTGCTTCTTACCGGGCAGGTCTCATCTTCGTAAGCGGACAAATATTATACTACATTTGTCCGTTTTCGTCAATGATCAATAACCGCAGCCGGTACGCTCCGGGCCCTTCATGTCCCGGACAAAGGTTGTCCGGAAGGACATGTTGATCTCGTCCAGCTCCCGGAACCCATAAATATAGTCGTCGTACATATCCGCCAGGCCGCCCTGGCAGTCGTCGCAGGCGCCCAGAAAGCCCAGAGCCTCCTCCACGATTTTCTGCCGCTCCTCCTGGGTGGTGTCCTGAATCAAAAGGCTTTTCATTGCCGTATCCTCCTTGTTGGTTTCTCCCCGTATCATAGCGCAATCGGGGATGTCCGTCAATCCACATTTGCCCCGGACATGCCCCTTTCCTTTTGAGAAACAGGCCGAATACGCTTTTTCATTGACGAATCCGGCGGGGGAAGGTATAATTGTCATGCAGAACAAATCGGCAATTTGTCGAAATAATCGTGTATCCCAAAGGAGATTCGATGCCATGGAGCCAAGAGATACGGGGATTTCCCTGGTTCTCGTCACCCGCAACCGGGAAAGTGACCTTGCCCGGACGCTGGAAACGCTGAAAGGCGCGCTCTGCCCCTGCCCCTGGGAGATCATTCTGGTGGATAACGCCTCGGATACGGATATGTCCCGGGTCTGCAAGGCCAGCGGCCTTGAAAATCTGCGTTTTTTCCGGACGGAAGAAAACCTGGGGCCTCCCGGCGGCCGGAACTTCGGCGCATCCCAGGCCCGGTACGAATATCTGGTATTTCTGGATGACGACGCCAATTTTATAGGGGAAGATGCCCTCGTCCGGATCTACGATCGGATGAACCGGGAGCCGGACTTTGCCATCTTTGCCTTTCAGATACGGAATCTGGAGGGCGGGCTTTACAACTGGTCCCACGGGAAGCATCGTCTGCCTCGGAAGGACAACACCTTCCGGACAAAGTACTTTCTCGCCGGAGGCTTTGCCATCCGGGCCGCCTGGTTCTGGGCGCTTGGCGGCTTCTCCTCCCAGCTGTTTTTCTGGGGCGAGGAAACGGATCTGGTGCTGAAATCCCTGGCTCTCGGCGGTGAAGGCGTATTCTACGACGGCTCCGTGGCGGTGCTCCACCGGGTACACGGCAATGGCCGGGTCAAAAACGAAGGCCGGTTCTACTATCAGGTCAGAAACCGGATGTACATTCTGAAAATCCGTTTTCCCGCCGGAATCAGCCTTTTCTACCGGCTGTACTATGGACTGAAATACCTTCGGGAGGCGGTCTGTCTGGGGCGTCTGGGTACCTACCGCCGGGGGCTCAGAGATTCTCGCCGGATTCCCCGCAAGGGCAACTGCCGCCTGACCCTTTCCCGGCTTCGAGCATGGCAGAAGCTGAGCAAATAACTTCTGGGCTGCCCACTATTCTCGCTTTTTTGGGAAATAGTAAGAAATCACTTTCTTTTACCCGGCGGTTGTGATACAATTCTTTATAAAGAAAACTTTCCAAAGCACGGAGGTACTACCTATGAAAAAAGCACTCATCACCGGCATCACCGGTCAGGACGGCAGCTATCTTGCCGAATTTCTGCTGGAAAAGGGCTATGAGGTTCACGGCATCGTCCGCCGGGCATCCATCTCCAACACCGCCCGGATCGACCACCTGAAGGGCCAAATCACCCTTCACGACGGCGACCTCACCGATTCTTCCAGCCTGATCCGCATTCTTTCCCTGGTTCAGCCCGACGAAATCTACAATCTGGCCGCCCAGAGCCATGTCCAGGTCAGCTTTGACGTGCCCGAATATTCCGGCGATGTGGATGCCCTGGGTGTGCTTCGCATTCTGGAGGCCTGCCGGATTCTGGGGCTGACCAAGAAGACCCGGTTCTACCAGGCCTCTACCTCTGAGCTCTTCGGCAAGGTCGAGGAAGTTCCCCAGCGGGAGACCACCCCCTTCCATCCCTACAGCCCCTATGCCGTTGCCAAGCAGTACGGCTTCTGGATGGTAAAGGAGTATCGGGAGGCCTACGGCATGTTCGCTGTCAACGGCATCCTGTTCAACCATGAGTCTGAGCGCCGGGGCGAAAACTTCGTCACCCGGAAAATCACCCTGGCCGCCGGCCGCATTGCCGAAGGCCTCCAGGATCATCTGGAGCTGGGCAACATGGATTCTCTCCGGGACTGGGGCTACGCCAAGGATTACGTTGAGTGCATGTGGCTGATTTTGCAGCAGGAAACCCCTGACGACTTTGTCATCGCTACCGGCGAGCAGCACACCGTCCGGGACTTTACCGAGAAGGCCTTCGCCGCCAATGGGATGACCATCCGCTGGGAGGGTACCGGTATCGACGAAAAGGGCTACGACGCGGAAACCGGCAAGCTTCTGGTGAGTGTGAATCCCCAGTGGTTCCGGCCTACGGATGTGAATAACCTCTGGGGTGACCCCACCAAGGCCAAGACGGTGCTGGGCTGGAATCCTCAGAAGACCACCTATGAAGAGCTGGTACGGATCATGTCCGTCCACGACCGTGAGCTTGCCATGCGGGAGCGCACCCTGAAGGAGGCGTCCGCCTTATGATGGAGAAGAACGCAAAAATTTATGTGGCGGGCCACCGAGGCATGGTTGGCTCCGCCATTGTCCGGGAACTGAACCGGCAGGGCTACACCAATATCATCACCCGCACCCACAAGGAACTGGACCTGACCCGTCAGGATGCTGTGGAAGCGTTTTTTGCGCAGGAGAAGCCGGAGTATGTGTTCCTTGCTGCTGCCAAGGTCGGCGGCATCGTGGCAAACCAGGAAGCACTGGCCGATTTCATGTATGACAACATGACGCTGGAAATGAACGTCATCCATTCCGCATGGAAGAACGGCTGTAAGAAGCTGGAGTTCCTGGGCTCCTCCTGTATCTACCCCCGCATGGCTCCTCAGCCTATGAAGGAAAACTGCCTGCTGACCAGCGAGCTGGAAAAAACCAACGAAGCCTACGCACTGGCGAAGATTAGCGGCCTGAAGTACTGCGAGTTCCTGAACCGTCAGTACGGTACCGACTACATCAGCGTCATGCCCACCAACCTCTATGGTCCTAACGACAACTATCACCCCACCCACAGCCATGTGGTTCCGGCGCTGATCCGTCGTTTCCATGAGGCCAAGGAGCAGAACCTGCCCAGCGTTACCTGCTGGGGCGACGGCAGTCCTCTGCGTGAGTTCCTGTATGTGGATGATCTTGCCAATCTGTGCGTCTTCCTGATGAACAACTACTCCGGTAACGAGACGGTCAATGCCGGTACCGGCAAGGAACTGACCATCAAGGAGCTGACCGAACTGGTCGCCAAGGTTGTGGGCTATACTGGCGAAATCAAGTGGGACACCACCAAGCCCAACGGCACTCCCCGCAAACTACTGGATGTGTCTAAGGCTACCAATCTGGGCTGGACCTACAAAACGGAGCTGGAGGACGGCATCCGTCTAGCCTATGAGGATTTCCTGAATAATCCCATGCGGGCGGAACGCTAACCTGCGTGTGCTGAAATAGAAGTTGCCATTGCGAACCAGTGACATCGGTCACTGGTGTGACCCCTTCCAGGGATACCCTCCGGTCACAATCCCCGGAACATTCCGAGAACCATCGTGCAACGCACTGGTGCGGGAGCACCACCCTTGATCAGCAAGGGGAGCCTTTTCCCTCATCCGTCTCGCGCTTGCGGGGGATGCGCGAGCCACCTTCCCCCAAGGGAAGGCTTTGGGCTTGCACAATGACGCATGGCATTGCAATGCGAAGCCTTCCAAAAGCGGGTCAATGTGGGCATTGACCCCTACAAACCAACCAATTCTTCTACTTTAGGAGACAATCATGAACATTGTTCTGTTATCCGGCGGGTCTGGCAAGCGGCTGTGGCCCCTGTCCAATGACATCCGCTCCAAGCAGTTTATCAAGCTTTTCAAAAAGGCCGACGGCACCTATGAATCCATGGTGCAGCGGGTCTACCGGCAGATCAAAACGGTAGACACCGATGCCACCGTGACCATCGCCACCGCCAAAACCCAGGTATCCGCCATCCGCAACCAGCTGGGAGACGACGTAGGCATTTCCGTGGAGCCCTGCCGCCGGGACACCTTCCCGGCCATCGCCCTGGCTACCGCCTATCTGGCGGATGTCCAGGGGGTATCCCGGGAGGAATCCGTGGTGGTGTGCCCCGTTGACCCCTATGTCAACGACGATTACTTTGCCGCGCTGAAAAAGCTCTCCGCCCAGGCGGACAAGGGAGAGGCAAATCTGGTGCTCATGGGCATTGAGCCAACCTACCCCAGCGAAAAGTACGGCTACATCATCCCGGAAACCGCCGATGCCACCGCTATGGTGCGCACCTTCAAGGAAAAGCCGGACGTGGAAACCGCCAAGGCCTATATCGCCCAGGGGGCTTTGTGGAACGGCGGCGTATTTGCCTACAAGCTTGGCTATGTGCTGGATATCGCCCACAGGCTCATTGATTTTACGGACTATCAGGATCTTTTCAGCAAGTATGAGACCCTGACAAAAATTTCCTTCGACTATGCGGTGGTGGAAAAGGAGAAAAGCATCCAGGTTCAGCGGTTTGCCGGGCAATGGATGGATCTTGGCACCTGGAACACCCTGACGGAAGCCATGGAGGAGCCCATTGTGGGCAAAGGTGTGTGCAATGAAGTGTGCCGGAATGTCCACATCGTCAACGAAATGGACGTGCCAATTCTTGCCATGGGGCTCCATGATGTGGTGATCTCCGCCTCTCCGGAGGGCATTCTGGTCTCCGATAAGGAGCAGTCCAGCTACATCAAGCCCTTTGTGGACAAATTTGTCCAGCAGACCATGTTCGCCGAAAAGAGCTGGGGCTCCTTCCGGGTGCTGGATGTGGAGAGTGGCTCCATGACCATCAAGGTCACTCTGAATCCGGGTCACAGCATGAATTATCACAGCCACCAGCACAGAGACGAGGTGTGGACGGTGATTTCCGGGGAAGGCACCACCCTGGTGGACGGCTTTGAGCAGGCGGTGCATCCCGGCGATGTAATCACCATGGCCGCGGGCTGCCGCCATACGGTCATCGCCGGAACCGAGTTGAAGCTCATTGAGGTGCAGCTGGGCCAGGAGATTTCCGTCAGCGACAAGCGGAAATTCCCCCTGGAGCGCGGATAAAATGGAAAACGAACCCATTTTGCTCCGGCCCTCCGGGAAGGACTACCTATGGGGCGGGAACCGGCTGAACGTGGATTTCGGCAAGGCCATTCCCCTGTCCCCCCTGGCGGAGACCTGGGAGTGCTCCACCCATCCGGACGGCTCAAGCTTCGCGGTGGGCGGCCCCTTTGACGGCCAGAGCCTGGCGGAAATTCTGCTGGCTCACCCGGAATATCTGGGCACCCGCCACGCCGGAGAAACGGGCCTTCCCATTCTGGTGAAGTTCATCGATGCCCGGCAGAATCTATCCGTCCAGGTGCACCCGGACGATGCCTACGCCCGGGAACACGAAAACGGCCAGCTGGGCAAGACGGAAATGTGGTACGTCCTGGACGCATCCGAAAACAGCCGCCTGGTCTATGGCCTGAGCCGGGATGCGGAGGCGGCCACCCTTCGTCGAGCCATCTCCGAAGGCACCCTGGGAAAGTATTTGCAATGGGTACCCATTCGAAAAGACGATGTGTTTTTCATCCCCGCCGGCACCATTCACGCCATTGGAGCCGGTGCGCTGGTTGCGGAAATTCAGGAAAACTCCAATCTGACCTACCGGCTGTATGACTACGACCGGGTGGGCAAGGACGGCAAAAAGCGGGAGCTGCACATCGACAAGGCCTTGGCGGTGGCGAATCTTCGCAGCAGCGCGGAGCCGAGGCAGCCCCTGCGGGTGCTGCGCTACCGGCCCGGTGCGGCCAGTGAGCTTCTTTGCCGGTGCAAGTATTTTGAGGTACACCGATTGGTCGTCAACACTCAGGGTCAAAGTGTTTGCTGTCAGGCAGACCCCCTGGCCTTTCGGGTGCTGCTGTGCCTGGAAGGGGCAGGAAAAATCGCCTGGGAAACCGGCACACTCTCCATCGGCAAGGGTGACTGCGTGTTCCTCCCCGCCGACTCCCCTGTGCTTTCCCTGACCGGAAAGGCCCAGCTTCTGGACATCCGGGGCTGATTCCGTTGCAAAAAGGGGTGCTGCCTGAGCAGCACCCCGATTTTTTCGGATTTATACTATTTCTTAGAGCGTATCAGAACACAATGGCATCGTCGGCGGTGAAGCCGTCCAGGGAGTTCTCCTTCACCTGGATGCACACGAAGGTGATCCCGCAGTCCGCCGCGGCGGAGAACTGCCGCTTGGCTTCCGGCGAAATCCGCAGCCAGTCTCCGGCGGTCAGAGTCACGGTTTCCCCGTCGATGACGGCAGTACCCCGGCCCTCCAGAACGCCGTAGATTTCCTCATTGTTCTTGTGGGCGTGGACAAAAGGCACACCGGCCCCGGCGGGCAGCCGATTCAGGCTGATTTCTGCGCCGGTGAGGGAAAGTGCCTCATGCAGCTCTGCTCTCCCTTCGGCTCCCACATTGGTCTTTGTGTAGTTTTTCATAAAAATAGCCTCCTAAAGTGTTTCCAGCAGTGATTGCTTGCCTTTATTCTACCGAAAGGCTGTAAAAATACAAGTACGCACCTTTTTATAACTGTACATTCGGATTTGCGTGTGTTATAGTAAGGATAGAGGTGATTGCTATGAAAACCAAAGACGAGCTGCCCGCCTGTCCCGTGGCCACCGCCGTGGCTCTGGTGGGCGGAAAATGGAAGCTGCTCATTCTGCGCAATCTCCGCAGCCGCCCCTGGCGGTTCAATGCGCTTCAGCGGGATCTGGAAGGCATTTCCCAGAAGGTGCTCACCGACAGCCTGCGGCAGATGATGGACGACGGCCTTGTCTACCGGCAGGACTATCAGGAGCTGCCGCCTCGGGTGGAATACGGCCTGACCGACCTGGGCAAGGAAATGCTGCCCATCATCGATGCCCTGGCAGATTTCGGAAACTATTATAAATCAGTGGTTGCGGAAAGGAAGAACGAATTATGAAAACACCCGTATTGTATATCATCGTTCCCTGCTACAACGAGGAAGCGGTGCTGCCCATCACCTGCTCTTTGTTTCTGAACAAAATCACAGAGCTGGCGGGCAAGGGAAAAATCAGTGACGACAGCCGGGTGCTTTTCGTCAACGACGGCTCCCGGGACAAAACCTGGCAGATCATCACGGACTTAGCAGGGCAGGACAAGCACTTCCTGGGCATCTCCCAGAGCCGGAACCGGGGACATCAGAATGCGGTGCTGGCTGGGCTTATGGAGGCCAAGGACCGGTGCGACATCACCATCTCCATCGACTGCGACGGCCAGGACGACGTGGGCGCCATGGATGCCATGGTGGATGCCTACTTAGACGGCTGCGAGGTGGTCTACGGCGTGCGCAGCAAGCGGGACACGGACACTTTCTTCAAGCGGTTCACCGCTGAGAGCTTCTACCGTCTGATGAACTGGATGGGGGCTGAGGTGGTGTTCAATCATGCGGATTACCGGCTGATCAGCAGCCGGGTTTTGCGGGAATTTGCCAACTTCAAGGAGGTCAACATCTTCCTGCGGGGCATGATTCCCCTGGTGGGCTTCAAGAGCACCAGCGTCTACTACGAGCGTCACGAGCGTCTGGCGGGAGAAAGCCACTATCCTCTGAAGAAAATGCTGGCTCTGGCCTTTGACGGCATCACCAGTCTGTCCGTCAAGCCCATCCGGATGGTCACGGGGCTGGGAGCCTTCTTTGCCATCGTCAGCTTCATCGGGGTCATCTGGGCCATCGTCATGGCGCTGCTGGGCAGCACCGTAAGTGGCTGGGCCTCAACCATCTGCATCGTCTGCTTCATGGGCGGTGTGCAGCTGCTGTGCCTGGGCGTCATCGGCGAGTACATCGGAAAAATCTACTTAGAAACCAAGGCCCGACCCCGCTATATCATCAGCGAGCGCACCTGGGAAGCGCCTCAGAAATAGCAAAAAAGCACCGGTTTTCCGGTGCTTTTTGCGTTTTTAGAACAAATCCAGCATACTATCCAGGTACATTTCCTCCCGGAGGGGAAGCTGGTACTCTGGCTTTGTCAGATAATAGAGGATAAATTCCAGCAGCATGGCACTGCCCAGGCCCCGACCCTCGATTTTGAACTGTGAAAAGCCCATGGGGAGGTAGGTTTCCCGGATATCCCGGATGCCAATAAAGGCCGGGTTTTTCATGGCGGCGGAAAACCGGTAGCCCTTCTCCCCCTCCGGCGCGGCGCAGATGTGGTCGGGGCAGTGCTCTCCCAGATTTTTCCGGCTCACATTTTCATAGCATTCCTTCCGCTCCCGGCAGCCGGGCCAGCAGCACTCGTTGCACAGAAATTCCACCTTCCGCTTTTCTTTCAGCCCGGCCAGCCGGTCAAAGGTCTTATTCAGCCGGAAATCCGGCACCACATACCGGAAGTCCGGGCGTTCCGTTTCCGCCGCCAGGTCTTCAAAATCCGTCAGCACCTTAGTGGTGGAGGACACAAAATAGAAATTCGGATACTTCTCCTTCAGATAGTCCAGCAGCAGCTCCGAATGGACAATGACCCCATTTCCCGGTTCCGCGCCGAAAAGCGCGCACAGCCGATTGCATTTCGGGTCTTTCAGGTGCTCCGGGCGAAGAAGACTGTTGCTGAAGGTCAGCCGGGCGGAAAGACCGTATTCCTCCGTCAGTGCCAGCACCTGCCCCGGGTCAGCGTCTCCGAAGCCTACTCTTCCCCCGCCCCAGAGGCAGTCCGCCGGCGCCCCATAGAGAGAGCCGATTTGACACCAATCGTAGAAGTATTCGGTCTTTTCCCGATAAATAGGCAGAAACTTCCGATAAAAATCGTAAAATTCAAACAGTCCCGGCAAATGATACACTGCCTTCTCCATGGCAAATCCCTCCCTTTTTCCTATTATACGTCAATTTCTCCCAGGGGTAAATCCCGAAATGCGGTTTTTCTCCTTCCATTTTGCGGCAGAAGGTGGTATGATAGAGGGCAGAAATGATTTTGAAGGAGAGGCTGCGATGCTTCTGAATATGGAAAGTGTCTGTAAAACCTACGGGGATCGGGCGCTTCTGGATCATGTGAGCTTTTATATGAAATCAGGAGACCGGGTGGGTATCGTCGGTGTCAACGGCTGCGGCAAATCCACCTTCCTCCGGCTGGCCGCCGGGGTAGAATCCCCGGATGAGGGCACCGTCAGCTACGACCCCAACGTCCGCCTGGGGTATCTGCCCCAGAACCCGGCCTTTGACCCGGAAAACACGGTCATGGAGCAGGTGGAGGCGGGTCTTGACCCCACTGCCCGGGAAATCGCCCGGTACGAGGCGGTGGAAATTCTCACCCGGCTGGGCATTGAAGACGTGAATCAAAAAATGGGCACTCTGTCCGGCGGTCAGCGCAAGCGGGTGGCTCTGGCTTCCACCCTGGTGCACCCGGCAGATCTGCTTCTGCTGGACGAGCCCACCAACCATCTGGACGCGGAGATGATCGGCTGGTTGGAAAATTATCTGCAAAACTTCTCCGGCGGCATTCTTCTCGTCACCCACGATCGGTATTTCCTGGAGCGGGTAGCCCAGAAAACCATGGAAGTCAGCTTCGGAAAGTGCTACCTCTACGACGGCGGCTACTCGGCCTACCTGGACGGCAAAGCCCGGCGGGAGGAAATGGATGCCGCCGGTGAGCGCAAGCGGCAGACCACCCTGCGCCGGGAGCTTCAATGGGTGCTCCAAGGCCCCTGCGCCCGGGGCACCAAAAGCCGGGAGCGTCTGGAACGGTACGAAAAGCTGAAGGCCGCCCAGCCCCCTCAGACGGAAGGTTCCCTGGCGCCCATCCAGGCTCTGTCCTCCCGGCTGGGAAAGAAAACCGTGGAGCTGCAAGGGGTCACCAAGTCCTTTGACGGAAAATGCGTGCTGAAAAACTTCGATTTTCTGCTTCAGCGCGCAGACCGGGTGGGCATCGTCGGCGGCAACGGCGCGGGAAAATCCACCCTATTAAACCTGATCGCGGGATACATTACCCCGGATTCCGGCACGGTGACCCTGGGCGAGACGGTAAAGCTGGGCTACTTCTCCCAGCACGCCCAGGAGATGAACCCGAATCTCACCGCCCTGCAATACGTCAAGGAATTCGGCGACCGGATTGAGACTCCGGAGGGCGTGCTCACCGCCTCCAAGCTCATGGAAAATTTTCTCTTCTCTGGCCCCATGCAGCACCGGCTTATCAGCCGGCTTTCCGGCGGCGAGAAGCGGCGGCTGTTCCTGCTGGGGATTCTGGCCTCGGCCCCTAACGTGCTTCTGCTGGACGAGCCTACCAACGACCTGGACATTCCCACCATGACGGTGCTGGAAAATTATCTGCAAAGCTTCCCCGGAGCCATCATTGCCGTGTCCCACGACCGGTATTTCCTGGACAAGCTGTGCAATCGGATTTTCGCCGTAGAAAAGGGCGGGCAGGTGCGCCAGTACCCCGGAGGCTACACCGACTATCTCCAAAGTCTGGACATCCCCCGGGAAAAGAAGGTCAAGGCCGCCCCGGAGGCATCCCGGCCGAAGTCCAAGAAGCTGAAATTCTCCTACAAGGAGCAGCGGGAATTTGAAACCATTGACGCTGACATTGCCGCCTTGGAGACAAAAATCGCGGAAAACAGGCGGCAGCAAGATATCGATGGAGCGGATTACGAAAAGCTCCAGGCGCTCATGGCGGAGCAATCTCAGCTGGAAGCCCAGTTGGAAGCAAAAGAAGAACGCTGGATGTACCTGACCGATCTGGCGGAACGGATCGCAAAGGGCGAATACAGTGAAATATGAGAAAGGGTAATACTATGAAACTGCTGGTAATCAACCCCGGCTCCACCTCCACCAAGGTGAGCTATTTTGAGGACGAGAAAAACGTCTACACCGAGTCCATCTTCCACGATGCCCCGGAGCTGCTGAAGTACCCCACCACCAACGATCAGCTGCCCATGCGGATGCAGGTGATCGTGGATTTTCTGGCGCATCACGGCATGACCCCGGCGGACATGGACGTATTCGTAGGCCGGGGCGGCTGCGCCTATTCCCAGGCTTCCGGGGTTATGGAAATCGACGGGAAACTGGTAGAAGATACCGCCGCGGACAAGGGCGGCTCTGACCACCCGGCAAAGCTGGGCGTTATGCTGGCCTATGAACTGGGCATGCGGTACGGCAAGCCCATGTACACCGTGAATCCCACCAATGTGGACGAGCTTTGCGACTACGCCCGGCTGACGGGCATTGCCGGGCTTTACCGCCGAGCACAGACCCATGTGCTGAACCAGAAGGGCATTGCCGCCATCCACGCCAAGAAGCTGGGGCGGCGGTATGAGGATATGAATCTCATCGTCTGCCATGTGGACGGCGGCATTACCGTCACCGCTCACAAGTGCGGCAAAATGATCGACAGCACCGAAGGTGCCGGCGGCGACGGCCCCTTCACCCCCACCCGCCTGGGTTCCATTCCCATCATGGAGGTGCTCCAATATCTGGACGCAGGCCATTCCACCTCCGAAATGCGGGCTATGCTCTCCCGCTCCGGCGGCTTTGTCAGCCATTTCGGCACCTCCGATGCGGACAAGGTTCATGCCCTGGTAGAATCCGGTGACCCCAAAGCCTGCACCGTCTGGGGTGCCATGACTTATCAGCTGTGCAAGTCCATCGGTGCCGCCGCCGCGGTGCTGGAGGGCAAGGTAGACGGGATTCTCCTCACCGGCGGGCTTATGCGCTTCCAGGATATTCTGGACGGCGTTCAGCAGCGGTGCGGCTGGATTGCCCCCATCTCCGTCTATCCCGGCGAATGCGAGCAGGAGGCCATGGCCGACGCGGTGCTGGAAGTGCTCCACGGAATCCGGCAGGCAAATCATTACACCGGCGTTCCGGTGTTCCAGGGGTTCCCCTGGGAGAAATAAAAAACGAAGCCGGGTCGTATGACCCGGCTTTTCCGCACTATATACCCTTACAAAATCCCGACCTGGGCAAGGCTCATCCAGATGAGCACCCCGCCGATCAGAAAGGACAAAAGGGACACCAGGTGTCCCAGATACTGATTGATAAGGATGGCCACAAAGTTGAACAGCCCCACGCCGAAAATCATGGAGCCTACCAGCCCCAGCAGGAGCCAGCCGTTTTCTTCCTCCTCCCAGGTGACCCAGCCGAAGAGCAGCATGGGCATCATAAAGACCGCAATTCCGAAAACCACCAGGAAAACATAGCCCACCGGGTGTTTTTCCTTGAACCAGGCATCGGAGGCCACATTGAAATAGGCAGAGGCTCCCTTCGGCGGCAGCCAGAGATTCTTCTTTTTGGACTTCTTTTTCTTTCCCATATCTGCTTCTCCCGAAGGGCTGAATGCGCCCCAACGTTTTCATTTTACCACGGTTCTCCCCTTTCGTCCATGCTCATTTCCGCCAAGGTTTGGGGCCTTTTCTTATGCACCATCCCATCTTGCAATTTCCCGGATCTTCGGCTATGATAAAGGCACAAAAGGAGTGAGTCCCATGTACTAAGAAATCTCCCAAACCATAGAAAGCGAGGTTAACCACCGATGGAACCCACCTACGAAGAGAAATAGCCCTCGATGAACGCAGTGGTTAGGCAGATTCATCGGGGGTTATTTCTTGTCTTGACAGAGGCGGCGGTTTCTGCTACAATACCCGAAAATCAAGGAGGATAATACCATGATTCCCTACGAAAAGCTCTCCAAAAAGGAGAAACGGAAGCTGGATGCCGCAAAGCGGAATACCTGGGGCAGCCTGAACCCGGTGACCCGGAAGCCCGCCAGCAGCAAGGCCTACAACCGAAGCAAAGCCCGGAATTGGAAGCGTGAGATTCACGAAACCAATTCCGGGGCTTTTTTGTTTCAACAGGCCAGATAGATAAAGTCGTAGGGATCCAGCCGAGCCTGCTCCAGAGCCACCACCCGCTCATCCGGCTTCATTTTCCGAAGCTGAGCCTCCTTCAGTCCGGCTCGGCGCAGCTGAAGCCGCTGCCGCCGCAGCTGCAAGGTCAGCATTTTTTCGGGATTTTCCTTTTTTCGCAAAAACCGTTTCATAGTCCGTCCCTTCCTTTCGTACCGGAATTGTAGCATGGATTCGGTACAATAAACCGGGTAGGAAAGGGTCACAGGAAAACCCGGGTTCCGACTGGAACCCGGGTTTGCAATATTCAGGCATTCCGGAACCGGGACAGGAAGTCCTTGGTCTCCTGCTTCTGGGGATTGCCGAAGATGTCGGCGGGCACGCCCTCCTCGCAGATGACGCCCTGGTTCATGTACACCACATGGTTGCTCACGTCCCGGGCAAAGGCCATCTCGTGGGTCACCACCAGCATGGTCATGCCCTCCTGGGCAAGGGAGCGCATGACGCTGAGCACCTCGCCCACCATTTCCGGATCCAGAGCGGAGGTAGGCTCGTCGAAGAGCAGCACCTCCGGCTCCATGGCCAGCGCCCGGGCAATGGCCACCCGCTGCTTCTGGCCGCCGGAAATCTGCCGGGGCTTGGCGTTGATGTAGGGGGTCATGCCCACCTTCTCCAGGTAGTGCATGGCGTGATCTTTCGCTTCCGCCCGACCCCGCTTCAGAACCTGCACCTGACCCACAATGCAGTTTTCCAGCACGGTCATATTGTTGAACAGGTTGAAGGACTGGAATACCATGCCCACATGGGAGCGGTAGGAAGGCGCGTCAAAGCCCTTGGCTACCACGTTCTTGCCATGGTAGAGAATTTCTCCGGAGGTGGGAGTCTCCAATAGGTTGATGCACCGAAGGAGCGTAGATTTACCGGAACCGGAGGCACCGATGATGGAGGTCACGTCTCCCTTATTCACGGTAAAGTCAATGTCCCGGAGCACCTCATGGGTGCCGAAGCTCTTGGACAGGTGGTTGACCTGCAAAATCAGTTCGTCCATATCAGCGTTCCCCCCTGTTTCTTCCGTGTGCCACATTCTGATATTCCCTGCTCTGCTCATCGAAGGGCGTTCCCTTGTCCGGATGGTTGTAGGTTCCGGCGGTCATGGTCAGCGAATCCACCTGAACCAACTCATAGTCGCTGTCGCCGTCCATTTTCTTCTCCAGCCAGCGCAGCAGGAAGGAGGCGGCCAGAGTCATGCACAGATAGCCTGCCATTTCCACAGTGGCAGAGGGGAAGTACAGGTAGCTGGCACCCACCGCCGCCCGGTGAGAGGAGAAAAAGTCCGGGAAGCCGATGATGAACATGACGGAGGTATCCTTCACGTTGATGATGAAGTTGTTGCCAATCTGGGGCATGATGTTCCGCAGAGCCTGGGGCAGAATCACATGGAGCATGGTCTGGACATGGTTCATGCCGATGGCCTTGGCGCCCTCGGTCTGACCCGGGTCAATGGAAATAATGCCGCCCCGGACGGACTCGGCCATGTAAGCGCCGGTGTTGATGGAAACAACCAGAATGGCCGCCACCCAGATATTAGTGAACTTCATGGTATTGTTGGTGAAATAGGGCAGGCCGTAGTACAGGAACACGGCCTGGAGCACCATGGGGGTGCCCCGGAAAACCTCCACATACACCCGAACGATGATTCGGACGATTTTCAGCAGAACCCGCTTGGGCATAGGGTCCCGGTCGGAGCAGGGAATGGTGTTCAGAATGCCGCAGATAAAGCCGATGACGCAGCCGATGGCAGTGGCGACCAGCGCAAGCACCAGGGTGTTGCGCATACCGGTGAGATAAGGCCCGCCGTATTTCGACCACAGCTTTACGATATCGGCACCGAGTTGGGTGAATTTTTCCATGGTGCTTTCTCCTTACAATATATAATAGACGCTGGGCAAGGCGAGAGGTACGTTCCTCCCGCCTTGGCTGCTTTTCGAGTTTTAGGAACGCTCTGATTCGATGCGTCCTAGGGGAGCTCTGATTCCATCCACGAGAGCTGACAGCGAGAGATTTTTCGCTAGCCGAAGGTTCCGAAAGCGGAGGAATACTTTGTGTATTTCCCGCTTTTGGAACTGAACGGATAGGGGAAAAGATCCGCTGCTCAGCCGAAGGGGATGGATTCAGAGTTTCCCTACTAGTTTAATCTTCGCTCAGGGGCTGAACGGCAATGGCCTGCTCCATCAGAGCGTTCATGTCGTCGGGGGTCATGGTGCTCAGCACCGCGTCGATCTTGTCCTTGAGCAGGGTGTTGCCCTTCATGACGGACACGCCGATGTTCACGTTCTCAGCCCGAACCTCATCGGAGAACTGGAAGTCGCCGTCGGTGCCGGAGAAATCCAGAATCTTCATATCGGGATAGGCGGCCACGGCACCCTGGGCGGTGGGCATATCGGTGCAGATAAAGTCAACGGTGTCGGTTTCCAGAGCCATCAGCATGGCCGGAGCGGTCTCGGCAGCGGTCTGGATGGCAGCATCCTTGATCTGGGGCAGGCACTGGTCATACCAGATGGTAGCGATCTGGGCGGTGCAGGAGCCGCCGGCCAGATCGGCAATGGAAGTGGCATTTGCGAACTTGCCGTCAGCCTTGGTCACGCAGACGATGGTAGCGTAGAAGTAAGGGCCGGCGAAGTCCACCTGCTCGGCACGCTCGGCAGTCATGGACTGACCGGCGATGACCGCGTCAAAGGTACCGCTCTGGACGCCGGGCACCAGGGAGTCCCAGTCGGACTGAATGACCTCCAGCTGCCAGCCGTTGGCCTCGGCAATCTTCTTGCCGATCATCACGTCGTAGCCGTTGGCGTAGGAACCGGGAACGTTGGCGATGGGCACAGCGCCGTTGGAATCGTCGGTCTGGGTCCAGTTGTAGGGAGCGTAGGCGCACTCCATGGCGATGGTCAGCACGCCATCCTCCAGGCCGGCGGGCACGTCGGAGCCGGCGGCGGCAGTGGCGGCCGCAGGAGCCTCGGTGGCGGAATGGGCAGCGGAACCGCCGCAGGCGGCCAGGGACAGGGTCATGGTCAGAACCATGATGATGGACAGGAGCTTCTTCATTGTTGTCAACCTCTCATTTCTGAAATTCCGGCTTTCCCGGTAAAATAAAAAGGAACCGCTTTGGTAAGCGGTCCATGGAAATGCGGCATGACAACATAAAATTTCAGCCGAACAGCCAATGATAGCGCTTCACAAAGTTCTTGTGACAGTCCGGCAGATATTCTCTGACGACCCAGCGGGAACAACAGGGTGATTGTTTTCCGCTTCGGCGGTGAGCCCTTTCCCTGCCGACGGCTACCCTGCCTTGTCGGTAAGTACTGATGCGAACCGCGCCTCTATCTAAGCGATTCAATTTGGCCATATCCTAACACCGGATTTTCCCTCTGTCAAGTCCTAAAAAAAGGAAGTCAAAACTTTGTGCAATTTGACGGATTTTCTAAAAATTCGCCTCCTATAAACTGTGCTTTTCTGTCCCCCTTCCAGCCGGTTTCCCTTGGGCACGAAAGGAGTTTCAGAAATTCTTCGATTTCGGCATTTTTTACACTAGCAAATCGCCCCTGCTTATTGTATAATAAAATTTAACAATTATGATATGCGGATCTTGGAAAGAATCCGACATTTCGACCAGATGTTCTGTCTTTCCGAGAGAATGCTCTTAGGAAGGGAACGATTGTACCCCATGAAACAGAAGCTAGCGGAGCTCTTTGCCGCTGATCAAAAAATCAAGCAGGCTCGGCGTCCGGAGCGGTGGCAGCAGCTGAAGACACTGACCTTCTTTGCCATTGCCGCCTTCCTGCTGATGAGTCTTGTCAACGCTATCCAGCATTCCTATGGGATGCTGATCACCACCCTGGGCAGCGCCGGTATTCTGGGGCTGAATCTGATTCAATGCTGGAAGGATCAGCACATTGAGATTATGGAGGATACTTTCTTCGGTCTTCTTCTGCTGCTCTTTACCGGTTACATTCTCCTTGGCGGAAACCATGGCTTTGCCCTTTTGTGGGTAGTCTTTATCCCCTTTATGTTCATGACCATGATCGACCTGAAAAAGGGACTGACTCTGAGCATCTATTTCCTGCTGCTGCTGTTTCTCGCCTTCCACGGCCCCTTCCGGGGTCTTGTACGCTTTCCCTATTCCGAGACCATGCGTTACCGTTTCCCTATGCTGTACCTCATCGACTGCGTCATGTCCTTTTACATCGTCCAGCGGCTGGTTTTTGACCGGTATCGCCTGATGGATGCCCAGGTACAGCTGCGCAACGCCAGCTTTGTAGACGCTGCCACCGGCCTGCAAAACCGCTCCTCCTACACCCGCTTCGTGGAGGAAACCGACCCCAGCACCTTCATTCGCCTGTCCGTCATCTATATCGACGTGAACGGCCTGCATGAGCTGAATAACCGACTGGGTCACGCCGCCGGTGACGAAATGCTCCGGTTTGTGGCGGAGGCCTGCGTCAAGCAGTTCCCCCAGGCTCATGTGTTCCGGCTGGGCGGCGACGAATTTCTGATTCTGTGCCCGGTGGGTACCAAGGAAGAGGTTCAGCGGTGGGTGGAGCAGCTGAATGCCACCGTGGAGGCGGCGGGCTACACCATCGCCTGCGGCGTGGAAAGCCGGATGGATCACTTTGACATTGCGGATATGGTCAGTATTGCCGATGCCAGGATGCTGGAAAATAAGGCCGACTACTACCGGGCCCGTGACCGCCGGAAGCGGTAAAGCGATAATCTTTCAGGGACTGCCAAAAGGCAGTCCCTGTTTTCTGTAAATAAGGAATTCCCATATTCTTCCGAGAACCATCGAATAACGCACTGGTGCGGGAGCACCCCCGGCTCCCTTGTGTAAAGGGTGGTGCTCCGCGCAGCGAATCAAAATTACCAT
>ENA-ORSL01000790-ORSL01000790.1-human-gut-metagenome-genome-assembly--contig:-NODE-790-length-29939-cov-4.732064_pt1 | contig 29939 bp, 19 predicted proteins | sample MGYA00242190_ERZ509157 | MGnify/ENA primary metagenome ERZ509157 (study PRJEB26280, sample SAMEA2338664) | human gut metagenome | biome: human gut; feature: human-associated habitat; material: faeces...
TGGTGGCAACGCACACGGACCGGCAGCACATCCACAACCATGTGATCTTCAACTCCACAGCATTGGATGGCACCAAAAAGTTCCGGGATTTTTTCTTTTCGGCGTTGGCAGTGCAACGGTTGAGTGATCTGATTTGTCTGGAACACCAGTTGTCTGTTATTGAAAAGAAGCCCTACCGGGAGCGACAGAAACGTACCCTCTATCCACCCAAAGAAAGCAATCGTGATAGGCTGTGTGGCATCATCGACAGCATCCTTGCAGAAAAGCCCAAGGATTACGAAGATTTTCTGCAAAAACTGGAACAACAGGGTTATGAGGTCAAGCGTGGAAAATACACTTCCGTCAAGGGCGCACGGCAGAAGCGGTTCATCCGCTTCAAAACGCTGGGGGCTGGGTACAGTGAGGATGAACTGCAAGCGGTGATTGCGGGAAAAACCGAACACCGTCCGCGTCAGACACAGCCGTTCCAAGAGCCGCCGTTCCAATTGCTGGTTGACATTCAGGCAAAGCTCTCCGAGGGCAAAAGCGAAGGCTATGCACGATGGGCGAAAAAATATAATCTGAAAGAAATGTCCAAGACGCTGATTTTCTTGCAGGAGCACAAAATTGGCAGCGCAGATGAACTGAATGAACGCACAGCGGCGGCAACAGAAAAATACCACCAGCTGGGAGATTCCATCAAAGCCGCCGAAACACGGATGGCGGAAATTGCTGTGCTGAAAACGCACATCGTCAATTACGCCAAGACCCACCCAGTCTACGATGCCTACCGGAAAGCGGGATATAGCAAAAAGTTTCTGGATACTCACCGGGAAGAAATCACACTGCACAAAGCAGCCAAGGCCGCTTTCGATGAAACTGGCTTAAAAAAGCTGCCGAAGGTCAAAGCACTGAATGCAGAGTATTCCGATCTTCTGACCCAAAAGAAAGCAGCCTACCCGGACTATCGCAAGGCACGAGAAGAAATGCAGGAGTTGGTAAAGGCACAGAAAAATATTGAATTGTTCTTCGCAGAAGAAAAAGACGCACAGGAAAAGCAGCAGACCCGATAAACGAAAGTCGCCGAGGATTCTAACCCTTTCATGGGGCGGAATCCTCGGCGACTTTTTTAGTTTATGTAGCAGCGATCCTGCGTTACGAGCCAATCTTCACACAGCCGTTGGGCTTCATCTGTTGAGCGGCACACGCAATTGAACAGCTTGCCGTGCAGGGAGCAGTAGGTGTAACGGATTTTGGGCACACCGTTCTCATCCCGAAACTTTGTGTAGCGTTCCTCACCGGGCATCAGATAAAGCTGCTCCATTTCTGCATCGTCCTTTCCGTTTTCATGTGTCAGGCACACAACGCACCTATTCTATCATGAACTTAGGAATTATGCCATTGACGCTTGCACCAAAAAGCGCCCCGGATTTTCGGAGAGAGTGTGCATTGACACATTCAATAGCGTTCGGAAAGAACGCGCAGCCTGCACCGGAACGGTGCAGATCAGAAAGGGTTTGGGATTTCCCAACAAGCATTTTGCAACGCAAAATTTGCATTTGTGCGCACGAATGCACTGCTTGCCAGAGTTATCTCAACCATCGGATTCATCTTTCACTGTATCAGTTTTTTTCTTAATATAGTCATCATAAAATCCGATTGCCTTTTGCAGTGCCAGAAAATGTTTTCCAGTATACTTGATTGTTCGCTTCTCTCCCTGCATCTCGATGTCGCAAACAATCAGGTTTTCATCTTCTTCCTCGACGTTGTATGTTTGAATCATTCGGACAAGTTCAGAAAGATTTTTCTTTCCATATCTAAACTCTGCTGCACAGTTCGGGCAAAGGCACAACGAATTCCATCCCTCAGAGATACTCTGCTTGTACGTTGTCGGAATCGAATCCGTCGGCAGAATATTGCACGCCTCGAAGTATGGTTTTCCATCATATCGGATAATCTGCTTACCGCAAATCTGGCACTTGCCAAAATATTGCGCTCGCAAAAAAGCCTTTTCTTCGTGGTTGCTTTCAGAACAGGTATACCGCAGTCGCGGCGCAACTGTTTTTTGGCCTTCAAGTCCCTCTTGGAAGTTTTCTTCCAACTTTTTTTCGCGATGTTTCAGATTCCGCACGGCACCGTACTCGCCCAATGTTTCATCATCTGGAGCTGGCTCTGCCTCCACCTCGGTCTGCGCACTGCTCTGCTTCTCCAGCAACTCCGTTAAAGATTGTGTTTTGTCAGTTCCTTTCTGTCGTTTTTTCTGAAGTTTCTGGTATGCCTCGCACATCAGACGCAGTTCATCAGGCTTTTTCAGCATAGCACTGATAAAAGCCTGGTACGGTTCCTCTACGCTTTGGATTACAGTCTCGACAGCTTCGCTTTCTACCTTAAAGGGAAGTTGTGCAAATATCTCTGCTCCGTGGCCAGAATACTGCACAGCTAGGTCTGATTTTTTTATGTCAGAGGGACTTTGAAGTGTTCCAGTCTTATCGTACAACCATTTTGTACTGCTAAGCTCCAACGCCAGCATTGAAGGAATATGATTCACACTGTCAGTTGTCGTGGTGTTAAATGCCTTACTATGAGAACCGGTCATTTTTCCGTATAATGGGTGCTTCTTCACTTTTTCATTTATAAGATCCACCACTTTAACTGACATTTCAACGGAGTTACTGCACAAGATATCCTGTAGATGGTCGATAGAATGGTACATATCCCATGTTTCCGGGTAGTCTACTCTTTGACATCTCTTGTAAAGGACACGCTTCTGTAACATTTCAAAGAAACTGGCATCCGCCTTTCTCAGGTGGTTATTGTACGCATAATGGTCCACGAAAACATCCTTAATCCCTACGTTGCAGCCTATTTTTTCAAACACTTCCGCCGGAACGTTTCCACGATAGTCTTCCGACACCCATGACACATCCATCTGACCCAGCACTGCCTGCACCGCAGGATCTGAACGATCCAGAAAATCAGACGGAATATAGCAATCCGCCGGTTTCTTCCATCGATGTCCATCCCAAACGATTGGGACATTTGCCAGAATACGTTGCACCTCCGCTGCATTCTCCTTTAATGCACGCTCGATCAGTTCAAAGTGCTCCAGATTATCCTCAAACTGGATATCCGTATCATCTGAATCTTCACCATAAAAGCACAACACATCATCTTTCAGTTCCCGAATGGCATTATATTCCTCAATGCCAAGTGCATCAACATAAAAATTTCTGCCACGCTGATCCTGAAGGATTGCTGCACTTATTTTATTTTTGCAGGATGTCGGATTATTAAGGTAGACCTGTGCCATACCATCGTACTGGCAGCGGATGTGCGAACCATCTTGAAGCCGGACAAAGGGAATTCCTTTGGCATCTACTTTTTCTTTGGAGCGGAAGACACCAGTACAGGTTGAATAAATCGTCTCAAACAGATTCAACAGCCATTCATCGGATTGATTTTCCAGAATTTCTGCGGTCAGGCGCGGGAGGACATCCCTCCAGCGTAATACCGGCAGACCAAAATGATGAGTCAGATACATCATCAGATGTTCGTTGACTCCAAGGCAAACATCTGCTTTTACCCAACAGGCTGTGTCACCATATTCTTTCTGTAAGATGGACTGTGTGATATTATCTGCTATATTTTTAGCATAAGGCAGCATTGCATTTTGGATCGAGCAATAGCCGCCTTCTTCGGTCGGCAGAAGGGCAAGACCATCCCTTAAAAGCGCAAGTCCCATTTCATGGATGCCTCGAAGATTTTCTTCCTTACAGGTATCCAAGATTGGGTATACCTCGTTCAAAAACTCAAGTGTTACATAACCATTTTTCAACAACCAGCGGACGCCATCGGCAAAAAGTGCTGCAAGTTTTTCAGCAAGGAACTGATTCACTTCATTGTGCCTGACATTGTCTCGCGCAGGTGTCGTTGAGAACGGGACATGAATGTAAAATGTCTGATGCGTTTCGACTGCTGTCTGGAAAAAAACATAAAGATAGTGCTGTTCTGTCGGGATAACCCTATCTTTTCCTTGGCCATCTGTTTCGAGTTCATATCCAATCAAAATTGGCTGCTTATCTTGTGTACGAAACACCAGAAGTTTTTTTGCAGAATCTATTGGCTTCTGCGTCAGCAGAACTTTATCCACACCATTGTCTACTTGGGTGAATTCTTTGCTGACCGACCATTCATTTTCATCCGGATAGATCTTGCAGCTTATATTTCTGACATTGCAAAGGGCAAACAAGACATCCGAAGAAAGATACTTTTTTAGCGCATCTCCGATTTCATTATAAGCTGTTTCGGGATTGACTTCTCCGTCAAATGGGAGAATCAGAATCGTATCGTCCCCGGTTGCCTCATTTTCTTCCGCATAAGGAAGGACCAGATTGCAAATCCGGAAAGAATACTGGCCAGAATAGATCCGCGGCGTTTTCGTATAGGCATAGACAGACTTGAATCCAATACCAAATCGTCCAATTTTACCAGACTCCGGCTCATCCTTTGTAGAACGAATGCCGCAAATGCCCTGGATATCTGCTTCTGTAAACGGCTTTCCGTTATGACACAGCACCAATCGGTCCGGGTAAAGGGAAAATGTCACATAGGTTGCCCCAGCATCCTCTGCATTCTGAATCAACTCAAAGATAAAGTGTGTTCGGTCGCTGTACTGATCTACCAGAATACGTGGTGCCCATTCTTCAAATTTCTGTCCGTAGTCCTGCTTACTGCGTTCCCGGATCTCGGAATATAAATCGTCCATAAAATCAATCCTTAGTTATAGTTGCAAACCGTTATAATGCCATTCACAATAACATTTTCCTCCACGGTTGCACGGTTTTGAATCTTTTCCAGCTCACTTAAAGTCGATGTTTTATCTTCCTCAAGGCTGCGAAGCTGGCTCTGATACATCCGCTTGATATTTGCATCCTCCACATTCTGAATACGGCTCAGCAAATCTTCTTTGCGATATTGATAACTTTTCAGAACAGCGGCGCGTCGGTAGTCACATTTTTCCTTTACGTCTGCGGTCAACTGTGCAAGAGCCTGTTGCTGCTGTTCACGCTTTCGCTGAGACAGCGCATCCCACTGGTTTTCCGCATAATCACCGAGAATTTCTTTGTAGTCTGCGGTTTCCAACAGGTCACAAAGATCCGATGCCGACAAATTGATTTCCGAGATCGGCACGATGCGGACTTCTTTCCGCATCCCGACGATCGTCCGTTCCACGAGCAGGAAGGGATAGTCTCCGGTTGGCACCGGGCAGTCTGCGGTATCTACCAGCAGATGAATGTAAACTTTTTGACGATTGTGCAGCTCGGCAGCTGCCATCCTTACCAACGGATGCACTGCCGTAAAGAAAATAGCATTCCGATCTCGTGCTGCTTCTTCCTGATTGAATGTTACCGCGATTCGCGTGTCAGACCCTTTCAGATAGTCCATCCACTGGTTGTACATAGCCGATTTTTTCATGTGGGAGCTGCGCAGTTTTGCTTTCAGCGCCGCACGGTTCTCGCCGCTCAGTGTCAGCACTTTGTGAGGTCCGTCACCCTGAATGTAGTTTTTTTCTCCCAAAACCCGATTGAGATACTCCACTACGAGTGCCTGAATATACCGTTCCCCGATCCACGGATTTTCTGCATCCATGACTTTCCGATCCATCACATAGCCGGAAATATCAATGCCAAACAGCTGTTTGCTCTCATCCTCCAGCTTCTTCATTTCGTTGGCTCTGGAGACCTCGTTGTCAGCAATTTTTTCGATTTTTTCTTCTTTTTCCTGCTGGGTCAGCTTAGAATCGAAGATTGCTTCATTGATTCGCTGGGTCATATCGCCGAGAATCCCGGCGCACTCACCAATCGAACTTTCGAATACGCCGATACGCTCCAAACAGCGGTGATAGATCTTTGCGTCAATTGTGTCTTCCGTCACCAGATTGCAGATGATAACGGTATCGCTCTTTTGTCCGCGACGGTCGATACGACCGATTCTCTGTTCGATTGCCATCGGATTCCATGGCAAGTCATAGTTGATCATAAAGTCACAGAACTGGTAGTCCAGACCTTCGCAACCAACTTCTGTGAACAGAAGCATCTCCAATGCCGCCGGATCTTCCGCAGGAAGCTCAAAACGCTGACGGAGTGCCAGACGCTCCTCATCTTTCACACTACCGTTCACCTGTGCCACGCGGTATCCTTTTCCGACAAGGGCCTTTTCCACATAATTCAATGTATGACGGAAAGAACTGAACAGGATAATCTTGTTATTCTTCTGGTGGCTCTTATTCTCCACAACTTCCAACAGCCTGTCCAGCTTTTCATCCGCCTGCGAGAGATTTTCCGACAATTCAATCACATGATTTGCCATTGCACGGAACTCTGTCTCCAACGAGCCCATGTTCAACTTTTCAAGCTCATCAATAGTAACAGTTCCTTCTTCATCGCAGCAATCCGAAAGGATATCTCCCAGACGGCGCGTGACCATACCTTTCAGCAACGGCGCAAGACCAAAAATGCAGCTGGATGCCTGACGCATGAGCGTACTCATCATAAATTCCAGCGGCACATTATTGTGCAGGTAGCTGAGCGCATGGCTTTCAAAATCCATCAGTGCATCGTAAAGCTCCTTCTGCTCCGGGGTAAAATGGACCGAAACACTCTGCGGACGACGCACACAAAAATCATTCTGAATGTCCTGACGGCGGGTGCGGTTGATCATGCCGGAGAAGCTGTGCAGTCCTTCGACATCCTGAAGAAGGCCCACACGCGTTGTTCGATCAATCGGCTGCGCACTCTTGAGCTTTGCCATAACATTTTTATAGGTCGGGTTGTCCTCGATCACACTACGACCCCAGCCGGTTTGCGCAGCACAGGACAAATGCTCCGAAGCCTCTGAACGCCAGTTTTCTGCCTGATGCCGAATCAATCTTGCCGCCGCATTGATTTCTGCATTTGGCTCCTGCATTTCCTTGAATGTCTTTTTGTCCAGAATCACATCGGGGCGGAGGGCGTTCAACAAGGTATACAGATCCTCATCATCCGTCTGAACCGGTGTTGCGGTCAGCATAACGACTGCATCCGCATTGTCCGTAAAATAGCGCGCAACCTGATAAGCGCCTGTCGTTGAATGCCGGATGTGGTGTGCCTCATCAATGATTACAAGGTCAAAGTGAATCGGTTCTTCCAGATCAAGCAAACCCTTTTGCCGTCCCTTGCCATTAAGTAGTTCCCTCGTCATCAGAGAATATGGCAGGATCGTTTTTCGGAGAGCAACCGGCCACTCTCCGTCTTTATCGCATTCGTTGATTGCCTCCCGGAGCGAAGCACCATCCAGTTCTGTAAAGTTTTCATCAAACCGCTTCATTTCAGAGCGCCACTTATGTTCAGCAACCAGCGGCTTGGGGCAGATGATCAGTACAGACTCGAAATCATCGTTGCGTGCCTGCAATTCGCGGAGAATCAGGCCCGCTTCGATGGTTTTACCAACACCAACGCTATCTGCAACGAGGATACGTGGGCGTTCCGAGTGGATCATCTTCAAAGCCGGGCGGAACTGATAAGGCACAAAGTCTACACGCGCTGCATTCAGAGAGTACAGCTGGTCATTGGTGGGGCTGCAAAGCTGCTGAGCTGTGAGCAGAATTTTTAATTCATCAATCGAGACATTGCAGCGCTCCGGCGAAGCATCTGCCAGAAGAAGCTGATCTGCATAATAGGTTCCGAACCCAGTATCCATGAACATAACTTCGTATTCTGTGGAGTCTCCACTACCACGGATATTTCCAATCATGCCCACTTGATCTGGATTACTCTTTCTTACAACCTTCGCACCGACGACAAACGGATTTTCCAGTACCTTAACAGGAGCAGACTGCACAGCAGGGCTGGCAGACTGTTCTTCAGCACAAGAAGACGGTTCCTGAATCCGAATAGGATTTCCATAGTTCGGCATTTCTACGGATGCCCGGAATTCTTTGGCCTCGTTTATTTCTGCACGGCTTCCACCAAACCGCTCCATAAAATCAATGTACCTTGACAAATCGGTCTTCGTCATAGTCAAAGTTACTTCTTCTGGAGTAGGATGCGCCCAGTCATTCCGTACTTCAAACATGGCACTGATACTATCCTTCATCCCATAATAATCCGCATAGTACTCAATATTACGGAACGAGTAAATGTTTTTTCTGGCCACAGTCAAAGCCGCCTGTAAATCCAGTCCTTGCAGCGTTGAAATCCCTTTTTCGTTTACCTTTCTCTGCTGAAGTTCTGACAGGCTGGGAAGGACGATCATATTCCACCAATCGCTTGGTTCAAGGCTCTTTAGGCGTGGCTCTAACCATTTGCGACACACATCCGCCGCATTCAGAAGATAAACATTCATTTTTGCCACAACTTCCGCAATATTCATTTTTATTTCTCCTTTTTGACCCCAGCAATATCAATTTTTACAGGTCGCTTTTCCATGACAGCACCTGTATCCTTGTCCGTCAGCAGGAAATAGTAGTCATTTTCACGAGAATACGGGAGCTTCTTCAAAGTCAGCGTAACCTCTGTGCGGCGTTCCTCATCGACGCAGCCTGCGGTCTTGTCTGCCCGGATTGTCCGCTTGGTGGACACCTGATTGTCCATCGCATTGACGACAAAAACCTCATACGATGCCGGGAGGACCGTATCCGTCACAAGTTCTGTCTGAAGGAACTTCAACGTAATCTTTCCGTCCATCAGCGTTTCCGGGGTTGGCAGAAGCGAAACGGTGGCTTTCTGGGTCTCAACGTGCCCGGCCTGCGTGCGGACATCCAGCACCGGCACCAGCATCTCCTGCACAGAGGCACCACCATGCACATAGTTCTGCCCGCCGCCAGCACACTTGAAAATAGAGCTGCCCAGCGGGGTGTATGCCGTGCGGTCATCAGCCGTATCCAGCACATCCCCCAAGCGGTAGCCCACAGCTCCGACCACCGGCTGTGTGTCATCAGAAATTATAAAACGCTTGTTTTTGATCACCGCCTGTGGCAGATTGATGACCTTGTCGCTCTCCATGATCGGGTCGTGCTTATACAGGAATCCATGGTCTGCCGTTACGATAAAATGCCGGATGTTCGCATTGTCGGTCAGGCGGCGGATTTCCTTGTACAGTTCTTCCACAGCCTCCTCGCAGGCAGAAAACACTTCGTTTTCCGTGCGGGCCTCATCGCCGCGGGCATCGATCTGGTTGTGGTAAACATACACCAGCGTCTTGCCTGAGAAGTAGCTGCGCAACTCGTCGCGGCGCATATTCTGCATCTGGTCGAACTGGATGCAGCTGCTGTTTTTCTCTGCCGCTTGCAGGATGCTTTCCCGTGCAGCGGTACCTACCGTTTTCTTTCCGAGGATGGTCACAGTGCTGTCGGGCTGAAGCTCCAGACTGACATGAGGCAGCAGTGCCGCCATGCCGAGCTGGGTATAGGAGGGCACTGTGCTGACAGCCGGGGTCAGCTTTGCCGTGCATTTTGCATCCATCGCCAACTTTTCAAAAAGCTGCTGAGCCACTTCGTACCGCATGGCATCCGAAATAAACACCACCACGCGCTCCCGTGTGCCACTGACATTCTTGCTGTAAAAATGGGTCTGACGCTCTGTCTGGAAGGTGGTCAGATTATGGGACAGACTCTGGCACCAGCGCACAGCCAGCGGATCGAGGAAGCAACTGGTGTACACTTTTTCCACAAGAGCTTGCAGCTTTTCAATCTCCTGTGTACGGATGACTTTTCCATAGCTCAGGTAGAACTTCCGATAAGCCGTATCCACCTGCCATGCGCTGCCACTATACTGCGCCGCCAGTGCATCAACGCCGTCTGCCGGGACGAAATGCACTGCCTCCAGAACGGTGCAGGCATTGGCCAGCAGGCAATACAGCTCTTTCTGGGCATCCTTTGCGCCAAAGTAGATCTTGCTGCGCTCCTCGCAGATCTGCCGGATGCTGTACCCCTTCAGGGTTGCCGATGTGTTTTCTTCCATCAGGCGGTTCATGATCCAGCTGCTGATCTGTGTCTCTGCCGCATCGAATACCGTGCAGTCCAGCAATAAGTCGGGGTTCGTGTGCTGCAACTGCCCCAGAACCTGCATGACGTTCAGCTCCTGCGCAGCCGTTGCTGAGAACCGCTCAAAATACGGCTGATCTGGCAGATAGTTCATCATGCTGTCAAGGAAATTCAGAACCTCGCCCTCCTGCGGCAGGCTGCGATCCAGCCATTCATCCGGGGCATCAATGTCCATTGCGTGGGCAGCATAGGTGGCAAATAGGCAGGTGACCAGATCTTTCAGGTTCTTCCCGGCCGGATTGTAGCCAAACAGCCGTTTGCAGACCAACCAGAAATCCGTTGCTAGCCCGAATTTCTCAAAAAGCTGCAAGGATTCGTTCCCGGCATCCAGCGCACCGCGCAGAACATGGCGTACCAGTTCCTCCGGCTTGGGCGGGCACTTGCACAGCACCGCCATCATGGCCAGCGCAAAGGTTTCTTCCGTATAGGCAGGCGTACCCAGATCGTAGAACCGTTTCGTGCGATCCTGCGCTGCAAAGAAGTTGATATGTTCCTGCACAAAGAGCCGGGTTCTTTCATCCAGATCAAAGTCCTGTGCGATCATGGTCGCCTTGTCGGTGGAGTATTCCTGCGAGTAGCACAGCATATCCGCAAGATGGTTTTCCTCCAGTGGGGGCTTTGCAAAGGGCGCATAGATCAGAAAGCTCTCGTCCGGGTGGTCGATCTCCAGCATCCACTTGGTGGCAAACTGGGTGCGGGGCTCCATGCGGTATACCGTCACACCGGGGAGGTCGAGCTGATTCACTTCGTTCTCAAAGCTGGCCGATTCATCGTACCAGAATACCAGTTTGCGCTGCTCTCCCGGTGTAAACATTCCCCGGAGACGTTCTTCGATCTGGCGCAGTGTCGTTTTAGCCATGGGTTTTCATCTTTCCTTTACAATATCGTAGAAACACCAATACACCGGAGCGGTGTTGCAACACCCCGGTGTATTGGTTTCACATTATTTAATCGGCGCAAGTACGTTCAGATTTTTGCCATCTGCGGCGGTCTGCGCCTTGACGTAGTTCACTTTTACGCCGTCATCCAGATCCAGCGTGATGCGCAGGGCGGCAAGGTGGGCGATATTTTTCTCGTACTTCTCGCACTCCTCCTGCTGGAGCTTCAGCTTGTCCAGACGCTTCTGCGCCGTGGACACCGTGCGGGCATCGTTGCTGCTGGAAATGACATTGTTCTCCTGCACGATCTGCTGTGCGTAGGTGCGCAGCAGGGGGCTGAGATAGTTGTTGTAGACGCGGCCGGTGGTATCGGCATCCCAGCGGTGGAGGTAAACCAGCGCCTTGAAGCCGTTTTTCTTGCCGCTGTCGAACATCCAGTAGATGGGCCGCTTCTGGTAGATTTTGCAGTGGTCCGCAAAGAAATCCTTCAAAAAGTAGTTGCGGATGATCTCGCGGCTGGTGTTGCCCTTGTTGCCTAGCGCCTTTGCAATGAACGCAAGGTTTTCTTCCAGCGTATCGGCACCGTACACCACCCGGACAAACTCCACGATGCGGTTCACAAGGTCGTTTTCGCCAAAGTATTCCTCATCGCACAACGGCAGCACATTGTCTGTTACCGGCTTGAGGGTTACATATTTGCTGTCATCCCATTCGCCGCCGGCATACACCAGCCCATCCACATCCAGCGAGTACCGCCCGAACAGGCACCCCACTGCATAGGAAAGCAGGCTCTTGATCTCGCGAGTCAGGTCGGCGCGGCGCACGGTCACATCCTTGTCTTCCACTTCCGGGGTCAACTCATCCTGCAAACCGTAAATATCAATAAAGATGCGGTTCAGTTCTTCTTCGTTGGCTTTGAGCTGCTGGAACCGCTGCTCACATTCTTCCTGCCATGCGGCAAATTTATCGCTAATCAGTCTTCCCATTTTTTTCTTCCTCCGACTGTCCGGTTGTAAACACCTTTGAACCGGTCATAAGTTGGTACAAAGTTAGTACAAAGTTGGTTCAAAGATTTTGAATTTCACCAAGTCATTTGCTTGCATACCATCTAGTCGCACTTGTCGTTCCTTCGGAGAAAACTCTCCCTTCTGCTCGTAATTCTCTCATCAGGACACGAATTTGATTACGATCCAGTCCCGGCAAAACTTGCTGCAGTTCTTTGAAAGGGGTTCCAACTGCATTATTTGCCCGGATATGCTTTAGGAGAAGTTCCTTGTTGGTGTCTCGATCCAAGCCAACGTGTCTTGTATGCACGCCAGTCTTGCCGGTAGCTGCATAAAGGCTTCTTGCAAGAACATACTTTTTCCGGCCGATATGCTCAACGATTCCCATCTCTGTCAGGCGACTCAGCCGGGACAGCATTTTTTCATTGAGAGAACGCTCATGGTACAGTGCATCAATCGCCAAGAAATCTTCTGTTGACAACATTGGCTCTGTAAATTTTTCACTGATTCTGTGAATAACCGAAAGCATTGCTTTGTCAAGGATCAACCCATTTAGCGTAACGCTGACAAAAAAATCATCCGTACCAGTAAAATCGGGCAGCGGCTTGGCTTCCTGCACGCTCAGTTCAAACATCAGGTTCATGCCCTGTCCAGAGCGTTCCACCATGCCGCACAGAGAAAGGATCTCCGCAATACGGCGATTGCGCGGCAGCTGGCGGTCCAGTATATTATCAAGTGTGATGCCAAAAGGCAGTCCGCCGGGGCTTTCAACCACCAGTCTATCCCGGTACTGGCGTACAAAGATGCTGCCGCCAAACTGATAGTTCCTATGGCTTACCGCATTCAGGATAGCTTCTCGAACAACACGCTCATTAAACGTGGAGATGTCGAACACAAAGAAGCCCTCTTGATAATGCTGTTTATCATTCCGCAGGTTGACCAGCTCCCAAATGCGATCGTAGCAGGTAAAGAAGCCAGACTTGAATTCTTCCCGTTGGTTTGCGGGGCCGGAGGCCTCGGTATTCAAAGATGATCTCCGCCTGTGGCAAAAATCTGACGAGTGCCTCGCTTTTTCCAAACAGGATCATTGCGGCATACGTCACCCCTGCGTCGGTCATTGCACCACAGTCAATGAGAATCTGTTCCTTTGAGCGAGTCGCAAGTTTCTTGTTTCCGCTTTTTTCGATCCACTTGGCGCGGAAGGCTTCAATGGCAGTTTCATCCAAGTCTTTGACGGTTGCTCCATCGCAGATTTTGCCGGAAAAGTCCGTGCCGATTTCCTCATAGATCTTACGGCGCTTTTCCTCCGGCATCTCTTTCAGGGTATCGCCATCATAGATCCACGCAACACCTTCGTAGAGGATCGGCAGACCAATAGGACGGCTCTTCACATCAAAAACGAGAACTCGTTTTTCCTCATAGGTGAACAACTGAAAATCCACATTGATTTTCAGCTTATCGATCAACCCCATGCGGGTGCGCTCTGGCTGTTCAAAGGCGCGACTTCCCACCACACTGCGGGGTCTTTTATCCGAGATACCAAACACCAGCTTGCCACCGCCATCATTCGCCAAAGCGCAGCAGCACCTTGCCGCCTCACCAAAGTCAAACCGATTCTTGGCTTCTTTGAACTGGACGTGTTCGCCTTCCTTCGCTTCCAGAAGTTCTTCAACACTATCTAAATATGGCATGGCGGTTCTCCTTCGTCTTAAATTAGCGCTTATAATTTGAGCGTATGTTCTCCCTATAAAAACTACTGTTCCATTCGCACCACTTGGCAGTTATCTAAATTTTTGTGTAAAAAGGATATTGTCGTCAAAATATCGATTGCTTCGTCTTCTTCGATGATCCATTTTATTTTGGGTGTATGTGCGGTCACATTTCTGACCATGCTGTTTATTCCTTTTAGCATGGAACAAAATCCCTTTTGCTGGCTTTTTTCACTCTCCGTCTGAAGGGTATTTAGCACAAGATACGGATTGGAAGTCGAAAACGCTTTATCATATAAAGCCGTGCCATCTTCCTTGAGGTTCGTCAACTGCCGAATCTGCTCTGCCAGACTTTTCGTTGCTTCAAATACTGCATGGAAGTAGTTTTCCTTCAATAATTCTTCGGTGCAATATTGGAGTACCCGTCCATGTACACCACGCTGGCGCAGTTTTGGCAGGATGCTCTGCACCCTTTTCTGTGCATCATCAATGGTCTTTGCAACTGTTATTCTTTCAAACTGTCCATCCGCTCTGTACTGTATTCCACTAAACGAGAGTATCCCATTCAGCCTTGAGCGCCGGTCTTCAAAGGTATCTTGGTTCTGGACATAGTTCACTGGAGCCAACACTTCCTGAATAAACCGCAAGATCGCATTTCCTGCTCTATCACAGTTCTGGCGTTCCGTAAACGCATATTCTAACCGACGCCATTTTGTTGAAGCACCACTATTATCCTGAATTCCAACACGAGTCAATACACGACTTATTTCACTGCCAGTCATTATCTCATCGCCAAACAGGTGACTAAGCTGTGTGATTTGAGCGTTAGTAAATGAAATTACATCTGCCATAGCTTCTCCTATATCCAAGAAATGAAACTACTGTTATTTTTCTTTAACGTCCTTTATTGCTCAGTTCGTTTCCGGTCAATAGCCTTTCTCTCATAAGTCTTGCTATCCATATCACAGATACACATCTCAAATCCAATATCCAAGTATATCGTTTTATACTTTAACTTTGATTCAATCTGCGATACCTCGTCAATCACACTTTGTACGTAAGAATCCCACAAATATGTTGTGCTAACATAAACATAAAGCCCGTATGTGTCAAATTTTGCATATCCACCACCATTGAGCTTTTTAATTTTATCTCTAATAACCCCTATCAAATGATTTGGATCATTATCTGATTTTCCTAAAAGGCCGCCTACAATTTTATTGTCCTCAACTTTTAGTTTTCCACCTGCTTCTTCAAATTTGGCCAACTTTTTCGTTGCAATATCCGAATACGGAACATTCCATACCTCATCAAAAATACTTTCAGCCTTTTTCTCATTTTGATAGCAGTCTTGAACCACTTCAATTCCATACGAGTGAACTTCATCCTGCAAATCAGGCTTATCTGCGCATTTTAATGTCTCGATGGGATAGCCCCAAAATTTCCCAAGTGTCAGGCGTGCCATTGCCTCAAGTACATATTTTAACCTAATCACCACCAATTCCTCCTATGTTTTTCTCAACTAGAATCGCAATGGAATTTCAGAATGGTTAATGGGGAGGTCTGTAATCCCTTGCTCGCATAGCACAATCTTCAATCCCTGCTTGACCTTTTCAAAATTAGAGGTCGGTGAAACCGTTATGCTCTGGAGATATTTTAAGTCAAAATCAATATCCACATAAGGCACCAGCATTCCCTGCTTCGCATATACCTTACGTTTATACGGAGTGCCATCTTCCGGATGAACGAGCTGATGAAATTCATTTGAGTTATCCTTCACGCTCAAATTAAAGGCAATCCGGCATTCTCGTTCATCTTCAAAACTTGGATGCTTGAAAAATGACCCCATTTTCAAAAGACATTGCACTATACAATAATACAAATTTTTTGTAGAGGGAAATAAAGCGTACGGTTCAAAATTTTTGAAAATCTCTTTTAGAATGTCTAGCTGTTTGCTTTGATCATAAACAACATTTCCGTACAGAAAAATCAAGCATTTCTCTTTTATTTTTATTAATCTTTCTCTGAAACTCTCAAGAAAATCCGCAGAGAACTGAAGGTTGCATCCATCTCCTTGGGCGTAATAGTTCCACATGCTTAAACTATCTTCCTTATAGGAGAAAGACACCTGATAGCTTTGAAAAAGACTTGCATCAAATTGTTCAATTACATCATCCAAGTATTCGCAGAAAAATTTCTTTGTATTCCTACCACAAGCGCCTTCTTCCCATGGCCAAAGCTCATCAATTTTCTCTTTACAAAGAGAGAGCACATAAGTGCCTTCGCTTTTATCGTTAAGATATGCTCGATTCGTAAAGCGGAGTTGCTTGTTCGCAAGAATCGTTTGAAGTGTATTCAGCGAGGTATAATGGTACAGTTCTTTCGGTTGTTCGAGATGTGACTGATATTCAAAATTATTATGAACGTTGGTGATTTCCGCCCATTCCATTTCTGTTTTTATTGACATTTTTCACCTCATACAAGCGGGTGCTTCTTAAAGTCCCAAGAGGTTTCAAAAGCATCCCAGTCATTTTTCGACATATCAGTGCAACTTTTACTCAAATTTTCAATTTGGTCTGTCTGACATTCTTTTGAGAAAGGTATTGCCTGAATATACCCCGGAGGGAAATTGATTGTTGGATTCATAATCTTCAAATAAAAATTTGCAACTTTAGAATCCAAAAAAGCAAGAAGCATATATAGCTTTCTGTCATCGGTTACATGAAAAAAAGGTCCTGCAGTGTCATAAATAAAGCCATCTCCAGAAAATCGGCATGCAAAATTTCCAGAAGATATAGTAGTCCATGTGATGGCTTTTTTGAATCCGAGATCACCATTATAATTATGTGATCGGACTCGCTTTCCCATATAGTTATCATACTTCATTTCATATCCATCATTTTCCCAATTAACTATATAATCAAGATTTCCATACCATTTTCTAAAGTCACCGCCTTTTTGAGTCGGAAACCATTTTAATCCGGATTTTACAGATTCCTCGTTTGAATGAATATCAAATCCAATTCTCTTGAAGTCCACTTCGGACCAAAGTCTTAAAAAACGATTTGCATCACCTGTTATAAGCCCAATTCGCCCCTCTCCCATATCCGAGACACTACCCATGCAAACATAATTCTCCAAAGCTCCTGTAGACGCCCAGTATGCTACCGGTCTTCCCGGAATCTTTGCGAAGTTATCCTGATTTACAAAATAACGGTTTCCACCCGCAAGGAACATATCCTCTTTACCCTGCTGGGAAGTCGGCTCAATCAAACGGCAATAGGTGCCTTTATAGCCGTCAATGTGGGTGCGGCAGCGCACAAAAGAGGTAGTCTGCACTACTTCGCCGCCGATCTCTTCAAAGGCTCTCGCGCCGAGATGTGCCATATTGACTGTTTCGGTCAGCAACATCTTTTCGCGCAGCTTTTCATAGCTAGAAAGGAACATCCATGCGTGCTGTGTAATCATTGCCTGATAGCGCTTCTCTGCTGCCATGTGAGAGCAAACCTCAATAAAGACAGCAAACAAATCACTCTTGCTATCCGGGTAATATTTCTTGACAAAGTTTGTCAGATTTGCCCCCATGCCCGAACTGCCCATATACGGCGGATTCGTTACCACGGCATCATATTTCTGCGACAGCATAACAGCCTGTTCAATGAGCTGTGCAACGGCATCCTTTGCGGCATCATACCACATTGCCATGTTGGCATCGTGCGCTGTGGCGGCTGCGCTGGTCTCCCACGCTTCCTTCAAGCCCTCATAATTCAGCGGCTTGATCTGAAGGATGGAGCCGTACTCCTTGGCATCCACAAAGGCATCCAGCAGATAGTTGAGGGTATCCCGGTGCTGCTGCGAGTTGAGGAAGTTGCCCATTTCGTGCTTATAGGCACCGCCCAGCCAGTTGGACTCCTGAATGTCATACACTCTGGGCTGGGGAATATTGCTCCGGCTGAAGAAATTGCTGTCATACTCCCGTGCCTTCATCATCACGGAGAAATAGGCAAACTGTGCCGCACGCTTGTCGATGTCCAGACCAAAGAGGTTGTTTTCCAGAATGGAGCGCACGGCCTCCCGCTTGGAGTAGCCGTTGTCCAGATAGATCTGCATCAGCACATCAAACAGGTAGCACAGGATATGGCCGCTGCCCATGCAGGGGTCGATGACCTTGAGCTGTTCCGGCTCCATTTTAGCGTACTGGGCACGGATGTCCTTCAGCTGCTGCTCCACCTGCGGCTCCTGCGGGGCCTCGTCCAGATAATACTTCCAGTCGGACTTGTCGAAGTCCGGGTGCCCCTCGTACCACAGGCGGCCAAGGCTGTTCTCCACCATGTAGCGCACGATCCAGTCCGGGGTAAACAACTGGGTCGCCGCCGGGATGTTCTGCTTGCTGATCTTGATGTTCTTTTTCAGGTCGGCAAACACCTTGTCCTTGGGTTCGGTGTTGTAATACTGGTACATCCAGCCGATGATCTGCACCTGACCGATGGGCTTGCCGTCCTCATCCACGGTATGGATGTCAAACCAGCGCTCGTCCACTTCGTTGACCAGACGGTAGACCACGCCGTTGGGGTCGTTGAAACTGAGCGTAATCAGCAGCTCCGAAAAGCTGTTGTGCCCCTCCAGATTCTCAAACAACCGGGGCAGAATGCAGCTCAGGTCGTTGCACTGCTTAAAAAACAGGAAACGGAACAGGTCATCTTCCTTGTTGGCATCCTGCAACTCGAAGATGCGCTTTTTTTCGTCCTCGGTAAACTCCAGATCACCGGAGAAAGGTGCCTTGACCAGATCGGGCAGTTTCTGCCCGGTGATCTCGCTGGAAAGCACCCGTACCGGGAGATAGCGGTTGACCTCCATAAAGCGGATGGCGATCAGCCGGTTGAACCATGTATAGGCGATCTCCTCGATGAACTGCTCCAGCTCCTTTTTCGGTTCATCGGTGGTATAGAAGCCGCGCACATGGGCGGCAAGGTTCCTGTACTGGTTCACATAGCGCTCGCCCTTAATGGTCTGGGTGTTGCCGTTGCCGAGGTCAAACACCAGCTCCTTGTCCGTGCTGGTTTGCGGCTCCACAATGCCGTTTTCCGTGATGCCGTACCGCTCCAGCTGGAACGTCACATCTGCTTTCAACTTCTTACGGGCTTCCACCGCAAACTTCTTGATGGGTGCCTTTTCCATAGTGTTCCTCTTTTCGTTTACCAGATATCCACGTTCAGGGTATCGCCATTGTCCAGCTTCTGCTTCAGGGCATGGCGCAGCTTTTCAATGTATGCGTCCAGTTCTGCGGCGTTGTTGATCTGCCACGATTCATCCGTCACTTCCTGAATGCTGATGGTGACACGACGGCGCACCGGGGCAGCAGGCGCAGCCTTTGCAGGAGCACCGCCCGACACCTTTGCCGCCGGGGTCTGCACCACAGGCTGGTGTGCAGCCTCGTACTGGTCGATGGTGTTGATCCAGTTGATTTTTGTCCGATTCGCATCCAGTTTTGCCAATTCGAGATCGCCCAGATTATTGGTGCTGCAAATCTTTTCCAGCGCATCGTCCCGCTCTGCGATTACAGAGGACCAGTAGTGCTCCTTGCAGCGAAGCGTATTCAGATGCTGAAGAACACGTCCATAGCAGTCCGCCACATAGTCTTTTACCGGCTCGGATTTACGATCCAACAGCTCACGGTATTTTTCCTGAAATGTCGTATGCAAAACCGCCAGATTCCGAATCTTGTCATACGGCTCTGCCATGCTCAGAATCTTACGCATTCCTTCCGCAGCGTTCTTTACTTCACCGTCATCAATGCGGCTTTGATTGCGCATGTAGAGTTCCACAGCATCGTGTGCCTCACGGAATACCTTGATCTGCCCGGCGTTGAAGAAGTCCCGCAGGGATTCGTAAGTTTCCTTGAAGTCCTGATAATCCTCCTGTGCATTTTCCAGTGCCGTGTAGAAGGATTCCGTCGTGGTGGGGTCGATCAGCGAGGTCATCAGGGCAATGCCCGCATCCACGGTGTTCTTGCCGGGGAGATACGATTCCTCCCGGTAAGTTGCCTGCTGTCTGCGCAGCTCTTCCCGCAGATCAGTACACTCTTTTTTCAAATCCGCCATCAGCTGCTCATCGTCATCCGAAGAAACGCCCTTTTCAAACAGGTCGCGCATCATATCACGAACAAGGCGCTTCTGTTTATCGGTGGCGTGCTTGCGGATGTCGCATAGCAAACGCTCCTGCGACTCCACTCTGGTAAACAGACGCTGGAACTCTTGCGCATTCCGGCTGGAAAGGCTGAGCTGCTCATGGTTCATGGTCAGCGTCAGGATGCCATCTGCAAACAGGCGTGCAACCAGCCACTCCACATCCACCGGCAGGAAACCATAAGGCTCCTTGGTAAAGATGCCCAGCAGCGTTTTCAGCGAGGTCGTCACCGTTCTCGACAGAGAATTGCGCTCAATACGGGTACGGACATCGTCCAAGGCGCGGCTGTTGCCGGTACCGTCACCGCCAAGCCGCATCTGCCCGGCATCCGCAAACAGCTTGCCGATGTCCTGCTCCGAAACCGACTTGTCAATGTCCGTCAGGTGGTTGAACAGACGTTCCACCTGCTGCTTCAGGGCATCGTTCAGGCGTGTCTCAAAGTCGCGGGAGCCGCCGGACAGCTTGGAGCCGTACACATAAATATCCGCTTCCGACAGTGCCTGCTTCAGAAACACCTTAACATTCTGACGGCGTTCTTCCACTTCTTCCTGCTTTGCCTCGCAGATAGCGCGATACTTCGTGATACGGCCTGCGGTGCCGCTGCGCAGATAGTTCTGAATTTGCAGCATCATGCGCAGCTCGTTGTTCAGGCGGGTATCGTCATGCAGCTGCACAAAAATGGTGTGGTCGCCGCTTTCGCCGGAGGACAGCATCTTCAGGCGGGATTCATCTGCATCATCGCCACGGGAGGTGATGATTTTGACTGTAATGCTGTTGTCTGGGCGGGAAAGGGCATCATAGCCATCGATTTTCCGATTGAAGCCGAAGGAATAACGGCCATTCAGATACGGATAACGGTACTTGTCCGCGCGGTAGTTTTCATCAAAGATCAGCGTTGCCAGTTTGCGGTTCATTTCGGAATCTTCCGGCCGACGGCTCGCAATTTCTCTGTTGACCTCCTGCTCCTCATTGGTCAGGAAGATGTAATTATCGCCTAGATTCTGTACCAACTGCTCCTGAACCAGCTTTTTCAGAGCCGTTTCCACCCGGTTTTCCAGCTGATAACGGTCCTCATCCGTCCGTGATGCCATCAGGGTAGCGATGTTTTGCACCGTAGGCTTATCAAACTCCCGCACATTCTTGATCATGAACAGGACTTTGAGTACCTCAACCTCAAAGCAGGTTTCTGCATGGTCGGGGTTCAGCGAATTGTTACGCTGTGCGTTGGTAATGGCAATGGCAGTTTCGTGGTCCACCAATGCGGACAGGCCCTGATAGAATGCATTGAACGGGACGAGGATGCCTTCTTCCTGATTCTGAAGGCTCTTGGCGGTGCTGAGATACATACTCAGCATGGAGCGTTCGCCATAGGAGCTGTTTTTGCCGGGACTGCTAAACAGACGGACAGCATCCAGCACCTTGCCCAGCAGATTGAACTGATAGGGAACAAAGGGGTACACCTCTGCGAAATCAGACGCATTCTCGTACAGTTTCATTTCAGGCATATCGCCAGAGAACTTGAGCAACGTATCAAGGGCATCTGCCTTTCTGGGATAAAACGTTTTCAGTTCGGCCTGCGCTTCTGTATTCTTTTTCAGGATACGCTTCTTGACAACTTCTGCCACATCGCTGGACGACAGGGACAGCCGGGTGTCAAAGCGGCCCTGAATCTTGGAGAAGTCTACATTATTGACAGCCTGAATTTTATCAATGGCTTCCTGTGCGGTGACCAGAATCCACGCTTTGCCATGGCACTGAACTGCCAGATCATGCTCCAGCGTCTGAAGATCCAGCATCATATTGGAGTCATCACCGATGTACTGACCAACCTCATCCACGCAGAAAACCACATGATGATCGTTGCCCTCACTTTCAATATGTTTACGGACGAGCTTGGCAAAATCTTCCGTGCTGATGCTGTATTCTTCGCCCACACGGTCACACCAGCTGCGTGCAGATTCCTCACTCATCACACCCTGCTCAACCAGTGCCTGCACAAACGAATCCTGTGCAAGGTCGATGCCAGCCACAGCATCATCCCAGCTGCTGCCTTCCAGTTCTTCTACACGGTCACGGAACTTTTGCAGCTTTCCCTCAGAATCCAACTTCCTCTCCAGATCTGCCATGCGGGGATACTGGTAGGAATAACCCAGCTTTTCGTTGAATGCCCGCAGAAAGACCATGGTGATCACATCACGTGCAGCGGCGCTGCTGGTACGGCTCTTGGAGGCAATATCGAACAGGATCACGTCCGTGCTGACACTTTCTGCTGCGCGGATGTCTGCCAGAACCTTCGGGTCCGTAATCTTATCGTCCTCGATAAAATATTCCAATGCAGGCTTGCCTGCAACTTCTTTGTCACTGATCAGGTAAGACAGCATCTTCAGGAAGTGAGATTTACCACTTCCAAAGAAGCCGGAAATCCAGACACCGATACGATCAGTATCTGCGCCAATGCCTCGGTGGTAATTTGAAAAGAATGCGGCAAAATGTTTCTGAAGCTCCTGTGTCACAACATATTCCTGAAGTTCCAACTTAACAGTTGCATCATCAACCTGACCGGGCTTGACCACCGGTTTGATTTCGCGGTTGATCGATTTTGCAAACATCTGACCAATATTCATGTCAGTTCCTCCTACACATCCATATCAGATAGGCTTCGCACGGTAATTATTGCCATCCTTCACATCGCCGAACAAATACAGGTAGCCATCTTCGTATCGTCCCGGAAACATCATCAGAACGATTCCCTGTGCAAGCCGGTCATGCAAGTCATTCAGAATTTTATGGGAACGCAAAAGTGGGTAGCATTTTCCGACACCGGTCAACAGGATAACAGCATTGTCCTGTGGGATGCGCTTCACAATGTAGTCCAGCATAAGGTCCATCGGTCGTCCGATCTGCAAAACACTGTTCGCCGCATTCACCACGCGTGTCATGCTGCCGGTCCGCATCTCTAGGTCTTCGTATTTTTGCAGGGGATGCTTTTCAATCAGCAGTTCCGCCATGATTTTATAAAGATCAAATTCTACGACCGGGCGATGTGCCTGCTGCAAAAGTTTGATTTCATCCTTTGTCCACTGCCGGACACGCATCTCATCCTTTGGGTCATAGCTGAACACATAGTACCCCGCTTCACCGCCAAGTCCTGCGTTTGGCTCTCTGGAAATGTCATGCAAAAATTCATCGAGTTTGCTCAGTTTTTGATCTGTGTTCATTCATCTGCTCCTGCGATTGCCATCAGATAGGCGTTCATGTCATGTGCCTTCAGGTACTGCTTTAATGCAGAGCTGGGCAGAGGCGGCACCATCTTGTCGCCAGCAAGAAGTCCTGCATCGTTCAGCAATTTACGGTAGGTCTGTGTCAGCTTGCGAATGGTCGTGTCTTTCCACTGAGCAATTTCCTCAGACTCGTTCTGCATCAAGCGAAAGAACGCAAGCACATCGCTCGACTCCAAAGATTCAGCTCCAACAATCAGCTTATCACGGTATACTCTGTACATGAAGGTGAAGAAAAGTTTGTCGTCTGCCATAATAGACAGCAGAACCATCATTCTCTGCACCATAACAGATTGCTGTCCGAAAAGTTCCTGCCAATCCTGATCAAACTGTGTCACCCGACGCGAAACACAATTAAGAATTTCCTTTACACGGTACTCCTTGGCTGCGGAAAACAGGTGCTTCTCAAAAGCACTGCTCCTGATTTCGTCTGCCGATGAACCGTTCAAAAGTTCATTAACATAGGCTTTATACTCATAGAACCAGAAGGGCTTTGATACCAATCCGGCAGTATACTGATCCTGTCTCTTTTTGCTGCTCATAAAACACCATCACTTATATAATGTACAATTATATTTAAGTCTATCGTTTATACGAAGCTTTGTCAATTCATAAAGTAGCTAAATTATCCTCAATTGATAGACATTCTGCACAAAACAAATCTCGCAAAAACTCAGCAAATCGTTTCAGATGTTCCGAAGTTCGTGGAGCAGCGAAGTTCTCAGTTATCCTCCCAAAACTCTTCTGCATCTTCCACGCTATCAAACTCATCTGCGTGTTTTTCTGCAAATTCCTCAGCGGAAGAACATTCCTGAACATCGTCAAACAGTACTTCCCGATTTGCCTTTGAGTCCCCAGCAGCTCCCGTACCAACGGGATTGAAAAAGCTCATGTAGCCGATAAAATCAAACAGACCTTTATTGAATTTCATTTGAACGACCTCCTTCAATTTTCTTCGTTCAGTCCCAGCACCTGTGCCACAACCTCGTCATGCCCAAGGAAGTAGTCCTCGATCAGGTCCCAGCGCTGTTTGGTGGTCAGATCGCTGGTCAGGAAAGCAGTCATCATTTCTTCTGCATCCGCATGACGGCGGTGGATCTCGGCCAATTGCTGGTTCTTGTAGCGGCGGTCCTCCGACAGGCTGCGGATCTTCTGCGGGTCATTGACACGGACGAAGATTTCCAGATTCTGTCCGCCGCGCACTTCGTAACTAGCCAGACCGAAAATCTCCAGCACGGCCAGCAGACGCATTACCGGGTTCTGCTTGCCGCCGATGGTCGCAGGCAGATAACCGAGGTACTCATTTTCTTCCCGGTTCGGGGCGCAGTTGACCAGGCGCTCATCCATCCAGTTGGCGCAGGAGAAATAGTTGCCGTTCATTACACGGTAGCTCATGCCAATCTTATTGCTGCCCTGCTGACGTGCCTGAATGAACTTCATCCGGTCGCTATCCCGTTTCGTAGAGTCGATTTTCACGTCCATCACAAACAGCTCCAGCAATGCTTTAGCAAAGTCACGGCCCAGAACTTCGCCTCCCAGTGCCTCCTGTGCATCGCGGCAGAATTCTTCCACCGTGAACATGTGGCTGGCCTTGCGGTAGCCGTCAAACACACGAGCGACGGCCTCCATGTACTGACGCAGCTTTGCACGGGTCGTCTCAAAATCCTGTGCATAGCGGATAGTAGTCTTGACACGGACGGAGATACGGTTGGTTCCGTCCTGTGCGAACAGCTCCCCATTGAAGAATTTGACCTTGAACATCCCGAAGGTCATATCGGAGAAATACTTTTCCCAGAGATCGCCCATGCGGATCTCGTAGATGCTGCCGCTGTTGCGGGTGATGACATCTGATGCACGCGGCGTATAGCTGCGGCTCACCGTGATGGTATCATCGTACAGGTTCTTGACGAAATCGCCGTACTTTTCCAGAAACTCCTGCTCGATCTCCGTCGGCACGTTGGCATAGCAGGTCGTGAACATCGCTTTCGGGCGTACCACCAGCACCGGGAATCCGTAAGCATTTTCCAGATCCTTTGCCAGCAGGAGCAGGCCGGTCTTGACGCGGTTCTCCACATCATCGGAATCAAACAGATAGCCGAACGCATCCGGGGAAACCAGCAGATTGCGGTGCTTTTTCTGGCTGTACATCCAGTAGAGCTTGTGTAGGATCTCCCGCAGCTGATACTGGCGCAGCTCGCCCATGCCATGCAGACGCTTGAGCTGAGAAAGATCACCCGACAGATATTCTTCGGTCGCTACACCAGTCATATTTTTATCGCGGGCGCAGCGTCCGATCTCCTGCACATAATCGGCCAGATTGCCTGTCGGCGCATAGTGGTAAACCTGTGCAATATCCGGCACATCCACGCCCATGCCGAAGGCTTTGGTGCTGATCATCGCAACGGCCTGCCCGGTGCGGAAAGCCTCCTGTGCAGCGTTCTTCTCCACACGGTTCAGACGGCCATAGTAACGGCGAACTTTATTCTTCACCAGCGGGGACACGGCATTGTAGATTTCTTCCACTGTAGAGGTAAATGGGCAGTAGACCAGCGTTTTGCGGCCTTCGGTCACAAACTTTTCGATCTGCTTTGCAACATGATCGACCTTAAATTCGTCCCGGCTCCCTTCAACGGTCTTTTCCAGCGGATGAATATCAAAGTTGATGTTGTCACGGCGTACACGACCCAGATACAGGATTGGGTTGTTCAGCTTCAGGGTGTCGATGGTATCCTGCACCACGTCATCCTGCCCGCCATACACAGCAGTAGCGGTCAGGCAGAGGACCGGGAAGTGTAGACCATTGCGGCGCTGACGCTCCAGATAATCGCCGAGGAACCAGTAATCCGCACGGAAGTCCTTGCCCCAGCTGGTGACGGTATGGGCTTCGTCCACAACGAACAAACCAAGGCGGCGATTCCCAAGCAGGGTCTCCAGCGAAGTGGTCAGCAGCATTTCGGGTGCAAGGTACAGGATGGACTTTTCGCCGTTATGGATGGCGTTCAGGCGCTCCTCACGCTCCTCGTGGGAAACATTGGAGTTCAGGAAGGTGGCGCAATGCACGCCGCGGGCTTCCAGCTGGGTGACCTGATCCTGCATCAAAGCAATCAGCGGCGAGACCACGATAGTGACAGCCTTGTGTACCTGCGCCAGATAGATACCGGATACCTGATAGAACACCGATTTGCCTGCGCCGGTGGGAGCGGTCAGGAACACATTGGTGTAGTCCTGATAGTCTCCCATGGCAAGCTCGCACTGCCTAACGATGGTGCTGATGATCTCGCCCTGACTGATCTGCTTTGTCTCCGTCCCAGCGGCAGGGTCTTTGTAGAAGTCCAGCATCCGGAAATCTGCATTCACGCCCCAATACTGCTTGAGGATGGCACGGTAGCGGTTGATGGTTTCCGGCTCGATTTTCTCCTGCTTCTCTGCACAGTTCAGGGCAAATGTCGTACCACACTGAGAAGCAAGGAAGGAGAGCACATCGTAAGTATTGTTTGCCGCATTCTGTACCCGCTCCACCGACACGACCACGCTGCCTTCCAGCCGACCGCTCAGGATGTCATCGGCCAGCACCATCGGGGAAACATCATGGGCAACCGTTGCCTCCGCATCCGTGAAAGCGGTCTGCTGCTTCTGATAGAAGGGCAGGCAGCGGATGTTTTCGCTCTTGTGCTTGTTGAACAGTGCCAGATAGTAATGCTCATCCAGAATGCGGACGCCGGCATAGTAACGGCTGAGAACCTCTGCCTCCGGCGCAAGACCGTTCTTTTCGCTTTCGTAAGCCTCGGCCAGTGCATCTGCGTCGGCCGCCGGGATGCAGCTGGGCACATACGCTGGGAAAGCGTTGTTGTCGATGACGATGAACTCCGCATCAAACATGGATTCCGGTTCCTGCACGGTCTGGAGGATCGCCAGCATCTCCTCATAGATGCCGACCGTCACACCATCCTGCATCATGAGGCTCTGCACCAGCTTGCGCTTTGCCGCATCGATCTTCGCAATGCTCACGGTGCCGTCCGCATTCAGCACCTTGTCGGCGGGCAGGATGGCATCCTCGCGCTGCGCCAGCCAGCGGACATTGGCAGGGACAAAGCCCCGGAAAAACAGTGCAACGTTCTTGCCGGTATAACGGGCAATGAGTTCTTCGGCGTGCTGCTCAAAATACTTCTGTGCGTTCATAACAATTCCTCCTACTTAAACTTCCTCGCTGTTCTCATCGTCAGCGGCTTCATCGGCTCCTGCGTTGCACCACATATCCCCGTAGCTTACGATTTCAAAACCATCGGCGGTTTTATAGATGTCGCCCACCTTGGTATCATCTCCTTCAGGCAAGAGTTCCACGCTCTTGTAGTAAGACCCCTTATCGGGTAGCTCCTGTGCCACTTCAAGCAGTGTGCGCCACATTTCCTCATAGACAGTACGGAACATTTTGGAAATCATTTCTATGTCCATAATGCTATATTTTTTTCCATCAGTCTCTGCGCTGCGGCAGGCAGTCCAGTCAATGCTTGCCTTGACACACGCCCAATCCGAATGGGTGTTCTCGGTAAAGTAGCCGCTTTTCTCCCGCAGCTTCTGGAGAATCAGCTTTTTATTCTCAGCTCCGAACTGAAGATAGCCGCTATCAAAAAATACGGTTCGAGCATACTTTTTCCGAGTTGCTTCACAGCCGTCCTCATTCTGTAGAATGTATTGATATGGATGCCCCTCACAGCTGTTTCCAGTCGGGTATCCTTTGATATTGAATAGGTAGACAGCATCTGCAATGTGGGTGTCGCACTCAAAAATTTCACCCACCCGGCCATCACGATATTGCCAGCTGTCCTCCTTATACATGATTCTGATTTTTCTGAACTTCTTTTCCCACAGGTGTTTCATTTTCATCTTACGGATTCCTTTCTCAGACCGCCGCACACGGCTCCGGCTGGAGCAGAGCGGCCAGTTTCATCATCATATCCAACGGAAGTCCTCCCTGAATCTTCGGGGCTTCCTGATAGCAGGCATCCTGCGCATTGGCAAGATCGACTGCAAAATCCTCGGAGTAAGCAGTCTCCATCAGACGGGCACTGTTGTAGGCATCCCAGGAAGCATCGTGCAGGCTGCCCTCTGGCTCCAGCCCTGCCCGGTGCATGGCGTTGCTGAGGGAGAGGATGTTTTTCTCTCCCAGCATCTGCCGGAAGTCCTCCTGAAAATCGTGCCACTGCACCATCTCGTCCAGAAAAACGCTGTCGATGCCCTTAAAGCCGCATTCCTTGCGCAGCTGGCACAGGTCGCTGGTGCTCCATGCGTAGATCTCGTAGCCGTCCGAACCGCACCATGCTTCCAGCGCATCCAGTGCTTCGGGCAGAGAGACTGCATCACTCACGGCACCGTTGCTGATGCCGGTGAGTTTGTAGATCTTGCGCTCGATCACACCGTTGTACTGGGGCCGCACGAAAATGCGGAAGCGGTCCAGCGGGTGAAACGCATCGTCCATCCGCACTGCGCCGATCTCGATCACCTCGTTCTTGAGTTTCTTTCTGCGTACCAGCCGCGTATCCGTGGTGTTCATTTCCAGATCAATGAAGATGCTCATTTGCAGTACCCCTTTTCGCTTCCCACAGTTTTCGGTTGATTTTCTGACATGATTCTACGCTTTTATCTGTCCGATAAAACGTTCTTCTATGGACTGGTCTCAGCTTTCCTCTGCAATTTCCTGCATCTGGGCAAACAGGTCATAGTACTTCGACCCTTTTGCCGTCTCCAGATCCTCGTACTCCTCCAGGACCTGCATCGCAACTGTTCACGATGCTATCCACATCCGGGCGGTGCATCAGCTTTTGCAGGATGCCAAACTGCTTTTTGGTGGACGCAGACACCAGATACTGCCACTTTTGCGGCAGGATGGGCAGGTCGGCAATGCTCCACTTGACGAACTTTTCATCGTAGACATTGGGTGGTGCAAGCTCTACCAGATGCCCGACGCACCAGCTGACCAGATAGCCGTTACCCTCCAGATAGCCGTCCTTGCGGTTTGTCGCACCAAGGACATTTGCGTAAGCCATCGCAACGGAGGGCTTTTCGCTGATGACTAAGCGATAAGACAATAAGCATCAACTCCCGTTCTCTCTGTATTATATATGTATGGCGGCAAACGCCGCCTTGAAAATTAGCTGTTTTCGGGTTCCTGCTCGTCCGGGACTTCATCCGTTTCCGGCTCATCCTCCACAGGAATCTCAAAGTTGCCGTTGTACTCGGTGTAGTTTGCATCGGGGTCAAGGGCTTCTTTTTCTGCTTTTTTCTTCTGCACCTGCTGGCGATAGAAATAGAAGCCGCCGCCTGCCGCCAGCGCAATCAGGGCGACTATGCCCAGAAATGCGCCTGCATACTTTGTGATTTTGTTTTCCTTGGGCGGTTCAGCGGTTGCCGCTTCTTCTTCGGCTTTCTTGGCTTCTTCCTCGGCTTTCAGCCTGTCCAGTTCAGCCTGTGCCGCTGCTTCTTTCTCCGCAGTGTAGGCATCGGCAGCTTCTTCCTCCATCAGAGCCAACAGGTCGGCTTCATCCACCAGATTCATAAAGTGTACGGTTTGCGCGCCTTTACTGTTCCGATCGATTACCAGATAAAATGTCGCACCCGATTTCGATACCAGCGTGATGAACTGCTGCCCGGAACCATCCGAATAATTGGTGTGGTAATCGTCCACCAGTGTCAGGTTGCCCTCCGGGGTCAGAGCACCGGTTTCCTCATCGGTCACGGTGACTACATCTTCTTCATCGGTGGTAGAAGTCAGGACGGGCTGTTCCGCTTCCTCCACAGGCTCACCGCCATAGGCAAAAGCAGGAGCC